>Ga0265297_10003326_pt1 | contig 29490 bp, 27 predicted proteins | sample Munlanlwell13791_FD_192502 | JGI IMG/M metagenome (GOLD analysis project Ga0265297, IMG submission 192502) | Leachate microbial communities from a municipal landfill in Southern Ontario, Canada - Leachate well 137-91 | ecosystem: Engineered > Solid waste > Landfill > Unclassified | place...
CATCACCGGGGTGATGTCGACACCAGTGCCGTCGCCCTCGATGAAGGGGATAATGGGCCGGTCGGGCACGTTCAGCGAGAAGTCGGCATTGACGGTGATTTTTTCGCCCTGGGCGGGGACCTGGATTCGACTGGACACAATAACTCCTGGTAAAGACGCAAAAAATGAGCCGCATCATCCTGTTCAACAAGCCTTGGGGCGTGCTGAGCCAATTCACCAGCGAGGACGGCCACCCGGGATTGAGCGAGTACATCGACCCGCCGGGTTTCTATGCCGCCGGCCGACTGGATGCGGACAGCGAAGGTCTGCTTATTCTAACCGACGACGGGGGGCTTCAGCACCGGCTTGCCCATCCCCGATTCGGCAAGGAAAAGACCTATCTGGTCCAGGTCGAGGGTGATTCGACCGAAGAGGCGCTGGAGATGTTGCGGTGCGGTATTGATCTGGGTGATTTCATCACCCGGCCGGCCAAGGCGCGCAGGATTGCCGAGCCGGAGGACTTGTGGCCGCGCGACCCGCCGGTCCGTTTCCGAAAGGCTATTCCCACCAGTTGGATCGAGTTGACCATCCATGAAGGCAAGAACCGTCAGGTACGCCGCATGACCGCCAAGGTTGGCCTGCCGACCCTGCGCCTGATCCGCTGGCGGCTCGGCGACTGGAGCCTGGACGACATCGCGCCGGGTGAATGGCGTATGGAAGAGGTTAGCCCCCCGTCGGCCGCGAACCCGAGGCGATCCGCTCCCGCCACTGGCGGGCGTGGCGGACCAGGTGGGCCTCGTCGATCGAGAGGCAGCGGCCATCCTTGACCACCATCTCGCCTGCCACCCAGACGTGCCTGACCTGCTCCCGGCCGGCCGAGTAGACCACCTGCGAGATGGGGTCGTAGCAGGGCTGCATGGATGCGCCGGAGAGATCGACCGCCACGATGTCGGCCTGTTTGCCCGGCAGCAGTGAACCGATCTGACCATCGAGCCCCAATGCCCTGGCGCCGTTGAGGGTGGCCATGGCCAGTGCGGCATGGGCCGGCACAACGTCGGCACGGCCAGACATGCCCTTGGCCAGGAGGGCGGCCAGGCGCATTTCCTCGAACACGTCCAGGCGGTTGTTGCTGGCGGCGCCGTCGGTACCGATACCAATATTGACGCCGGCTTCGAGCAACCGGGTCTTGGGCGCGACACCATTGGCCAGCTTGAGGTTCGAACTGGGGCAATGGGCAACGTGGCAACCCTGCTCGGCCAACAGGAGGATCTCTTCGTCGCCCAGATGCACGGCATGAACCCCGATGAACTGCGGCCCCAGCAAGCCTAGTTGGTGCAGGCGTTCCAGCGGCCTGAGCCGATAAGTGTCCAGGCTGTGGCGGATCTCGTCGTGGGTCTCGTGGATATGCATATGGATCGGCAGATCCAGTTGTGCGGCGTAGGTCTGCACCTTCTCCAGGGTCTTGTCAGCGCAGGAGTAGGGTGCATGAGGCGCCAGGCAGAACGACACCAGCGGCTGGTGCCGGTAGGCATCGCGGACTTCCATCCCTTTCTGCAGATAACCGTCAGGATCGGCCGCCCAAGCGGACGGGAAATCGATCACGATGATGCCCGAGGCAACGCGCATCTTGGCCTCCAGCGCCGCCTCGATGGTGGCGTCCTGGAAGAAATACATGTCGTTAAAGCAGGTAACGCCGCCTTTCAGCATTTCCAGGCAGGCCAGCCGGCTGCCGTCCATGACGAACTCGGGCGACATCCAGCGCGCCTCGGCCGGCCAGATATGCTCATTCAGCCAACTCATCAGTGGCAGGTCGTCGGCGTAGCCCCGCAACAGCGCCATTGCGGCATGGCCATGCAGGTTGACCAGTCCCGGTATCAGTGCGTGACCCGGTAGGCGTACACGTTCGCGAAAGAGGTAGCGGGAATCTGCCTCGTGGCTGGGCAGGATGTCCTGGATGCGGCCTTCGCCGACGATCAGGCTATGGTGCTCCAGCACCTTGCCCGCAGGCTCCACGGGCACTATCCAGTCGGCATCAATGCGGAGATCTACTACAGTTTGGTTACGCATGCCCGGAATGCTATTCATGTGTGGCCTGAACAGCAAGCCGGGCAAACGAGTACTGCGATTACTGCTGTCCGGCGTTCTGGGCCTTGAAGAAGAAGGCGGCCGAGTTGCGGAGGTTGTCGGACGTGACCTTGACTAGATTGCTATAGCACTCTTGAAAATTGATGTTTCCTGGCTGGCTGGCTACCGTATCGCTTGCAGCGGCGGGAGTAGCGGCCGGAGCGGTGGCGACCACGACCGGGGTCTCGACCGGAGCGGTGGTGACTTGAGCCACGGCGGGAAGCACAGGGGCTTGTGCAGGTTCGGGAGCGGGGACAGGCGCTGCGACAGTGGCTATGGGAAGGGCGGGGGCATCTTCCTGACATGCGGGATCAAGCAGGCCGCGGCCCGGGCAGCCGATCGTCTTGTATAAATTGCTGCCGGTTGTGTTGCCGGTTTCGCTCGCCTGGTTGGCAGGGTTGTAATACGGCTCTCCGATCGACTCGGCCTGGGCAGCGCCGATCGACAACAGGGCAGTAGAAAGGCAGGTCAAAAAAAGGTTGTGGGTACGCATGGTCACTCCTTATTAGAAAATATGAATATGCTCAATTGTCGCCGAAGTGGCTGTGGTCATGCCATCGAAAACTGGCTTGGGGACATGTTCGGCGGATGCTGTGGTTCCGGCATCCCGCACGGCTACGTGGTTGCACACGGATTCAAGCAATCTCTGGGAAGCAAAAAAATGCGCCCCGCAGGGCGCATGCGGAAGCATCCACCGGGTGTCCCCGGGATGCGGTTTTCGCTTGTTTAGTTAGGCGAGACGCCCAGTGCCTTGACCGTCGGCATGTTGAGATAGCCGTCGTACGGCAATCCCTTTTGCTTCTGGTAGGCGGCGATCGCGGACATGGTCTGGGGATTCATGGTGCCGTTGATGGGGCCGGGATTGAAGCCGGCGGTCGCCAGGGCCTTCTGGATCTCCGCGACCTTGGCCTCGGTGGTGTTGACGTCGCATAGTATCTCGGTCCAGTACTCCTGAGCCGGACAGACCTGAACCGCCTGCTGAACGGTGGTGTACTCGGCCGGGACCGGGATGCGGGTTTCCTTGGCCGGGGTGACCAACTTGCTGACCTCACGTTCGACGTATTCGGCCGGGACCGGGACGCGCCGTTGGGTGGCCGGCGTCACCATGGTCATGACTTCACGTTCGTAATCGACCGGTACGACCTTGGTGACGGTCGTCGCGGGCTTCACCAGCTTGGTGACTTCCCGCTCGGCATACTCGGCGGGGATCACTATGGTGCGTGTCGTGGCAGGGGTCTTCAACACGGTCTTCTTGACCGTGTTGTATTCCGCCGGGATGTCCTCGTAGCGGACATCCGCGGGCGACTTGACGATCTGACGGGTGACGGTCTGATATTCGGCCGGCACTTCGACCAGGCACATTACCTGGCCGGTCGTTGCGTCGATCTTCTGGATATTGGTCGTGGTGCCCGGTTTCCAGGTCGTGTAGGCCTCGCGCACCAGCTTCCGCTCGGACACGGTTTCATACACGGCCGGCACCTCGATGGCCTTCTTGCTGGCCGGCTTGACCATGACTCTTTCTTCGACCGTCTCATAGACTGCCGGCACTTCCTCCAGCCGGGTGCTGGCGTCCTTGACCAGGACGCGTTCCTTGACCGTCGAATAGACCGCTGGCACGACTTCCTGGACTTCCTCGCTCTGGACATGGACCTTCACGGCCTTGTAGACCGGTGGGACGATCTCGATGCGCTCGCTGGCTTCCTTGGCCAGGACGCGTTCCTTGACTGTCTGATAGACAGCCGGCACGGTTTCGATGCGCTCGCCGGCCTCCTTGACCAGTTTCTTGGCAACCTCGGTACGCATGATGGCGGGCCGGGCAACCTTGGCGAAACACTGGCCGGCAACGGCGTTCACAGGGGCATTGTCACCGGTAAAGGCACCCATCGGGAGCGGACACGGATTCGGTGCGGCCGCCGGTGTGGCTACCGGGGCCGGTGCTTCAACTTTGCAGCCTGGATCCAGCAAGCCTTTACCCGGGCAACCAATGGTCCGGTACAGAGGGGTACCAATAGTGACACCGGTCTCGCTCGCGGCATTGGCAGGATTGTAGTAAGGAGCGCTCGTGGTTTCAGCGCAGGCGATTCCTGCAGCAAAAAGTGCCGTGCTCAAAGAACTCGAAACCAATAGGGTTGTACGCATGTTTTTTCTCTCCATGTTGAAAGGTAAATATCCCTAATAAAACACTGATCTATTTGGGCTTCATCGTTCCCGAGAATGCGGGAACCTAGTCTAATCAAACAACTGGATGCCCGCCTGCGCGGGTATGACGAATGAATCAGCGTTTCCCTAATTCCGTTTACGAAAATGACATCGCCATTTTATTGTCTTGGCCTTCCTAGCGCTGCCGCACAAATGGCAGATAGTGATGGGTAATGCATACCACCATCATAGTTGCAAGTGTGGTCTAGAAAGGATTATCAACCAAGAGGTACATATACTTATAAAAGCCTGATCTGCCCGTGCTGGCCAATATGCGGCGTTTCCCATGAGCAATAAAAAACCGCCCGAAGGCGGTTTTTGTTTTCAAGCGAAGACGGCTTATTTAACCCGGTTTCGATATTCGCCGGTTGCCGTGTCGATCTCGATCTTGTCGCCGATTTCCACGAAGGCGGGAACCGAAATCGTGTGGCCGGTAGGCTTGATGCGGGCCGGTTTCATCACCTTGCCGGAGGTGTCGCCCTTGACGGCGGGCTCGGTGTACTCAACCTCGCGCACCACGGAGTTAGGCATGTTGACGGAGAGGGCCTTGCCTTCGTAGAACACCACCTCGCAGGGCATGGCGTCTTCCAGGTAGTTCAGCATGTCACCGAGGTTGTCGGCTTCGATTTCGTACTGGTTGTAGTCACCGTCCATGAACACATACATGGGGTCGGCGAAGTAGGAATAGGTGCATTCCTTGCGGTCCAGGGTGACGGTATCGAACTTCTCGTCGGCCTTGTACACGGTTTCCGTGCCAGCGCCGGTAAGGAGGTTCTTCATCTTCATCTTGACTACTGAGGCGTTGCGGCCGGATTTCGAGAATTCGGCCTTCTGAACCACCAGCGGGGCGTTGCCCACCATGATGACGTTGCCAGCGCGGAGTTCCTGTGCGGTTTTCATGATCTGTTCGGAAAGTAGGTCTGTAAAAAGCTGATTATTATAACTTTTTATTTTGATTTTTCATTGCAGAATTTCACCAGATTGCCAGCCAGGTCACCGACCTCGTCCAGGCCGGCCTGCCAAGCAGCCGAACGCGCGAGCCATCGTTCCCGGTGCGCCCAGAACGGCGTCCAGGCCGGGCCGGCATCGCCGTCCTCGTTCCATGCCTGCCAGAGCCGGCGCAAGGTTCCGGCCTCGGCCACCCCGCGACAATACAGGTCGAGCAAGGCGTTTATCTTGGGCCAGTGGGCGCCTTCCGCCTGCCGGTAGGCCTGCCAGACCAGGGGCCTGCCGGCCCATATCGCCCGTACCAGGGAGTCTTCGCCGCGCACCAGGTTGCAGTCGCAAGCCCACAGCAGCCGGTCATAGCGATCCTGGTCCAGCATCGGTAGGACGTGTACCGCCAAGGCACCCCGGGCCAGGACATCGCCGGGCGCCAGTGCGGTTCGGCCGAAAAACCGGGCCACATTAAGGAGCGATTTGCCTTCCGGCACCAGGCAGCGCACGGGTTGCGAACCCTCCACCCAGGACTGGAACAGGCTTTCGATGGCCTGGCTTTCATAGCTGAAGAGGGAGATGCGCAGTTCTCCCACCTGCTCGACCGGAATACCGAGCGCCAACCAGAATTCGTTGCGCGCCTGAACATCAATCTGAAAGGCATCCCGTTCCCGGACCAGCCACGACTCTTTCAAAACGCCGCCAGTACCGACCACATAGCCGGGCATGAAGAAATACTTGGTCAGGGGCAGGCGAGGGTGGGGCGAGGGCAGCCCATGGCAGCCGGCCACCCAGTCTTCGGCGCTCAGGTATTCCAGATTGAGCCAGAGCGGTTTGACCGCTTGCTCGGCCATGGCCTGTTCATACTGTTCGGGCAGATGGCAGGCCAGCGCCTCGATCACCACGTCGGCAGGTTCGACCTCGGGGAGGGGTGAACACCAATGCCGTATTTCAACGCCTTGGCAGGTCTGACGATCCAGGCTCGGATCGATCTCCGGCCGGATATGGCGAAAGCTCTCCAGGTCATCGACCCACAGACGCACACTGAGCCTGTGTTCGGCGACGAGTTGGCGGGCGAGCCGCCAGGTGATGCCGATGTCACCGTAGTTGTCGATGACGGTGCAGAAGATGTCCCAGCGCGATCCGGGCCGCATGACGCCTCATTCAGGCAGCAGGATCTTGCCTTCCTTGCTGAACTGGTAATCCCTGAAGACATGTTCTGCGCTAAGCAGGGTGTAGCTGCCGTCCCCGGCCTTCCGGGTGGTGTCCTTGAGCCGGTAGGTATAGTGGCCGCAGGTCCAGATGTCGAAATTGCGGAAGTGGGTGCACAGGCAGGTTTTGTCCCAGACCTTGATCTTCTTGGCGTCCGGATGCGCGGCCACTTCGCGGTTGTAGGCCTCGATATAGGCGCACTTGCCGTTGCTGTCGAGGATGTAGCCATAGGCCTCGCAGTTCGGCCGGATGCCCGAGCCGATGCCCGGGCTGTTTTTCAGCATGCGCATCGGATAGCCGGTCGGCGAGATGGCGTTGACCTCGATATCCTCTTCGTCGGCCTTGATGTATTCCTGCTTGGTATCGTCGGGCAGGCCGCACTCATTGGAGATGGTGAAGCGGGTGGCGACCTGGACGGCGGCAGCGCCCCGTTCAAGGAAGTTCACCGCATCGCTGCCGGTGAAGATGCCACCGGCCGGGATGATCGGGATATCGATCTGTTCGGCCTTCAGCCAGGCGATGATCTCGGTGACGATGCTGGCGAGGTCGTACTTCATCCAGTCGTCCAGGCCGAAGCCCAGGTGGCCGCCGGCCAGGGGGCCTTCAACCACGACGTAATCGGGCAGCCGACCGGTACGGCTGTTCTTGCGCAGGAACAGTTGCAGTGCGCGCAGCGAGGAGACGATGATGCCGATCTTGGCGTCGCGGAAACGGCGATGATCCTCGATCAGCGCCAGCGAACCCAGGTGCAGGCCGGCCGCCAGGGTGATGCCGTCGATGCCCGCGTCGAGCGCTGCATTCAGGCGCACCTTGAGGGTCTCCTTGGGCGCGTTCATGGTCAGCTTTTCCATGCAGTTGATGAAGACCATGCCTTCACCCCGCTTGGCTTCCATGGTCCTGCTGACGTGCAGACGGGTGGCTTCCTCGATCTGGCCGAGGTTGAACTTCACCCCGGATTTGTCGGTATTGGCGACGTTGTACTTGTACTGCTTGAGTTTTTCCTTGACGAACTTGGTGTCGTAGCGGCGATCCGCCACGGTGGGCAGCATCGCGTCCGAGATATGGCCTACCCCGCCCAGACGTGCCGCCTCCAGGGCCAGTTCGGCGGTGGAGATGTCCACGCCCATGCCGCCGATCATGATCGGCACCAGTTCCTTGCCACCCAGGTTCAGGCGGAAATCATCTACACACTTCGTCGTCATATCCGGTTTGCTCGCTCCGTTGTCGACGAATGGCTATCCGCGACATGGCCTATATCAAGAGCGCGACATGATACGGGTTTCCGATCCGATCCAACAGCATCTTGCATTTTCATTACTTCCGGGTTCGGCTGACATAAGTCAACCGGGGCAGGCCCTTTGTGGAAAAGGGATTAACCGTCATTAAGAATACCGTGCTATCTTTTTATCCGTTTTTTTGCCGATTACCATGCCTCTTTCCGACCTCGTTACCACTTTTGGCCAATGGCTGCTCGCCAAGCATGGCGAGCGGGTGCACAAGATCGCCCTCGATGTGGGCTTCACCTGTCCCAATCGCGACGGCAACAAGGGCACGGGCGGTTGCACGTTCTGCAACAACGCCTCCTTCAGCCCTGGTAGCCGCTTGAAGAAGTCGATGGACGAGCAGATGGACTCCGGGCGACGTGGCGTCGGCCGGCGCACCGGTGCGGGCAAGTACCTGGCCTATTTCCAGGCCTATACCAACACCTACGACGAAGTCGAACGGCTGAAACAACTATATGACCAGGCACTGGCCCATCCGGGCATGATCGGACTCTCGATCGGCACCCGGCCGGACTGCGTGCCGGATGAAGTGCTCGACCTGCTCGCGGCCTACCGCGACCGCGGCATGGAGGTCTGGCTGGAACTGGGCCTGCAGTCGGCCTTCGACGACAGCCTGGCCCGGGTCAATCGCGGCCACGGCTTCGCCGAATATGCCGAGACCTGCCGCAAGGCGCGGCAAATGGACATCCCGGTCTGTACCCATCTGATCGTCGGCCTGCCCGGCGAGACCGAGTGGCACTACCAGCGCACCCTGGACCGGGTGCTCGACCTCGGCACAGACGGCCTGAAGCTGCATCCGTTGCATGTGGTAAGGCATACCTTACTGGCCCATCAGTGGCGCCATGGCGAATATGCGCCGATGGCCATGGACGACTACATCCGCGTCGCCACCGACCTGATCGAGCGGACGCCGAAGGAAGTGATCTACCATCGGATCACCGGCACCGCCCCGGTCGATATCCTGCTGGCGCCGATGTGGTGCCAGCACAAGTGGCCGATACTCAACGGCATCGAAAACCTATTGAAAGCTCGCGGCAGCCGGCAGGGAAGCCATGCCGGCGCCGCCGCAACGGAACTCAAGCATGTCGCCTAAACCATTGCTGGACCTGATCTGCCCGGCCGGCAGCCTGCCGGCCTTGAAGGCCGCCGTCGACCACGGTGCCGACGGCGTTTACCTGGGCCTCAAGGACAATACCAACGCACGCAACTTCGCCGGCCTCAACTTCGACGAGAAGGCGCTCGCGGAGGGCATCCGCTATGCCCAGGGAAAAAAGAAAAAGGTGCTGATGGCGCTCAACACCTATCCCCAGCCCGCCACCCTGCCGCGCTGGCACCAGGCGGTCGACAAGGCGGCGACCCTGGGTGTCGATGCCGTCATCCTGGCCGACCCCGGTTTGATGGCCTATGCCCGCAAGACCCATCCGGACCTGCGCCTGCACCTGTCGGTACAGGGCTCGGCGACCAACTACGAGGCGATCGAGTTCTACCGCGACCGCTTCGGCATCCAGCGCGCGGTGCTGCCACGCGTACTCTCGCTGGCCCAGGTCGAGAACGTGATCGACAACACCTCGGTCGAGATCGAACTGTTCGGCTTCGGCGGTCTCTGCGTCATGGTCGAGGGCCGCTGCCTGCTGTCGTCCTATGCCTGCGGCGATTCCCCCAACACCTTCGGCGCCTGCTCGCCCGGCCACGCCGTGCGCTGGCAGCAGACCCCAAAGGGCATGGAGACCCGGCTCAACGGCATCCTGATCGATCGCTACGCCGATGACGAGAAGGCGGGCTACCCGACGCTGTGCAAGGGCCGCTTCGAGGTCGAGGGCGAGACCTACTATGCCCTGGAAGAACCGACCAGCCTGAACAGCCTGGAAATGCTGCCCGAGATGCACCGTCTGGGCGTGGCCGCGATCAAGATCGAAGGCCGCCAGCGCAGCCCGGCCTACGTCGCCCAGGTCACCCAGGTCTGGCGCGCCGCCATCGACGCGGTAAAACAGGCGCCGGATGCCTTTGCCGCCAAGGCCGCTTGGACCGCCCAGCTCGTCAAGGTCTCCGAGGGCAGCATGCATACCCTCGGCGCTTACTACCGGCCATGGAAATGATGAAACTCTCCCTAGGCCCGCTCCTTTACTACTGGTCCCGCGAGGACACCCTGGCATTCTATGAGGCCGCCGCGAACTGGCCAGTCGATATCGTCTACCTGGGCGAGACGGTCTGCTCGCGCCGCCACCTGCTGCGCCTGCCGGACTGGCTGGAACTGGCTGACAGGCTGGCCGCGGCGGGTAAGGAAGTGGTCCTGTCCAGCCTGCCGCTGATCGAGTCGGAATCCGACCTCAAGGCCCTGCGCAAGCTGGTCGGCAACGGCAGGCACCTAGTAGAAGCCAACGATTTCGGCGCAGTGCGGTTGTGCGCCAAGGCCGGTGTCGCCTTCGTGGCGGGCCCGACGCTCAACGTCTACAACCCGGAAACCCTGGCCATGCTGGCTGGCATGGGGGCCATCCGCTGGGTGCCGCCGGTCGAGATGACCCATGCCATGCTGAAGGCCATGCCGATCCCAACGGGCATGGCAACGGAGTTGTTCAGCTACGGCCGCCTGCCGCTGGCCTACTCTGCGCGCTGCTTCACCGCGCGGCGCTACAACCTGCAAAAGGATGACTGCCAGTTCAAGTGCCTGGAACACCCGGAAGGACTCACCCTGTACACCCGCGAGGAGCAACCCTTCCTGGCCATGAACGGCATCCAGACCCAGTCGGCGCGCATCTATACCCTGGCTCACCGGGTCCGCGAACTGGCCGATGCCGGCGTCGAGGTGCTGCGCCTGTCGCCGCAATACCGCAACATGGCTGCGGTGGTGGACCACTATCGCGCTGCCCTGGCCGGCGCTGCTGCAGACCCTGCCGGGCTGCGCAAGTACATGTATGCCGACCCCTGCGATGGCTACTGGCTGGGTAAGGCCGGAGCCGATTTTCTGCCGGATAAGGCCGTTTGATCAACTTACTTGCGAACTGATTTCCACGGCTCCGGGTTCGCCCGGATGGCCGCCGATCAGGTAGGGAACGCTGATGAAGGCGATCGAGAAGATCAGCAACAGTGAGCCAATGATCCTGGCGAAGCGTTCTTGGGTGATTTTCATGGCGGTTCTCCTGAGGCGCGACGCGGCTGCGTCGAGTGTGACCAGAATGGCGCCGGCGGATTAAACAGGCCTTAAGGCGGCAATCAACTTGATGCGGCGGCGACCCGGGTCGCCGCCGCACATTGCCTAGAACGCGAATGACTTGCCGGCGGTCGCCGGCAGCCGCGGCATCTTACGATCCGGGAACTCGCCTGTCAGGCCCTCGAGGAAGGCGACGATGTCCTTGGTGTCGGCATCGCTGAGGTTGGCGCCGAGCTGGGTTGTCGCCATCACGCGCACGGCCTCGTCCAGGCTGGATACGGCACCGTTGTGCAAATACGGCGCGGTCAGGGCGACGTTACGCAGCGTCGGCACCTTCCAGGTGTTCCGGTCTTCTTCCAGTTTGCTGACGTTGTAGCGGCCGGGATCTGAACTCAGCTTGTACTTGGCCACATAGTCGCTGTCGGCCATGACCGGGAACTTCATGAAGGTACCGGCGCTGGCGCCGTTCTGGCCATTGAAGGCGGGGCCCGAATGGCAGGCGACGCAGCCGACCTCGGCGAACTTCTGCATGCCGCGCTGCTGTTGCGCCGTCAGCGCCTTCTTTTCGCCCTTGACGTAGCGGTCGTAGGGGCTGTTCGGCGTAATCAGGGTGCGCTCGTATGCGGCGATGGCCTTGGCCATGTTGTCGGCCGTGATCGGCTGGGCACCGCCGAACACCTGCTTGAATTCGGCCTGGTAGCCGGGGATCTGGGCCAGGCGGGCGACCACCTCGTCGAGCGAGTTCATGCCCATCTCGACGTCGGCGACCACCGGGCCCTTGGCCTGATCCTCGAGGGTGGCGGCCCGGCCGTCCCAGAACTGGGTGGCATTGAAGGCGGAGTTCCAGACCGTCGGGGCGCTGCGACCGCCGGTCTTGCCATGGATGCCCATGGCGACCGGCCGGTTGTCGTCGCCGCCGGCCATGACGTTGTGGCAGGAGTTGCAGGAAACCGTGCCGGTGGCAGACAGGCGCGGGTCCATGAACAGTTTGCTGCCAAGCGCCACCTTGGCCGCCGTGGTCGGGTTGTCGCGCGGGGCAGGGGCGGTATTGGGAAGCGCCTGCCAGTCGGCGGCGAAAGCGCTTTGGGCAGCCGTGAGCAGACCGATGGCGAATAGATCGATGTGTTTCATGTGTACTCCCGTGTCGGTTGATTGATGCACCGGGCGGCTCTGTGGACACCACAGGTGCGTCACACATGGTTGCGCCGTTTTCTTAAGATAATCTTAAGCGACTCATCGACAGGACACAGGATTGGTGGTTGTGGCAGGGACGGGCGGAGCTGGTCCGGGACCTGATTTTTGCAAGGGTGGCGCACGGGGCGCCGCCCCGGTCAATCGCCCAGGATGTCCGCGCCCTTGGGCGGCTTGAACCGGAACAGATCGGCCCCGAGTTTGGGATTGTTCTTCATGCCGCTGAACTTCAACAAGGTCTTCTGGCCGAAGTTGTCCTTCAGTTCCATGGCCGCCAGGATGCTGTCGCGGAAGCCCAGACGGACCATCTCGAAGGTGCCTTCCTTGGCCTTGGGCGTCGCTTCCAGCCATTCGATGCCGTCGATGACGCCGCCGTCCTTGAGGTTGAAGTGTTTGTCGATATCGTTGTTGCCGGCCAGCAGGGCGGCCGGGCTTTCGCCGATCGACTGGTCGAGCTGCTTGACCGTGACCTGCTCAAGGTCGGCGTCATAGATCCAGATCTTCTTGCCGTCGCCGACGATGAGCTGCTCGTAGGGCTTGTGGTAGACCCAGCGGAACTTGCCGGGCCGGTAAAAATACAGTTCGCCCGAGGTCTCCTGGCTCTTGCGGCCGTTCCTGTCGTAGACGGCCTGGCTGAATGTGCCGCTCAGGGTCCGGGTTTCATTGGCGAAATCGTGCAGACGCTGGATGGCGTCGGCGCTGGCCGAGGAGGGGAGCGCGATGGCCAGGGCGGCCAGGCTGGCGGACAGGGTTTTAATCATTGTTTTGGGCAAGTACTTCTCGGTTTCCATTACTCGACATGGGGGATACCAGTCCGGCCTGTTCCATGGCTTCGATCAGGCGGGCGGCGCGGTTGTAGCCGATGCGCAGGTGCCGCTGCACCGCCGAGATGGAGGGCCGGCGGGTCTTCAGCACGATGGCGACGGCATCGTCGTATAGAGGGTCGGCCTCGGCATCGGTTCCTTCGCCGGCCTCGCCTTCGGTTTCTTCCGGCGTGGCAAGCACGGCCTCGACATAGTCGGGCGGCCCCATTTCCTTCAGCCAGGCGGTGACCCGGTGGACCTCGTCGTCGGAAACGAAGGCGCCGTGCACCCGGGTCGGCACGCCATGGCCGGGCGGCAGGTAGAGCATGTCGCCCTGGCCGAGCAGCGATTCGGCACCCTGCTGGTCTAGGATGGTGCGGGAGTCGATCCGGCTGGAGACCTGGAAGGCGATCCGGGTCGGGATGTTGGCCTTGATCAGGCCGGTGATCACGTCGACCGACGGGCGCTGGGTGGCCAGGATCAGGTGGATGCCGGCGGCGCGGGCCTTCTGGGCCAGGCGCGCGATGAGTTCCTCGACCTTCTTGCCGGTCACCATCATGAGGTCGGCCAGTTCATCGATGACCACCACGATGTAGGGCAGATGTTCCAGGCGCTCGGGGTTTTCGGGCGTGATCGAGAACGGGTTGGTGAGCGGGGTGCCGGCCTTTTCCGCGTCCTTGATCTTTTGGTTGAAGCCGATGATGTTGCGCACGCCGCTAGCCGACATCAGCTTGTAGCGCCGGTCCATCTCGGCCACGCACCAGTTCAGCGCGGTGCCGGCCAGGCGCATGTCGGTGACCACCGGCGCCAAGAGGTGCGGGATGCCCTCGTAGGTGGACAGTTCCAGCATCTTGGGGTCGACCAGGATCATGCGCACGTCCTGCGGCGACGACTTGTAGACCAGCGACAGGATGATCGCATTGATCGCCACCGACTTGCCCGAGCCGGTGGTGCCGGCGACCATCACGTGTGGCATCTTGGCCAGGTCGGCCACCACCGGAAGACCGCTGATGTCCTTGCCCAGGGCCATGGTGAGCGGCGAGTGCATCTCGGCATAGACCTTGGCGCCGAGGATTTCCGACAGCCGCACCATCTGGCGCTGGCTGTTGGGAATCTCCAGGGCCATACAGTTCTTGCCCGGGATGGTCTCGACCACCCGGATGCTGACTACCGAAAGCGAACGGGCCAGGTCCTTGGCCAGGTTGGTGACCTGCACGCCCTTGACCCCGGAGGCCGGTTCGATTTCAAAGCGAGTCACCACCGGGCCTGGGTAGGCGGCGAGGACCTTCACCTCGACGCCGAATTCCAGCAGCTTGCGCTCGATCAGGCGGGAAGTGGTCTCCAGGCCGGCCTCGTCGACCTTGGCAGTCTGGCCGGCGGCCTCGTCGAGCAGATGCAGGGGTGGGCGCTGGGCATCCGGGGTGTCGCGGAACAGGAAGGCCTGGCGTTCCTGCTCGGCGCGTTTCGATTTCGGGATTTCCTGCCTGGGCATCTCGATATGGATCGGGGTTTCCTTCTGCCGGCGCAGACGTTCCTTTTCCAGCGCCTCCGCGCGCTCGCTGCGGGCCTCAAGGCCGGCCCTGCGGTCGCGTCGAGCCTGCCATTTGTCCAGGATCAGGAAGTACAGCCACTCGATCAGGGCGCCCAGTTTCTCGGCGATGGTGATCCAGGACCAGCCGGTGAACAGGCTGAAGCCGATGCCCCAGAACAGCAGCAGTGCGATGGTGCCGCCTTCAAACCCGAGTGCCGAGCGGGTCAGGCTGGCGATGCCGCCACCCAGCACTCCGCCGGGGGCGAGCGGGAGGAGAATCTTGAGGCTGTGCATGCGCAGTGCCTCCAGTCCGCTACTGGCCAGCAGCATGACCAGGAAGCCGCCCAGGGTGACGAACAGTCCGTGCTGGTGTACCGGATCGGGGTCGCCGATCCGCCTATAGCCCCACCAGACCAGATAAAGCGAGAGCGTCACCCACCACCAGGCCGAGCCACCCAGCAGGTAAAGCAGCAGGTCGGCGGTCCAGGCGCCGAACGCACCTCCGGTGTTGGCGATCGCGTCGGACGTGCCGGTGCTCGACCAGCCCGGGTCGGTCGGTTGGTAGCTGGCCAGGATCAAGGCCAGGAACAGGGCCAGGCCAACCGCCATGATCCACCAGGCCTCGCGCAGCAGGCGGGCAACCTTGGGCGCCAGCGGCTTGCGTTTCCTGGTGGCCGGAGGAGGGCGGCGGACGTTTCCAGACATAGGTGTTTAGCGATAACCTCGTTTGTCGTCATTCCGGGCCAGGCCCGGAATCCGGTCATGGCAACCGGGTTCCCGGTGCGCGGGAACGGACGAATAATGAATACAATGGACTGCCTGATTTTACCCGATGGCCGGGCGATCGGCGGTCATTGTCGCTGCCATCGCCGCGCAGCGTTCGTCGTTCGGCCAATCCTCGACCGCCAGGGACAACTTGCGCCGCCAGTTGGGGTGCTCGTCCACGGTGCCCGGCTGGTTGGCCTGGGCTTCCAGGCCCAGCATGTCGTCGGCCTGGACCAGCACCAACCGGGCTGGTGAGCGGGCGAGGTGGGCATGGATGGCGCGCAGCAGGGCAGGGGTGAGTTCCGGCACCATGTCCGGATCTTGCGTTACGCCTTCCGGCAAGAGTCCTTCGCGCGCCAGGTCGGCGAGCAGGCGGGCCCGGTCCTGGTTACGCGACTGGATCTGTTGTTCGCGCATCTCGGGGCGGGGGTACAGGTTCAGGGCGGTGCGGATTTCGATGTCCTGGCCCTTCCAGAACCCGGCCAGGGTAGGCAGGTCATGGGTCGAGGCGGCGACCAGGGATTGCTCCGGGAACCACTCGGCCGGGAAAAATTGGCCATCAGGCTGGCGCTCGAAATAGAACAGCTTGTAGCTCAACACGCCGGCCTCGCGCAGGGTATGGCGCACCTCGTCCGGCACGGTGCCGAGGTCCTCGCCGACGATCAGGCACTGGTTGCGCTGGCTCTCCAGGTTGAGGATGCCGAGCAGGTCCTGAAACGGGTAAGAGACATAGGCGCCGGCATCGCCCTTCATGCCGGGCGGTATCCAGTACAGCCGCATCAGGCCCATGACATGGTCGACCCGCAGCGCGCCGGCATATTTCATGTTGGCCCGCAGCATGGCGATGTAGGGCGCGTAGGCGGCGCCTCGCAAGCGCTGCGGGATCCAGGGCGGCAGACCCCAGTCCTGGCCGAGCGGATTGAAGTCGTCCGGCGGGCAGCCGACCCGCGCCTCGATGGCGTAAAGGTCCTGATGCACCCAGGTCTCCGCACCACCCTTGTCGACGCCGACCGCCAGGTCCTGGTAGAGGCCGACCGCGAGGCCGCGTTCGCGGCAATGCTCGGCGACGGCCGCCAGTTGCTGGTCGGCCAGCCATTGCAGCCATTCCTGCCATTCCACACGCGCTTCGTTGGCGGCGGAGAAGGCGTGCACCTCGGCGGCATCGTGGCGCCGGTAGGCCTCCGGCCAGGCCGGCCAGCCCCAGAGCGCATTGTCCTGGCTGAAGAAGTGTTCCTGCAGGGCGTGATAGAGGGCGAACTGGCGCAGTTCCTCGCCGCCCCGGTTCTGGAAGGCCCGGAATGCCATGGCGCGCGGGGTTGCGCCGGCAAGATGAGTGTCACGGAAATGCCGGTAAAGCGTCTCCAGCACGGCGAATTTCAGCGCGGCCACGCCGGCGTAGTCGACCAACTCGGACTGGCGCAACTCGGTCAGGCGGGCCTGAAACGCCGGGTCGGCCACTTGCGCCCGGGCTTCAGCACATTCGGCGTATTCCGGCAGGCTGGCGACGCCGATATGAAGCACGTTCATGAACTGCCGGCTGGACGGGCTGTAGGGGCTGCAATGACGCGGGTTGTGCGGGAAGAGGGCGTGCAGCGGGTTGAGCCCGACCAGGCTGGCACCCGCCTCGGCCGCCCAATCGACCACGGCGGTCAGGTTGGAGTAATCGCCCAGGCCCCAGTTGGATGCGCTCTTCAGCCCATAAAGCTGAACCGAAAGCCCCCATTTGCGGTGCGCGGCTCCGGGCTGGTAGCTGAGGCGTGGACACACAATCAGCGGCAGGCTGGCGATCGACTTGCCCGCGCGGCTCAACTCCAGGCGGTGATAGCCGGGCAGGCCGATCGCCGTCAGTTCGATTTCGTAGGCCCCCGTCTGGCTGGCCATGATCTGGCCGTCTTCAAGCACCAACTGCCAGTCGACTGGTGCACCATCGCCGATCGGAATCGTGACCGGCTGGTCTTCCCAGACCACCATAACCGGGGGCAGTAGTTCTTCTGTTGTATCTGAGAATTGCATAGCCTCCAGCAAAGCGTGCCGGGTCTCATCGCTTGCTTCATGACGCGTCCCCCAGATGTCGTAGTAATCCGGCAGGATGCCTGCCTGTGTGCATAGCGAGTCGAGATTGTCAGTCATGAAATGGGCGATGGTAGGAAAGGGGCATATCTATGGGCAGCCATTTTAGAGGGCTTTTGCCCGATGTAATAACCGCCTAATGTATATTATGTTAAATAGTAAATCCGAGCCGGCCGATCAGGATTGAATTGCTAGAATACTGCCACATCTAGTGGTACGCCCTCTCTCACAACTCAAGTCCTGGAGCACGCATGTCTACCAAGCACAGCCGCCTATTGATCCTCGGTTCCGGTCCTGCCGGTTATACCGCCGCCGTATACGCCGCCCGCGCCAACCTGAAGCCCGTCGTTATCACCGGCCTTCAGCAAGGCGGCCAGCTGATGACCACCACCGAGGTCGACAACTGGCCGGCCGACGTCAACGGCGTCATGGGGCCGGACCTGATGACCCGCTTCCAGCAGCATGCCGAGCGTTTCGGTACCGAGATCATCTTCGACACCATCCACACCGCCAAGCTGACCGAGAAGCCGTTCACCCTGATCGGCGATGCCGGAACCTATACCTGCGATGCCCTGATCATCGCCACCGGCGCCTCGGCCATGTACCTGGGCCTGGAATCCGAGCAGAAATTCATGGGCCGCGGCGTGTCAGGTTGCGCCACCTGCGACGGCTTCTTCTACAAGAACCAGGAAGTCGCCGTGATCGGCGGCGGCAATACCGCGGTCGAGGAAGCCATCTACCTGGCCAATATCGCCGCCAAGGTGACCCTGGTGCATCGGCGCGAAACCTTCAAGGCCGAAAAGATCATGGTCGATCACCTCATGGAGAAGGTTAAGGAAGGCAAGATAGTCCTTGAATTGAATAGTGAATTGTCAGAGGTTCTGGGCGACAAGAGCGGCGTCACCGGGATGCGTCTGAGCAACAAGCAGACCGGTGCGAGCAAGGACATAGCCGTCTCCGGCATCTTTGTCGCCATCGGCCACAAGCCCAATACCGACCTGTTCGCCGGTCAGCTCGAACTCGACCATGGCTATATCGTCACCAAGGGCGGCCGTTACGGCAATGCCCAGGCCACCAGCATCGAGGGCGTGTTTGCCGCCGGCGACGTACAGGACATGATGTACAAGCAGGCCGTCACCAGCGCCGCCGCCGGTTGCCAGGCCGCCCTGGATGTCGAGCGTTACCTTGACAGCAAGGGTTAACCGCCTCGACTAACGCCATGAAAGGCCGCGGCAATCGTCCTCCGGCTGTCCTTGCGGAAGAGGACCTTGCCGCATTCCGGAGCGAGATGGAGGATGTCGAACCCATCTCGCCGCACGGCCGCGTCATCCACGCCTCCCCTCGCCTGCCTCCCCTGCCGCTCAGCCTGTTCCGGGACCAGCGCGAGGTGATCCTGGAATCGATGCAGGATCCGACCCATTGGGATGAAGACACCGAGCAGGATAGGGATACTTCCTATGTCCGTCCGGGCTTGACCCGGCTGACGCTACGCCGGCTCCGGCGCGGCGAGTGGCATATCCAGGCCGAGCTGGACCTGCATGGCCTGACCAAGGTCGAGGCCAAGCACGAGCTGGCCGAATTCCTGCACGAATGCAAACGAAGGGGCGGCCGCTGTGTGCGCATCATCCATGGCAAGGGCCTGCGTTCGCCGAACAAGGAGCCGGTGCTGAAACACCATGTCCGCCACTGGCTGACCCAGCGCGACGAGGTGCTCGCCTATGTCAGCGCCCGTCCCGCCGACGGCGGCGACGGTGCCGTGGTGGTGTTGCTGAAAGGCAGTTAGGCCGCGCGGATATCCACCGGCGTGTACACCGGGACCAGATCGAACAGCTCGACCAGGTCCCGGTTTCGCATGCGGATGCAGCCGTGGGACTGCGGTTCCTGGGCGAATCGCTCGTCCGGGGTGCCGTGGATATAGATGTAGCGCCGCATGGTGTCGCGCGAGCCGAGCCGGTTGCGGCCCGGTTCCTTGCCCGACAGCCAAAGGATACGACTCAGTATCCAGTCCCGCTCCGGCTCGATCTCGCCCAGTTCGGGCGTATAGACCTCCCCGGTCGGCCTGCGTCCGACGAACACGGTATTGACCGGCATGCCTGCGCCGATCCTGGCCCGGACGATGTGCTCGCCGCGCGGCGTACAGCAACTGCCGGTCTCCTCACCTGCCCCGTTGGCCGCCGTGGAGACGGGCCAGGAGCGCAGTAGTTCGCCGTTGTCGTCGAGCAGGTCGAGCCGTTGTCGGGCCAGGTCGACGATGATCTTCATGTCCGGGCCGCTGCCTTCCTGAGGGCCTGGCGCTTTTCCCCGAAGAAGGCGGAAACCAGTCCGCCGCACTGATCGGCCAGCACGCCGCCGATGATCTCGGCATGATGGTTGAGCCTGGCCTCGGCGAACAGGTCCACCACGCTGCCGGCGGCACCGGTCTTGGGCTCGGGTGCACCAAATACGACCCTGGCAATGCGGGCGTGGAAGATCGCCCCGGCACACATGGCGCAGGGTTCGATGGTGACATAGAGCGTACAGCCGGGCAGACGGTAGTTGTTCAGGTTCCGGGCGGCATCGCGTAGGGCCATGATCTCGGCATGGCCGCTGGGGTCATGGGCGGCAATGGGGTGATTGAAGCCGCGGCCGACCACGGCGCCGTCCCGGACCACGACTGCGCCGACCGGCACCTCGCCCATCTTCCAGGCCTCGCGAGCCAGGTTCAGGGCTTCGGTCATGAACTGGATGTCGTCGGTATCCATGTCTGCTGTAGGGGCTCTAAAAGGGGTTGGCACAGTCAATGCTAGAATCTTGGGCATTGTCCACGATATGCAAGTGCCAAGGAAACACCATGACTGTTATGCAGCACTTCAACCTGGGCGCCGCCGTGGTGAATGAGGACGAATCACGGGCAAGCATCCAGATGTACATCAATCTGAAGCTGGCTGCCTCTGGCCAACCGCCCTGCCAGGATGGCCGCGACCATGCTTTCCTGCTGGTGGCCGAAGATCTGCTCAAGAGCTACCGGGAAAAATCGCGTCTGCTTGCCGGTTACCTGTGCCCGCCCGACCGACGCATCCAGGACTTCCTCGACCGCTATCTGGCCGATACCGGCGTGGCCGTGGCGCGACTGCCTGAGAACACCCTGAACCTGGACCGGGAAGACATGGCGCGGGAAATATCCCTGCCCCGGAACGGCGACGTTTTCCGCAACGAATACGTCAGCAGCTACCGCATCCGCAACGGCGTGCTGCACAACCCAGCCTCGGACCGGCGCACCACCAAGGGTTCCTTCCACATCGCCGAAGGCGGTCTGCCCATCCCCGGCGACAAGAAGGCCGTGCCGCACAAGGTCTTCGCCAACCTGTTCCGGGAGGCGCTCAACCCGCCCGACGAACTGCTCACCATCCCTTACACCCTGGACCAGCCGCAGGAGGCCAGGATGTTCGCCTCGCTGCTGTTGCGCCCCATCGTGTGCCCGGAGATCCCCGGTCGGGAGGCGGAAAAGACCATGGAAGTCCGCTTCTTCGCCCCCGGCAGCCTGGTCAGCAACCTCGATTTCGTCGAGAGCATCTTCGGCAACGGTGGCAACCCCTTCCTGTCCTCCAACGATGCGGGGCTCGACGTCGAGCACTGGACCGGTCACACCGGCTGCGTGATCCTGGCGCCGCATCTGAACCGCTACAGCAAGAAATACCTCGGTCTGCCGCACTGGGACGAGGCCACCGAGGCCCAGCGCCGCGACGGCATGTGCTGGCGGGACGAGGCCGAACTCTACAACGAGGGTGCCGCTTTCAAGATCACCGCCCGCGACGAGCGCGGCGTGATCGTTACCCTGATCGCCGACAACTACTACGGCTACTGCAAGAAAGAGGTCAAGACCCAGATCAGCTATGCCGCCAACCTGTTCGGCCTGGCCGAGGAGGAGCACGCCGGCGGCGCCCTGGCCTTCCCGCGCCACAATCATGGCGAGGAATACGGCGTCGACAGCCGCACCCGGCCGGCCGGCTACAGCTTCGAGGGCATGGTCGAGCGATACGGCGAACTGATGGACGTGCAGCCGGAAGGCTACGCCATCGACAAGCGTTATCCCGAGGTCGTCTATGTGCCCCAGGCGGTGCGCATGGACCTGCCCAGCCAGACCGTCAGTTGGGAAAAGGACGGCCTAGCCCAGAGCATCAAGCTGCACTCGGGCAAGATCTACGTCCAGCCCAACGGCTACAAGGTCGAGATGCTGAAACATCCGGGCGCGCCGTCCTGGCGCCTGGTCGGCACTGACCCGGAAGGCACCTTCTGCCACAAGCCCTGCACGGTATCCGGCGGCGGCAAGTCGGAGATATCCAAGTCGCTCAACGATGCGGTGATCTACGGCCACCTGTTCGTCGCCGACCTGGAGAAGGATCTCGACCAGGTGGCGGCCATTTTCGAGCGCGATTACCGCGACCGCTTCAAGCCCGGCTTCGAGTACGAGGACCACGACCCGACGCGCCAACCCCTCTCTTCCCAGCGCAGCCTGGGATCGGTGATCAAGCTGCTGACCCATTCGCCCATCTACACCGAGGCGTACAACGCCTGGCTGGATGCCATCCCGGACCGCATCCTGGCCCTGGCCTTCATCATCAAGCGCATGTACCGGCCGGAATGGGGCGACGACTGGCGCAAGCAGTTGTCGGTCGATTTCATCAATGGCCAGCCCGGCCACGAACTCAAGCTGGGCGACCGCAAGCTGGTCGGCTCCTACCTGCGCATCGGCTTCGAGGAAAACAACGCCTGGCGCGTGTTCAAGATGCGCCAGGACTTCATTGCTGCGGAAAAGGTGCAGATGGAGGACGATATCTCCGCCAGCGTGGTGGTGCCGGGCGATTGCCTGGACAACCGCTCGCCGCGCAGCAGCAACCTTTCGGTCAAACTGGTGAAGAACTGCGAGCGGCGCCTGTTCCAGCGCCCGGACGACGCCATCCACCGCGGCTATGACAAGCAGGCCGAGGCCGACATGGCCCGCAGCGACAACTTCCTGGCCAACTTCGAGCCGCTTGCCGGCGCGGCACTGGCCGAGATCGTCGAGGACGAGGTCGGCTTCGGTTTATACACCGAGCCGATGCGCAATATCCTGCAGGCCGGTCATGACCAGGGCCATGGCTATGTGGCCTCTTCCGCGCATCCGCGCCTGGTCGACGGCAAGCCGAGCAAGAACCCGCGCTACCTGCAACTGCGACCCGATGTCGCCGTACCGGTGCGTCGTTACGTCGCCGAGATCGGCGCCCGCTTCAACCGCAAGGTGCCGCTCGGCCGGCCGGTATGCGAGCCAGTCAATGCCGTGCTGGTCGGCCGCCGCAATAACCCGCCGGAACCGGGCATCCGCGCCCTGGCGGTGTACAACCCCATCCACTACCAGGAACTGCCCGAACTGTTCATGGACTTTGTCTGCAGCCTGACCGGCAAGTCGCCCTCGACCACCGGGGCGGGTACGGAAGGCGCGCTCACCAAGGGGCCGTTCAACGCCCTGCGGCCGACCGCGGACATGAACAACGCCCTGGTGTCCTTCATCCTCACCGGCTACGCCGGTTATTCCACTGCCGCCGGCTGGATCGGCCCCAAGGTCCGGGTCAACCACGACATCAGCCTGCTGGTGCCGGAAATCTGGTCCCGCCTGAGGCCCGAGCAGCAGGCACCGACCTGGCTGATCGACAACGGCTACCTGGAGAAGATCGAAGACTTCCAACATGAAGGCCGGACGGTCCAGGCCAGCCGGCTCGGTTACCGGATCACCGAGCGTTTCGTGCATGGCTTCCTGGGCAAAATCTTCGATACCCCGATGGCCGTGCTGCCTGAGCACATCCTGCGCCCCGAGAAGCAGGACCTGAGCGTGTTCGTCGACGGCGTCGAGAACATCGTGGGGGCGCAGCAACGGGTGGCCCAGCGTTATCTCGACGATGGCAGCATCGAGGACGCCTGCCCGCCGCTCAAGGCCCTGCTCTACATCATGGCCACCGGTACCTGGCAGGGCATGGACGTCCATCATCCGGACATCCGCGCCATGTTCACCCGCGAGGCACTGCTTGCCTCGGATTGGTATCGCGAACGCCTGGAGATCAAGCAGCATCGGGACGTGACCCTCTGGCAACGGCATGTCGCCTACCTGGAAGACTACGCCGCCCGCCCGGGCCACCAGGACCTGGTGGCACGCTTCGATATCCACCAGCGCCTCGATTCGGCCAAGGCCAAATTGGCACTCGTGCGGAGCACCGACTATCTGAGTACCTTGCACGGTACACTGGGGGCCGATCCCCTTGCACCGGCACGGACCATATGAACGCCAGCATTATGGTTATAATCGCGGCCAATCGTTGAATCACCCAGGAAGGAATTGAAAGTGGGCTTTCTCGCCGGCAAGAAGATACTCATCACCGGACTGATCAGTAACCGTTCCATCGCCTACGGCGTCGCCCAGGCCTGCAAGCGCGAAGGCGCCGAACTGGCTTTCAGCTATCAGGGCGAGCGAGTGAAGGAGCGGGTCTCGGAATTCGCCGAGAAGGATTTCGGTTCCAAGCTCTGTTTCGACTGCGACGTCTCCAGCGACGAACAGATCGAGCAGCTGTTCAAGGATCTCGGCCAGCACTGGGACGGCCTCGACGGCATTGTCCACTCCATCGCCTTCGTGCCCAAGCAGGCCCTGAACGGCGACTACCTGGACAACATCAGCCGGGAATACTTCCGTATCGCCCATGACATCTCCAGCTATTCCTTCACCGCCCTGGCCAAGGCCGCCCTGCCGATGATGGAAGGCCGCAAGGCCGCGCTGCTGACCATGACCTACCTGGGCGCGGTACGCTCGGTGCCGCACTACAACGTCATGGGCGTCGCCAAGGCCAGCCTGGAAGCCAGCGTCTACTACATGGCCGCGGCCCTCGGCCCCAAGGGCATCCGCGTCAACGGTCTTTCTGCCGGCCCGATCAAGACCCTGGCCGCCAGCGGCATCGCCGACTTCAACAAGCTGCTGGCCTGGGGCGAGAAGCACTCGCCGCTGCGTCGCAACGTCACCATCGAGGAAGTCGGCAACGTCGCCGCCTTCATGCTCTCCGACCTGGCCTCCGGCATGACCGGCGAGATCTCCTACGTCGATTCCGGCTTCAACAGCACGGCCGGCCTGGCGGTCGACCCGGACTGACAGCCAGTCAAGCCATGACGAGTGCAGAACGGCTGGAGCGATCCGGCCGTTTTCTTGTCTGCCCACCCGGTTCGGCCAAGCTGACCTTCTAATTTGGCCATGACCGTCGACCTCATTTCCGCCCTCGACCGCTATTTCGAACTGGTCCACGCCACTGACGACACACTGCGCATGGAGGCGTACCGCCTGCGCTATCAGGTCTATGTCCTGGAGACCGGCTTTGAACGGCCGGACAATTGCCGCATCGGCATCGACCAGGATGGCACCCCTTTTTCCTGGGAAGAGGACGAGTTCGACTGGCGTTCCGACCATTACCTGCTGCGTCATCGCGCCACCGGCCAATATGCCGCCACTGCCCGTCTCATCCTGCCCCACCCGGATGATGGCTCCGAACCCTTCCCCATCGAGGCACATTGCGAACTTGAACAACCGGTCATGGACAAGGCCATACGACCGAGGCTGGGCGAGATATCCCGCTTCGCCGTCTCCAAGGACTTCAAGAAGCGGCGCGGCGAAGTCGGTACCCTGGCTGGCGTGGCGGAAGACGTGGAACGCTACTTCGAGGAAGACGAGCGCAGGGTGCTGCCGCACCTGTCCCTGGGCCTGTTCGCGGCGGTGATGCGCATGGTGCATGCCCACGATATCAGCCACAGTTATGCGGTGATGGAACCGGCACTCAAGCGCCTGCTCGGACGTTTCGGGGTGGTCTTCGACCAGATCGGCCCGGAGACTGAATACCATGGTTTGCGCGTGCCCTGCCTGATCACGGCCAAGGACGCGCTGGATCACATCAAGAAGGCCTCCCCGCCGGTCTGGGATCTGATCACCAACCGTGGCACCCTGTTGGCAGGGTACGGCATGGAGCCGATAATTTGACCGCCACAAAGGTGGAGCGCTTTTTCGATAGCTTTTCATGAGCCTCATAGACGATAAATCCATTTTTACCGCGATGAAGCAGAACGGGCCGTTTGCGGTCACCGACGGCTTTACGCTGGGCCGGCCTTTTTCCAGGCAAACACGAGCCTGGGCCAGGCAGTTTGGCAATGACCGGCTGCTGGTCACCAAGTACCGGGTGGTCCGGGCCCAGATCTTCGATTTCCTGCAGATCGAGGATTTCCAGGAGATCCCCGGGCTGCTTGCAGATTCAACCGCCCGCGCCAAGCGTAGCGAGCGGGCTTGCCTGCTGCTTGGCAACCAGTTCGGCATTGCCGGAAGCAGCTCCGAAATCCGCAGCAAGATCAAGGAGTACGCGCAAACCGCCGATGCCGTTATCAACCTGCTTAGGGCCAAGCTGTTGGCCCCCTATGCCTCGCATGTCGAAACCAGCAACGAGATCGAGACTACGCATGATCCGGTGGATCTATTGCTGCGCGTGTTCGATGACCGTTTCCACATGAAGACCCGCTTCGAGGCCAAGCGCAAACTGGTGTTGATGAATCTGGCGGGTTCCATCGACCAGCGCGAGCGGGAAACGGATATCGAGAGCAAGTTCTATGCGTTCCTTGAATTCCTCAACCGCAATGTCTGGAGCCCGGAACTCAAGATCGGCCAGTTGGAGACCGCCTACTTATTCAGCCGGCATGATCCGGACGACTTCCGCTGCCTGGATGTGAAGGTGATCGATGCCGCCAGCCGCGCGCGCCTGAAGGATCTGGCTGAAGGTGAAAAACTGACGCTCCTGAAGCGGCGCGTCTTCCAGGACGGCGGCCGCGACATCCCGGTCTATGTCAGTGTGCGCAAGAAGGACTCTGCGGCCAAGGTGCTCAAACTGCTGCGCAAGAATGAAAAGAACCCGGCGGTGGCGGTGGACGATGAACTGGGTCTGATGGCCGTGCTGGACAGCATCAGCGATGTCAAACGCTTCGTGCGTCATATGACCCGATCCGCCATCAAGAGCGGCTCGCTGATGACCCTGGAGGATATCTCCGACACCCTGACTGGCGGCTATTACCATTCGGACACCGTCGGCAGCAGCAGCCAGACGCCGATGCTCAAGTTCTTCGCGCGGATGGGCGGCATGCGCGTGGAATTGATCATCCACACCAACCAGTCCTACCTGAACTACCGCTTTCAGCGCGACATCGCCCACGACGAATACGAGGTGAAGCGCATCTTCGATTCGGGCGTTGCCGAGTTTCTATTTCCAGGCGATATCTACAATCTGGACATGGAGCAGATTCGCCAGACCCTGCTGGATCAATTCCGCCGGCAGATCGAGGATTCCGGTCGCCTGCACGAGAATATAGGCTGAGGCTTCCTGGTGGTTCCCGGCCTCAGAAACGTCCCGCCCACCACAGGCGTAGGCGCATGCCCAGTTCGCTGGTGTAGCCGGTCGAGACCGACCGTATCCCGCCCTCGGGGCCGATCACGACGAAGGCCGGCACACCCTTGAGGCCGTAGGCGGCGGCAATGCGGCCGTCCAGGTCGACCAAGGCTGGCCAGGTCAGTCCCTTCTTGTCGAGATGGCTGGCCACCTGATTGGCCGTTCCGGACTGCATGGCGACCGTCATCACCGGCCAGTCCTCCGACACCGAGGTGATGCTGCCTTCCTCCGTCGTGCAGATCGGACACCACTCGGCCCAGAAATGCAGGGCGACCGGGCGACCGGGATGACTGGCACGCCAGGTTGCCAGATCGAAGGCCTGGCCATCGGCCAGGCTGCCGACGGTGGCCGGCGCCGGCCCTTCGGCCACGTCGCGCTGCTGCCAGGCCTGGATGGCCAGGAATACGGCAAGCAGGAGGACCGCATCCCACAGCCAACGCTTCAGGCTGGCCCTGGACGGCCGTCTTATTCCCACTCTATTATCAACAAGGGTGTAACTGCGTTGATTCGTAAGGAACTTTTGCGGTAATTTGCGCTTGATACCATGCTTTGTGCCATCTGGAAAACTTGCTTGCAGCTGCTTGGTCCTGCCAGGCATTGCTTGAACTGGCATCATGAAACGTGACTATACGACAGTGAGGTCCATTCGTCTCAGTGAGTGACTACAGCGGGCACTCATGGATGTCCTGAATGCCGACTGGCCTACCCTACTCCGGCCGATTAGGCATCAGCAATGAACCCTTGTTCGCACCAAGTTGCTCCGTTGTCATACCACTCTTGACTGTATCTCATGAGAGATACACAATTTATGCAAATGGAGGAACGAATCATGGCCCATTCCACGATGCTGCATGTCCGGGTGGACGACGAAATCAAATCACAAGCCAGCGAGGCACTGGCAACCATGGGGCTGTCTGTGTCGGATGCTGTGCGCATCCTGCTCAAGCGCGTGGTCAATGACCAAGCCTTCCCGCTGGAACTTAAGGTGCCCAACGCCCAGACCCGTGCGGCTATGGAAGAAGCCCGCGCAATGGCGAAGGCCCGTGCCGCCCGCTTTGACTCTGCTGATGCATTGATTGATGACCTCGAAAACGCAAGTTGCGGCGGCAGCCAAAAAACCCGCCAGTAGTAAGCGGGCAACGCTGCCCAAAGCATGCGACTACACCAAGACCTTCCTTAAAGACTGGGAACGCCTCTCCCGCTCGGGTCGCTACGACCTGAAGAGGTTGAAGGAGGCGATGCTGTTGCTCATTGCCAACGATGCGCCACTGGGCCCCGAGTGGCTAGACCATCCGTTGAAGGGAGACTGGGCCGACCACCGCGAGTGTCACATCGGCGGCGACTTCCTGCTGATCTACTGGCTGGATGGCAACGCCATCATCTTTGTGCGTGCGGGCACCCACTCAGAACTGTTCGAGGAATAGGCCATGGGTGTTGAATCGCTTCCTGATTTCACTCCACCAGCTCGCCAACGCTGGGAATCGCTCCCTGCCCAGATCCGCCAACGCCTGCTAGCCAATGTCTGGTGCGGACAGTGCCGTCACGAAGTGACGATCACCAATTTCAGCGGCACCATCAAGGGTGGCGACCTGCTGCTGGTTGGCAAGTGCGCCGAATGCCACGGTGACGTGGCGCGGGTGATTGAGGGTTCGTAGCCCGGTCAGGCATGATATTCAACAAGATGACAATTTTCGCTGTTCAGTGAATCATCACCCTGCCCAGCCTGCCTTCTGGTTTCCCCCAAGTTTGAATGCTCGCTCCAGTCGTAGCCAAGCTACGATAACTAGCACTTATCCAAATCGTCCGACTGGCCGTCAGCGTCAATTCGGCACTTTGGCGCGGGAAGAGATCCAGCCGCCCTTGCCATCTTCACAACGACATTACGGGGCAGGTCCAACGTGACCCGAAAGCCCCCCTCCGGCCGATTCTCCAGCCGTAGTTCGCCCCATGTAATCGCGCGGCGTCCCGGGCGATGGCCAGGCCCAGGCTGACCCCGCCCGTTTCCCGACTGCGCGAGGTCACCAGGCTCACATAGGGCTCGACTACCTGCCCTTCGTCGTCTGGTTCAATTTCCTTGCCGGATTCGCCTATGTCGCGCACTGGCGCCGCCATGACACTGCGCCGCGTTGTGGGCGGGTATCGCCTGGTTCGCCCGCTGTCGAGCAGGTGTAGCTTGACTGAATTGCCGACTGGCGTAAGATAGTAACTGTTTACTATCTTTACTGGCTTCCGCATGGATTCCCCCTCCAAACACCTTCCCGCCGACGAGCGGCGCGCCGTGACGATCGAGGCCGTAGTCGAACTGGCGGGGTCGATCAACCCCAGCGAGATCACGACGGCGGCGATCGCCAAGCACATGAACGTCACCCAGGGGGCGCTGTTTCGCCACTTCCCGTCGAAAGAAGCAATCTGGCAGGCGGTCATGGCATGGATGGCGGAGCGGCTGCTGAGCCGGATCGACCTCGCCGCGCAGGGCATCAAATCTCCGCTGGAGGCCATGCGGGCCATGTTCATGAGCCATGTCGAATTCGTCATCGAACATCCGGGCGTGCCGCGCATGATGTTCGGCGAGTTACAACGCGCCGAAGCCAGCCCGGCCAAGCGGATGGCCCAGACCCTGATCCAGCGTTACGCGGAACGGATTCGCGCCCGCATCGAAGCGGGCAAGGCAGGCGGCGAGATCGCGGCGGACGTGGACACCCAGGCCGCGGCGACCTTGTTCATCGGCACCATCCAGGGCCTGGTCATGCAATCCATGTTATCCGGCGACATCGAACGC
>Ga0265297_10003327_pt1 | contig 29481 bp, 26 predicted proteins | sample Munlanlwell13791_FD_192502 | JGI IMG/M metagenome (GOLD analysis project Ga0265297, IMG submission 192502) | Leachate microbial communities from a municipal landfill in Southern Ontario, Canada - Leachate well 137-91 | ecosystem: Engineered > Solid waste > Landfill > Unclassified | place...
GGTTAGGGTTCGACACCTATGTCATCCATCATAATGGGACCCTTGCGTCCGGATGGCCGCAACAAACCACATGGAACGATTATTATTCAACAATCATCGGAGATATCACTAATGATAACATCCCTGATATCGTGACGACAGCAGGGAATGGATTTTACCCAAGCATCTCTTCCTATGGAGGTGTGGAAGCTTGGGAGTATGATGGCACACCCATCCCGGGATTCCCCAAACCAACAGAGGCCGATGCGCAAGCACCAGCGACGATCGCGGATATTGACGATGACGGCAAGGTGGAGATCATCGCAAGCTCGAATTGGGATTATGATTTTCAAACAGAGGAGTATAAATTTCGAGGAAGCCTCTACGTCTGGGAAATTGACACCATCTATGAGCCGTCTACCATGGAATGGCCGACCTTCCATCATGATCTGCAGCGTACGGGGATGTACCCGTTCGTACAACCTCCGGTTGCCCTTGAGATTGGGAATATCACCGGTGGTATATTCAAAGTGAGAGCGACGATCAAAAATATCGGTGCAGAGGCGGCGAACAATGTTGAATGGAAGATCACGGTGATTGGCGGGTTGATACTCCCAAGCCGAGAAACAACAGGTACCATCCCCTGCCTCAATTCAAGTGAGGAACAGACCATCGCCTCAAAGCCAATGATCGGGCTGGGGAGAACCTTGATACAGGTCACCGCGACAACCAACGGGACCACCGCATCAAAAGAACAAAACGCAACGATACTGCTGTTCGTCATCCTCATGAGATAAGACCAATGAGTCGGATTGCTACCACTTCTCAAAATTACTTGAGAAGGTCACCGCTCCTTTTTTCTTTCTTTCCTCCTACCTCAGCGCATCGCATCTTTTTCCAACCCAATACCGTTGATGGTAAAACCAACCGACAGGAGAGATGAACTCTATGGAACGTCACATCACCGCCTCTACCCTTCTCCTTGCTTGTGGGGATATCACCAGGGAAACCACTGATGCGGTCGTGAACGCTGCGAACAGCAGGCTCGCGGGAGGAGGTGGGGTGGATGGTGCTATCCATCGCGCTGGTGGACCAAGCATCATGCAAGAATGCAGAAAAATCGGAGGATGTCCCACGGGAAAAGCAGTCATCACGACTGGGGGGAACCTCAAAGCCAGATACGTCATTCATACGGTCGGACCTCGGTACTCTGACGGCACCGGTAACGAAGCAGCGCTGCTGAAGAGCGCGTACCTCGAAAGCCTCCGGCTTGCTTCGAAGAAGAATCTGAAGAGTATCGCGTTCCCCGCGATTAGCACTGGGGCGTACGGCTACCCGCTGCATGAGGCAGCAAGGATCGCCTTGCAGACCACCATCGAGTACCTCAAAGAACACCAAGACATCCAACTCGTTAGATTTATTCTCTACGATCATACCACCTATGATGTCTTTACAGAAGAACTCAACAAACTACTTTAAGTATCATGTCCGACGAGAATACCAAAAATCATTTGTCAGACACGAGTTTTTTTCCCTCCGAAAACAACCTGTTTTTATACATATCATCAGTCAACCCGGGGTTCTTTATTGTTTTAGCCAATTTTTTCATAAATATCCTCTTATACCTTTTCCTCCTATCAAACCTTAGATAGATTCTGGAGGAAAAAAAGATGAAGAAAATAGTGATAGTATCAATAATCGGGCTGGTGTTCTTCACTGGTATTGGGGGAAGCGCGTTCCACGTCACCCCAAGTTCACCGACACAAAACCTACCTCTCCCGCTCAGCTATGACCTGCTCTGCATTGCTCCAAAGAGGTTCTCAGACAATCTGCAACCACTCTTGGATCATAAGAGCGCGGTCGGCGTCCAGACCATCCTGCTTACCACGGAAGACATCTACAAAGATTACGAGGGTCGTGACAATGCAGAACAAATCAAATACGCCATCAAAGACGCAAAGGAACAATACAACATCAGCTTTGTTCTCTTAGTTGGTGGATTAAAACCCCTTGGGTTCGGATGGCAGGTGCCAGTCCGTTACTCCAATCTCGACGATGGATTTGGCTATAGTGTGTTTCTGACCGACCTTTACTTCGCTGATCTTTACAAAGAAAACGGGGACTTCGACGACTGGGACTCCAATGGAGATAATGTCTTTGCGGAATGGGGAAAAGACACCCTCGACCTCACCCCAGATGTCGCAATCGGGCGACTCGCCTGCAGGACTCCCCAGGAAGTCGACATCGTTGTCGAGAAAATCATCACCTATGAGACGCAGACCCACGGAAGCAGCTGGTCTAACCGAATGGTCGCCATCGGCGGCGATACCTTCCCAACGTCCCCTGGCTATGAAGGGGAATCCACCTGTGACGTCGCCACCAGCTACATGACTGCGTTTTCCATCGAAAAACTGTACGCCTCCACCGGGACCCTCACCGGACCGGATGATGTCATCCAAGCAATCAACCAGGGATGCGGGTTTCTGCTGACCCGCGGCAGGGGCGGGACCGATCGGGTCAGAATGGTCATGCCAGAAGGCGATGAGTTTATCGTGTTCCATAACAAAAATGTATCAAAACTCACCAATGCAAACCAATACCCGATTTGTGTGCTTGGCGAATGCATCCATGGGAAATTCGATGTCTGCGTTATGAACATCCTAAAAATCCTCCGGAGCATCTCCGGGTACACCCCGGCGGATTGTATCTATGACTGCATCGCATGGCGGCTCGTGCGACAGAAAAACGCAGGGACGATCGCGACACTGACCAATACCAATATCTGTTTTGGCGCGATTGGTGATGCCAATGCAAACGGTGTCCCAGATGACGCAGAACTCTACGGTGGGTTCCTCGCAGTCGAACTGTTCCGCTTATACGGTCAAGAAGGCGTAGAGACCCTCGGGCTGCTCCACCAACAAGCCCTCTCCAACTACGTCGCCCAATTCCCTGTTCGAACCAATATCATCCATTGTAAAAGCGTCCAGGAGTTCATCCTCTTCGGCGACCCCAGTCTCCGTATCGGCGGATACCCTTAAGGTCTCCGTCTTCTTCAGAGACTGCCCGAGCACCCTTGAGAGCGGTGCGAAACCCCGAATCTCTGTCCAGTGGAAACACCATACAAGCCTGTTTCCACGGATATATTTTTAAAAGAACATCTGATTCCCTAGAATGAGTACTGCGGCACTGTTTTTTTTCCTTTCCAGCCCGTAAAACCAGGAAAGGGGAGAGAGAAGAAATAAAGGAGAGGATCTCCCTTGAAGGATCTTCCGTTCTGGCTGCCAAAAAAGAACACCCTGATCTGGTATCTCTTGTTCATAGGATTATTTCTCTTCAGCTTAGATTTCTGGAACTGGGGATCCTCGACTCCCTTGCTGTTGGGGCTGCCGTTTTGGATGTGGTATCTCTTCGGCCTTACCTTAGTTTTATCCGGTGCGTATTATGCGTTTTCACGGTTTTTCTGGAGAGAGGATGAATGATAGAGTTTCTTCTCATGATGGTGGGGTATTTTTCTCTGCTCCTTGGCATGGGGTTCTTCGCCTATACGAGAACACAGAAAACACCTGAGGATTATTTTATCGCAGGTCGCACGTTCGGACCGGTTGTTTTGTTTTTTTCTCTAGCTGCAACGAATTTCTCTGCGTTTACTTTCCTTGGGTTCGCGGGGAACGCCTATAAAATTGGGCTGGGCCAGTATGGGATCATGGGGTTTGGCACCGCGCTCATGGCAATCATGTTCTTTGTTATCGGCCGGAAGGTCTGGAAACTCGGCAAGGAAAAAAGATACCTGACCCCACCGGAGCTCATCGGAGATCGTTTTGAGAGCAGGTCTCTCCGTCTGATTTTCATGGGTATCATGGTGGTGTTTACCATTCCGTATCTCGCGGTTCAGGCGGTCGGTGCAGGGATCCTTATCCAGTATGTGACCGGCAGTATCAGCTGGCAGATGGGAGCGGTCGCGACGATCATGGTGGTCATGGTGTATGTGATGCTGGGGGGGATGCGGGGTTCTGGGTGGGCGGACGTGCTCCAGGGTATTTTGATGATTGCTGCCATGACCTGTGCGGTCATCTTTGTTGCGGTACGGCTAGGTGGTTTTGAGCAGGCGAATCGGTTGGCGTTTGAGGCAAGTCCCGTGTTGTTTACCCGCCCGGGGGGTAGTGAGTATTTCACCATGCAGATCTGGTTTTCATTTATGTTACTGTGGGTCTTTGTTGATCCGATGTTTCCTCAGCTGTTCAGTCTTTTTTACACTGCAAAAAACCAGAGATCATTGAAGGTTTCGATGATACTGTACCCGGTCGTCGTATCGTTCTTCTTTTTGTTTCCCGTCCTCTTAGGCGTGTGGGCGCACGGGGCAGGGTTGTCTTTGGCCCCGGGCTCTGAGGATATGGTGCTTCCTCTGATGGTGCAGAATTTCACCCCGTCGTTTCTCTTTTCTTTTGTGATGGTCGGTGCGTTGGCTGCCCTGATTTCAACGGCTGATTCCCAACTCCTCTCGCTTTCCACGTTGCTGTCTCATGATCTGCTACGACTGAAGAAAGGAAGACGAGAGGTGCTGTACGGGAAGGTTGTTATCGTGGTGTTGTCGTTCTTGACGGTGCTGTTTGTCCTGGGGGGGTATAACCCGAACGAGGGGATCATGGGTACCCTGGTGAAGACGACGTTTTCAGGTCTTGTGGTGTTATGTCCCACGACGATTGCTGCGTTGTATTGGAAGAGAGCGACGAAATACGGTTGTATCGCCAGCATCCTGAGCGGTGAACTGTTTATTGTGCTGTTCCATTATAAAATACTGCCTGATTTCGGGTTCTTACCCGGTATCCTGGCTGTGGGACTGTCTACCCTGGTACTGGTCGGGGTGAGCTATCTTTCCATTCGAAAAAAGATAAGAACAGTGACCGATGGAACTTGACGGCGCTCCTCCTTGCACTATCCTATGTGCCTTGAAGATGCAGGCAACGACCGAGCAGGTCATCTCCAATGTCAGTGATACCCCTTTGGAAAACTCGCTGCTTCCCTTTTCAGCCCCGTACTTTTTCCCTTCACCACATAAAAAATAAAGGAGGAATACCGGGAGGAGCGCGCTTGGTTTTCTCTAAAGAAAGTCATTAAATAGAGGAACCCGATTATTATTCTACAACGGGGAATGAAACTTATGAAAAAAATAGGAATTATCGCAATCGTAGGAGTATTAATGCTCAGCGGGCTGAGCACCGCCATGTTCGCAACCGACACTTCGAAAACCTCACCAGTGCTGATGACCACACAATCGGCATCAGTCCGTTTTTCATCACCACCCACCCTGGTCGAAACAGATGGTTTCGTGCGAATCGCGCTGAATGGTGCAACCACCAACTTACTGGAGGCAAACAAACCAGTCGTACCCATCACGGTCAAGACCTTTGAGATTCCCTTTGGCTCCACCAACATCCAAGTAACCTGTGAACACCACCAAACCAGTACCATGACTCTAGCCCAAGAGGTCATCCCTGCGTACATCGCTCCGTTATCGAAAATGAGCCAGAACCCAGAGTACGTGAAGGATCCCTCTGTCTACCAAAGCACGCAGTGGTACCCGGAGAGCTGGTATACCACTGACCTGGGCGCAGGCCGGAATCAGCAGGACCAACAAGTCACCTTCGTCAAAGTCATCTGTTTCCCGGTCCGTTACGCACCAGCACATCATCAGCTGACGTATACAGACGGTTTTGACATCACCCTGACCTACGCTGCACCAACCGACCCTCGGGCTGTTACCACCGAATATGATCTGGTGATCATTGCTCCAGCCGGGTTTGAAGCCACCCTCCAGCCGCTGATCGACTTCAAGAACGCCAAAGGGGTTGCGACGATCTTCAAATCCATGGAAGACATTCTCGCAGAGTATTCGGGAGAGGATCAACCAGAACAAGTAAAACTGTTCATCAAGGATGCGTTCGACACCTGGAACATCACCTATGTCTTACTTGCGGGTGGTCTGAAGAGTCATCTCTTCGCCAAAGACAAAGACACCCTCTCCGCAGGATGGAAAGCATGGTGGGTCCCGGTCCGCTACGTCAACATGCCACAGGACGATGATGAAGGCTGCCTCAGTGATCTGTACTATGGATGTCTCTACAACGCGACCGGTGGGTTCGACAGCTGGGATTCCAATGGCGACGGGGTGTACGCTGCCTGGGGGTTACTCGGCTATGAGAAAGACATTTTTGATATGAACCCGGAAGTCTACGTGAGTCGCTTAGCAGTCTGTAACAAGATAGAACTCCGTCATGTCGTAAAAAAGATCCTCACCTACGAAGGAACAAGCCCTATGGAGAAACCTTGGTACACGAATTTTGTGGGAGTCGGAGGACGAACGTTCCGCATCTACGAAGGCAAACCCGATGGCGAATACCTCTGTGAACTTGCCTATAACTACACAAAGCTTGCCATACCGGACCTGACGTTGACAAAAGTATTCACCACGAACAGGGACATCGGTGGCTTGATCCCTGACAAACAAGATATTCCCAAAGCGTTTAATGAAGGAGCGAGTTTTGTCGATTTCGAAGGCCATGGCAGCCCCTCTCGATGGGATACGAACTGGTTCGACATCAATGAACGTACTGGTATCACGATAGTGAATTTCTGGCGGATACAAAACAAGGACATGCTGCCGGTCGTCGTGGTCGGCGGCTGCCATAACGGCATGTATAACATCAGTATGATCCCTGCCATGATGGACAAGAACGGGACAGACCACTTTGGCTACGGATACCCGATTTACATGTGTTTCAGCTGGGGTCTGATTTTAAAAGCGTTCGGCGGCGCGATCGGATCAACCGGCTGTACTGGATACGGCATGGGAGGCACAGACCCGGTGAGCCTCAGCGGAGAACTGGAGATGAACTTCTTCTATGAGATCGGCAATGGCTCAACGAACCTCGCCCAAGCACATGGCCGTGCAATCCAGAAGTACATCGCAGAAGAACCAATCGATCGTATCGCTGCATTCTGTATCACGAACTGGGCGGTCTTTGGAGACCCGAGTTTGAGATTCGGCGGATACCCCTCCTAATCAAGAACTCCTTTTTTTTTTTTTATCATCTATGATACCATCACTGAAGAACAGAAAAAAAATATTTGGTGATTGGTTGGGCTGCTTATTGGAATCGCAATCCGAACACGGATGGCCCCAGCATGAAGAACCTCTCGGTATGCGTGATGTGTTCAACATCGATGGTCAGAGTCCCAAACCCAAGACCAAGAACAGGGATATGATGCGTGAAGGTCTGTTGGTCTGAGAGCACCGGAATGGTGCCGTGGAAGTCACGTGCAAGGACCAGGCCAGAAAACTCAACGGTCCATGCAAGCTGCGTCACTGGATGATCACTCCTGCTTTCGACCTGGATATCGACACCAAGGATCCCTGCGGCATCGATGTACAGTGGTTCTTCCCCGACCCCGACCAACGCGACATCCGTCGCATTGTTACCACCGCTATCGGTCACGGTCAGCGTCACTACGTACACACCGTTTTCTGCATAGGAATGCGTCGGCGTCGGCCCAGACCCAGTCGAACCATCACCAAACTCCCATTCGTAGGACTCCAAAGCCCCCTCAGGATCAAAACTCGCGGTCCCATCAAATGTTATCGGCTCATCCACCTCAGCGACGTAGAACCCACCGGTGTCTGCAGTCGGCGCCCAGTCCACGCTCTCCGGGTCATACGTGGCGGTCGCATAGTACATCCCAAAAAACAACGCATAATACTCCAGGTTGAAGAACCCGTCATAGCCCCAGTCGGTCCCCCAGCTGTTCTTCACGATCCAATACCCACCGTTCTGGATGGATGCATCGTCCTTCCAGCCGACCAGCATCACGATATGATTTAGCATGTTCCCCCAGGGCTCATGGGTGTCAGGATAATACACATCCGCGCTGTGATGGATATTCCAATAAGTGATGAACTCCTGTGTGACGTTCAAGGCGACCGCGATCGGACCGTCCTCGTACAGGATGGTCTTGATGATGTTGGTGTTCTCCTCTGTCGCATATCCCAGATCAAGGAACGTGACATTACACGCTGTAAGAGGGATGAGCTGCTCCATCCATCCTTCGCATTTCTCATCACACGAAACCGTATGGCTCGCTGCATACGGGAAACACGACTCCGGGATGATACCATTCACATTGTTTCCGTCCTCTGTTGTATTCATGATATAGTAATACGCACCATACGGTGTCCCCCCATAGCAGCCTTGCCCATAGGAGTTCGCTGCAGCAGGAAGACACGAGAGCACATACTGCTCAGAAAGATCAAGCGGAAGCACAGAGCACTGCTCACTGATTTTTATCCTGCTCTCCAGAGCACCCAAGGCAGCAAAATCCCAGCAGCTCCCACAGTTCCCCTGATGTTTGGCCCCAGTCGTCCAATCGACCCCGTCAACATCCTTCCAGCTGAACACCTCCGGCAGAGCCCTTGCAGGTCTAGTGGGGATGGTGAGACGAAGCTGCGAGCAGTCAATAGGATGACTCATCACGGTAAACCCCTTCCCAAACGGGGTGGTGATCCCGTCCTGCTGACTCTGGCAGTCACACTCATCAGTCAACGATTCGACAGGTTGTTCGACATGCTGGCCTGAAAGCAACGGTACAGAAATACCGATGCTGCTACAAAACACAATACCAATCAGTAGGATGGTTACTTCCTTCTTCATATGAGTCCCCTTAGGAGAAGAAAGCAACTCTTATGTTAATAAACTTACCGGGTATTTTTTTGAACAAAACCACCATTTGACAAAGAAAACATCGAAAGTTCAAACGCAGCTCTGAAAGCAGGAATTCTAATATTTTTTCGCAACACAACGCCCCCTGCCTTTAAATCATAGACGAACCCTCCCTTTTCTTTTTAATTGATGGAACCCTGCATTCATTCTGAATTCTCAAGAAGGAACATACCACCAGTGATATCTTCATCGAAAAAAAAGCTTTAAAACTCTATCATCGCTTACGACCCGGAGTTCTTCGCGATGCTTCGTCCCAGCTATCTCGTCATCGGACTGATTCTTTCGATCATGTCTGCCCAGTTCTTGCTCGTCCTCATGCTTGGCGCAGCGATTGCACCAGACTATTCAATTCATGACAATGCGATCAGCGACCTTGGAGTGATCGCCCAGACCACCCTGCTCTTCAACACCTCTCTGTTCCTCTTCGGACTCTTTATCATCATCGCAGCGTACTTCTATCATCCCCTTCATAAGAAACGCTCGATCACCCTCCTCTTCATCATCGCAGGTATCGGCGGGATAGGAGTCGCATTCTTCCCCCTGAACAACCCTGTGATCCATAGCATCTTTGCCTTAATCGCGTTTCTTTTCACCAACCTCCTGCCCATCGGTATCTCTGTTTTGTTGCCAAAACCTCTGAATGTTCTCTCCATAGTGATCGGAACCCTCGGGTTGGTTTTCCTCCTTCTACATTTCCTGAGTGGCATTGGGGTCCTGAATGTATACGGCGTCATTGGTCATGGGGGTTCTGAGCGCATGATTGTCTATCCGGTTTTGCTCTGGTTTATCGCCTTTGGCGGCTACCTCATGGCGTCATCAGAAAAAAAGATGGTAACCTCCTCCTAGTTACTCCCGAAGCATTCTTGCATATCTTCGTATCTTTGTCATCGCTCGTCTGTTCAAAGAGGCCCCTTCAATCCAAACCATCGTATCTCTTCTGAAACATTCTCCTGGTTTTATATCAATAGGCCATTAAATATATATAAACTATATTCAATAGCATTAGCCTAGGGGAAAAACAACATGAGAAAGAAATCGATCAGTATCATTGTCTGCATGCTATTCATCATCGCCGCACTCATTCCTGTCAGCGGGAAACTCACCATCGAAGCACCTGATGATGAATACCATCAAAGCACCACCATCCAAGGGTGGATCACCCTGCCAGAACCAATCCCGGTTGATATGATCCTGGAGGAATCCATCTGTCGTCGAATGTCCTTCCATAACGGGTATCCCGCAACACCGGTCACTGATGAGGATCTCTCCACAGTCCTCTGGGCTGCATATGGGGTGACCCCCAACGGGGGACGAACGGTGTATAGCCCAAACGGATCGTATTCCACAACGATTTACGTGATTCGCAGTGAGGCGACCTATGTCTATGTCCCTGCCAATCATTCATTGTTCTTATGGAAAACCGGTAACTACCTGTCTCTTGGGCAAAACACTGGTGCACCAATCAAGATTGGGCTAGTGTGGAATATGAGCATCGCTGGTGATGAGAAAGCAGGGATGGCAGAGATAGGGATGATTGCACAGAACATCTATTTCGATGCAAACGCACTCGATTTGGCGACATTGACAACAGGCCTGAATGTCAACGATCTCTATCAGCTTGACCTTCCCTCCAATGAAAAACCTGAGATCATCATGCATCTGGGGCATCCGCCGACCCCGTACTCGTTCACCTACAATCCCCTGCCTCAATCAAACCTCCCCCGAGTAGTCAACAACACGCTGTCATTAGCAGAGGCGGTGAACACCCGTCAGATTGCCACTGAATGGAACAATTCGAAACTCACGCTACTGGAACACTCCCAGATCCTCTGGGCTTCCTATGGGACTTCCTATTTGTATGACCATATCAACAACAAACGACATCGCACCGTTCCCAGCGCCATAGCCATCTATCCTTTCAAGATCTATATGGTGAACGAAACCGGTGTGTACTCCTACACGCCGACGACTCATTCTCTGTCATTGCTTGTTTCTGGGGACAAACGAGAGTTGATTCAAGACGCAGTAGACCCAGGTAATATCTCTGTTGCCTCCGCCCCGCTCATCATCATCCCCTTCTGGGACAAGAACCTGGGAGGCCAAAGCATGATTGGCTGGTGGTATTACGAGTCTGGTGCCATCGTGCATAACATCCTGCTGGAGGCAACAGCGTTGAACCTGGGTGGGAATGTACTGTCTGTCATCACCGACCAAAACGGGTTGCGGGCTGCTCTTGGTCTTTCTGCACAGACCAACCTGGTCTGCCTGCATGTCACCCTGGTTGGACATACGGGTGGAGGCACCCAGAACAACCCACCCACAGACCCGATACTCACTGGTCCTTCAACAGGTCAAAGGGGTATTCCTTATAATTATACGATCGTCTCCACCGACCCTGATGGTGATGACCTGTCGTACTTCGTAGACTGGGATGATGGGACCAACAGCGGATGGGTCGGTCCATCTACCTCAGGTACGATGATGACATTGAATCATACCTGGTCACAGCCTGGCACCTATACTATCCGAGGGAAAGCACGAGACACCCAGAGTCTAGAAAACAAGTGGACCTCCCTTGAAATGACGATTGAAGGTCCCCGGCTTGAGCTGAATATCAAAGGTGGCCTGGGGGTCAAAGCAACGATTGATAACACCGGCACAGCGGATGCCACCAACATCACCTGGGAGATCACCTTCGAAGGCGGCTTCATCATCCCTCATAAGAAAACAGGGACAATCGACGAAATCCCCGTCGGTAAACAATCTACCATACGACCATTTGTGCTTGGCATTGGGAACACGACGATCACGATGTCCCTCAAGACAGACGATGGAGTCTCTGCGGAAAAAAAAGTGCATGCATTTTTCCTGATGTTCCTCGTTATCGGAGTGAAATAAACCTTCACTCACTTTTTTACTTTTTCAGAACAAAAGGATATCTGAGACCACATCGTATCCTTTGGAGCACACCCTGCAGCACCCCCGCCCGCACAGGCACAGGCACATGCACAACTTGACACGCACGCGCAGGAGACGCACGCGCAGGAATGCTGCACGGGAGGAGGCGGAGCGATGCTCTTCTGATACTGACGGGGATAGAAAATGTACGGATAGAACCACCACCAGCTCGGCTGGTAGTACGCCTTCTTCTGCTCTGTCTTATCCTCCCCAGCAGCGAGCAGTCTTTTCTGTTGTTGAGTATCCTGCTCCAAGCGTTTGTCTTTGATCACCTGATAGATGTTTTTATTCATCCAGATCCCACGGCAGTCCTTGCAGACAAAGATACGATACTCCTTATACTCACTCGTCCGCGTCACCGACTCCATCGTCCCATCGCAACGGGGACAGGTTCCCACGGGTGACGAATAATCTCGGAACGACGGGACTTTTTTCGTGTTGAACGCCTGCTCATTGACTCCCGCCTCAAGTAACGCTTCCACCTCGCCTTTATCAAAATACGTCCCTCCGCAAGTGTCACAGAAATCAATGGTGGTTCCATGGAACGACCGCCGATCCAACCGCGTCCCGTCATTCGGGCAATTCAAATTGATACGCTTGATGAGTCTTCGGAATCCACCTGAGTTCATCTGCGGGTCCTCATACGCAGACCGATACCCGAGACGAAGGATCACCATCAAAACAACGACAAAACCAATCACGCCTCCCGCGAGCCATAGCACCCAACGATTCCCAAAAAGAAAATCAAGCAGCCCGGGTCCCGGTCCCACATGAGAAAACACCGACAAAGGCATCAGCAAGCCTGTGGATTTCCTCTCCCCCGCAGGGATGTCATTCCAAGACCAGATGACGCTGGAGTTCGCAAACAACGTCGGCTGAGACGTTGTCGTCACATTATGAATCTCTGGGGGAAGATGGATTGTGACAGTCATCTGCTGGATCACTGCATTGTCCCACCAACAGGGGATGAATTGTAGGGACGCTTGCTCATCATTGTACTTGTAGATGAACTCCTTTTGCAGCACATCAAATGAGAACAACAGCTGCTCCGTCGCATAATACGTCTTCTGAAGCGCAACATACACACCCGACCAACCATTGCTGTTCTGGGACACCACGGAGATCGTATCCCCCGTGTACGAGAGGACCTCGAAATTGGAGGTCGGCAACCCGACCGTTACCCAAGGGATGTAACCGCTATGCACGAGCATCCCGATCTCATAACGGATGAGGACATCCCCGTCGGTCTGAACCCAGAGGTCGACATTCTGAGACGTCACCGTATAAGTACCGGTATCAGCTCGACCATGAGACGCACTAGACAAGATGACAACGAACAACACACTCAAGAGAACCACTGAAACCAGTCGTCGTTCATTCATCATACATCCCCTCCCTTGTTCAGATGATCCAACGGACACGCCCCCAGACACACATCCAGATGCTCACAGCCTCGGCATTCCTCCTGCACAAACCGATGGTTCCGAATCTGCTGCGCCACCGGATGATCCCAGATTTTCTCCCAAGGGTCGACCAGGATGTTTCCGAGTTTCTGCTGCGTCCAGCTTTGACACGGGATCACATCCCCGTTCGGTTCCACCATCATGTTCACCGAACAGGCGGAGCAGCATCGTTGCCCGAACCCCAGCTCCACCGGATTCACCTGCTTATAACAGGTCGGCAGGAACCAGTTGAACAGTACCCCCTGAGAGGCTGCATCTTCTTTTGCCTCTGCCAAAATCTCCGTAAGCACCGCTTCCTCCAATCCTGATTCTTCTTTCTCTGCTCTCCCACGTCCTGCGTTGATGATCGCGTTTGTCGACACGTAATGGACGCCTAGGTCATGGGCAAATTTGATGAGGTTTTTCAACTCCTTCGCATTCTTTTGTGACAAGGTGGCATTCACACTCACCGATAATCCGGCAGCCACCGCGTTCTTAATCCCAGCGACCGTCTCCTCCCAAGCGCCCTTCCGCCCTTGGATCTCGTCATGGATTGATGCATTGGCTGCTTCAAGCGTAATCTGCATCCAATCAAGATCAGCCGCACGAAGCCTCCCAGCAAGCTGGGCAGAAAGCAAAGTCCCATTCGTGATAATCCCGGTCGTGAACTGCTTACTATACGCAACCAGGTCTACTACGTCATTTCGCAGGAGACATTCCCCGCCCGTGAACACTACTTGTGGGATCCCTACCTTCCATAACCGGTCGATGACCGTCTTCCACTGAGCGGTCGTCAACGTCCCGTTCCGATCCACATTCTCAGTTAGATAACACTGCGGGCAACGATTGTTACACTGATATGTCAGAGAAAGATCCATCCGACTCGGTCCTTTTGCCTGATCTGGGTCCATCACCGTCATCCCGATCAGATGCAAGGGCGGCTCATCCCGGGCAAACCCATTGATGACCCCCACAATCGCATCGAAATCCGCCCGTGCTTTCTGCTTCGACACCCGATATCTTCGGGTGATCTTCTGCACGGTCCTCTCAGGCACCTGTTCTTTTTGTACCTCATAACAACTCTTGATCATCGCTTCGAGTATAAAGCACGTCGTCTCATTCAGAAACAGCACATATTTGCTGTTGATCCACAGCTTGTTCTCATCAGTTTTCAGATGAAGCCGGACACCATCCAACGTCACATGTTGTAACATTCGACGACCCCCTATTTTATCGGACAACTGTTCTTTAACACTTTCGATAATCTAACACCACCTCACACGAAGAGGACATGAACTCAAAAGGTACCAATGCGATAGCAAGTCTTCATAAAGGATAGATAACTATTTATCATCAAACCAGAATAACTTCCTTCATCATTGGAAGAATGGAGGAAAGGACCCTATGAGTGAGTATACAAAAACGGGGCTGTTATTACTGATGATCGCTGTTGGGTTGACGCTTTTTGCCACTCCAGTCACGTACGCATTGTATTCAACCATAAATCTGGAAGAGCTGCAAGGGCAACCCTTTTCGGCACTTATGGTTCTAATGCCCATCGCAATATTGGGTGTGTTGGTAGGTATTTTCTACCTGCTTGGTGCGATCCTCATTTTTTGTGGACGAAAAGAATTTGGAGAAAAACACCGGAAATATATCTTCTATTGCTGTATCCTGTTCTGTATCATGCTTGGAGTTATCGTGCTCTTTTCCTTCAGCATGGTAGTATCATCCTTAAACTTGGTATTCAACGCACAATCTCAAAACACCCCGGTGCAGGTCGACTTTTTCAAGACACAGGTGATGTATAGTCTCATCCAAGCGTTTATCGTCGCTGTGTTTTCTGGTCTGCTCTGGGTTCTTGCGCTGTACAACCTTGAGAATAAAAAAGGACAGTACATTCTTCTCACTGCTTTTGTTTTTATGATTCTCACCCCTGCCGTCAACAGCATCGGTAGCCTCATGGCTCTAGATGATTGGGTACAGCAAGGGACTCTCAATGAAATGTATAACGGTACGATACCATCCTCATCCTACTTACAACTGTTCTCCCTTTCACAATGGACCGGTGTGCCAGGGCTCATCATGCTTCTCTGCTCCTTCATGAGTTCTCTCTTGACGCTCGTCGCCCTGTTCATCGCTTACAAACGGATAAAGAACGGTGAACTGATTCCCCCACCATCTCCTAATGTGATCTCTCCTCTATGATATCTCCACCTAGGAACGAAATCAAAGACAACACAGAGAAAAACTCAGAGACTCTTTTTCAATACGAACCGTAAAAAGAAAAAAAAAAAGAGAAAAAAGGAGTACCCGATTAGGAGTACCCGCCGATTAAGAGACTTGGGTCTCCTATCAGTACCCACTGCTCAACAGACTTCTGATGTGATAAGTCCCATGGGAACTCAGGGGATGTCTTGAAATGATTGATATATTCAGATAATGTGCTTGCGTAGGCGTCCCCAAGCACATGAAGTCCATTGGTCCCATATTGGACGAAGAACTCGGTGGTGATATAACCATCTAAACCACCCGATGTGCAGTACTCTCCAAGGAGACCATATCCGAAACCGGTGTTTCCCATCGAGGCGATCGCGCCAGTCTTTTCAAATCGTACGAGCCGTTCGCTCCAACACTCAGCTACAGGGTACCCATAGGTTTGCATCTGAGCCGTATTCTTTCGGTCCTTAAACGTTGGAAGCAGCGACACATTGAATTGGCTGTTATGACATCCGCCGACGGCCACCACGGGGTTCTTGTATTCGTTTTTCAGAGTATCCATCGGGAACACCGGCAAGCCGAATTGTAACCAGACGAGTCCTTCGACTTCAGCGTTTTTCCGGTTACCAGGTATACCAGGGTATTGGTCAACCCAAACTCCTGGGTTTCCATGGCCGGAGAAGAAGAAAAACCCAGCCCCTGCGTTAAAGGCATCAAGAACCTGTTTCATGCCGGTCCATGTTCCACTGGACGTGAACAGATAGTTTTTCTGAATCTCTGGCGGCATATAGTATCCACCACCAGCGCGTCCGAGTAGCGGTTGATCCCCGACGCACCATTCTCCTTCCCAGTACATCCCATATCCGGTTTTCGTCTGTTCAAAAACTTTGTTCCCTGCGCTGTTGTTCACCCAGACATGGATGCTGGTGTCAACACCATAGGGTCGTGGGTCGTAGGCTTTCCCATTAATCTTCAGGACACCACCGGAGTATTGAATATTCGCCCAACCAGAGAAACTATTGCAGTATGCTTCCCGCTCTGTGGGTGTATAGGAATAATCATCGATCCCCAGGATATCCCCATCGGAGACGGACACGATCTCAGCGACTGGTGGGAACGGGTATTGTTTTTTAGTGATCAGATGATCATCATGGTTAAAGGTGATGCTGGTTGCTTTGGTTTTATCCAACGTCACTTTTACCTCATCGACTGGCCCAAGCACATTGTTGATGTTCTTGGCTTGTGCGCAAATCGTGTATTGACCATTCGGTAAGGAATTGGTGTTCCAAAAGATACCAATTGGGGTGAGGATGTCCATAAACCCGTCACCGGACACACCAACGAATTTATTGAACCAGTCACCCGCGGGGGTGGTCTCATAGTGAATTATTTTATCAACGACTGCCTTGACTTCCTTGACGTTTCTGCAGGGGAGTCTCCCTAGGGCAACATCAGGGTAGGTATCTTTCTTATCTGCGTTTTGACCATAGATGTGGTTATTATTTGTATCCCAGGTTTGGAAGACACCGGTGTCGTTGTATATATCAGCGTAATATAAATCACTGATAAATCCAGGGTCGTCCCCTGCTGATGGCAGACAATTGGAATACCGGACCGGTACGTACCAATCTTTTGTCCCTTCGTTCTGGTTATCTCGTGGAATCGCGTTCCACCAAGAATTCAGTCCACCAACAAGTAACACATAGGTCGTGTTATAGGTTTCAATCGCGTCCTTTATACAATATTTTATCTGCTCTGGTTTGTCATAACCGGTGTACTCATCATAGATAGCCTCTGTCGTTTTCAACAGGGTGGAGATTCCTTTGGAGATCTTATGGTCCACCAATGGCTGTAATGCGCTGGAAAACTTTGATGGTGCGATGATGACTAACTCATATGCGGTGTTTGCTGGGAATGGTGTTTTTTCAGGCGATTTGTAGGTCACTGTGACCTGGATATCGTCGGCGTAGTAGATCGTATCAGATGCTGGTTGATATCTCACTGGATAGGTGTTGATGGTCAAGAACGTCACATGCCGGTTGTTCTCATCCAATCCAGCACCAACATTATATGCCACCCAATCAGTTGGGTAGAGGCTGTCTGAACTGTAAATCTCTTCATTCATCTGTGGGTCGCTGGACTGCGCGACAGTACTGCTCAAGATCACTGGTTGTGGCGCAGGCTCAATCTTCTGTGACAGGACCTGTGTCTTTACGCCCTGTGCGACGCAGGAGACATCCAGAACTGTTGTACCAAATGGCAAAGTCAATGTCTCTATCTTTCGAGGAAGCATTGGACTGCCTGCATTAAAAATCCAGGAGTCTGTTCCCTCTAACTTGATTTGAACATACGATACTTTTTCTACAATGGTCGGTTCGGTAAAGGTGAAACTTAAGTTCCCTTGTGTCTGACTAGCTTCTCCTATGCTTATGGTAGTAAAACCACTTAGTACAAATAGTCCTACCACTATATACGCTATGTTTTTCTTCATATTTTTTTTCCCCTAACTTTAGGTTTATTATTAAGTTAATATTGATATTCATTAATTATATAAACTTTTGTATGCGAAGAGGGAGTGAAAAGATAGCAGGGGGCAAGGAGTAGTCAACGGGTAATTATCTATCATAACGGATTGCTGATGGCAGGGCGGAAAAAGGTTTTTTTCCCCGTTGGCTTTCCTTAGTAGATGTCTCTCCTAGATACCTTTGTTCAGCGTATCAGAGCGTTTTTATAGACCAGGATGATAAACGGCCTGTTGAATCCCTATGGAGCTCTGGTTCCTCTTCGCTCTCCTCGGATACATGATTGGTGCGGTCTCAAGTGTCCTGGACAAGTACATGATGAATCAGCAGTACCATCCTGTGACCACCGTGATGCTGCGAACAGTGTGCAACGCTGTCTTTTTAGGCATCGCCGGACTGTTGTTTATCAATCTTCGCATATCTACATCCCTGTTGCTCTTGGCGGCAGTCCCTGCGTTCCTGCTGGTGATCAGTTTCGTCGTCTATCTTCGTGTGCTCCAACAAAAGAATGCTAGTGAGATCCAACCCTTCTCACAATCACTGGACGTCCTCTTCATCTTCCTTGCGTCCATTGTCCTGTTGCAGGAAGGAGCACGATTGGAAAACTACGTCGGCATCCTCTTTCTCGTCATTGGTGTCTATCTCGTCATCGCTGAACATATCACAAAACTCCCGCGCCTAGACCGCAATTTCCTCATCATCGCAGCACTCGTTCCTCTCGACGTCGCCTATGCCCTTCTCATCAAAACCTACCTCGGGAGTGCAGAGCCGGTCGCTTTAGCGGTCTCCATCTATATCCTGTCCTTCCTGATGCTTCTTGGCATCTCCCTGGTTTTCAAACGACAGATACACCAGACCGCAACATCTCTTAAAACACAGCTTCGGATCGTGCTGGTCGCTTCCCTGTGCGCGGCTGCCGCGGTCTCGCTTTTTTACACCGCGCTTTCTCAGGCGAACGCGTCGAAGGTGTATCCGATGGCAGGCATCAGCTCTGTGACCGTTTTCCTTCTCGCTACCATATTTCTGAAGGAACAGTTCCACAAGCATCGTTTCGTTGGGACCCTCATCGTTCTCGTCGGCATCTACCTGATTACGTTGTAAGAATCGCAGGAATACCCGCAAGGGTCAGTTCCCCTGGGAATTCTCAGAAGTACCCGCTCATTTCTCAAGACATATGCTGTGAAGAGAAGTATCAAGGTAAAGGGACTCTGTATCGCTTTTTTTTGTCATGACATCATGAAAAGAAAAAGAATACATTTTTATACCGTCACTAGCTTAGTAAGAAATGGTACGGGACGGAAATCATAATGGGAGAAAAGAAAATCATAAGCATGATGCTTTCGCTTCTATTCATCGGTCTGTTGCCTCTCACCGTTGCAGCAGAAAACCAAGCAGCCGAATCCATCGTTTCCACTGGGTACGGTGAAACATATCTGTTCGGTCTGTTCCCAGAAATCTCCGGCGATACCCTTAGGTTCTTCGCGGTCCTTCCCCCTTTTGGCAACATGGCGATAGCAAAACCTCGTTTCACCGGGCATATCGGGATTTTCCTTGTCTCTGGCAGATACCAATGGTTTGCGAATGGACCCCCCAGCGATTCTCCCAAACCTGCAGTACATCCTCTGAATTAATACGTCCGTTTCGCACGACTTACGAAAGAACGATGTAATTCTTCGTCGTCGGATCGATTGCTTTTTTTATCCCCACCACCGCAGCATCGTGACCGGGGAATCCAAAATCCCCCAGGGTCGGATCTAGCAGTACAGCATTCTTCCCCCAGGGTTCATAGACGGTCAGTGTATTTCTATTATAGGTCGAGTAAAATGATGCTTGAAACGAAAAGGATAAGTCCACCGTCACTGTCGCAGCCTGCATGCCGCCATTGTACAACATGATGCCACCGAACGTCGACATCTGGGGGATCGTCCCGGTTGCACTCGTGAGGTTCCATTGGTCAATCGCGGTAAAGTTCGCAAAATCACCGCTCTGGAACGCGATGTACTCCGCCCAGGTCGGGACAACAAACAACGTCAACTCTTGGTCAGACTGGATATCGTATTCTATGGTCATATACTCGATGACACCAGCGAAGGTTTTTCCTTCCTCGCCACCGGCGTACAGCACTGCGGTAGACGGTAGGCTATACGTCTGTTGATACTCTTGGAAGATCGGCTCCCCGAAGAGGCTCTCCACCTGGCTAATGAGCGATCGCTCCGCAACATTCCAAAGAGCGTCCGCGGTGACATCTGTGACCATCGCGTACACATGGGTATCGGTAAAGACGAGGTACGAGGTCAATCCGATATTCGAGAGCAACGAGCAAAGCAAAATGGACAGGTCCTCGCAGGTCCCCTGTTTTTTCTCTACGGTCTGCTGAGGCGTCTGTATAGACGCGTTATTCATCGGAGTGGTAAGACAGGTATAGTTCAGGAGAATCTCACGATACAGCGTGTTGACAAAACATTCGGTGTTGGACGCATCGCAGCCGGTGAGGATGCTGTTCGCGTAGGCTAGTAACTCGTTGTCCTGCAGGTCCAGTTTGTCCAAGAACGGCTCTGCAGCCATGAGAAATGCATCGGGGGGCGGCTGCTCCCAACGCGTCGCGTCATATGGGTAATAATCTGTGTTGTCACCAACGCCATCACCATCGGAATCATCCCATTCTGTACTGTCAAGCGGGAACGCATCGGTATTGTCTCCGACCCCGTCGCCATCTGTGTCTTTCGTCTCATTTGGCTCCAGGGGGAACACATCCGAATTATCCCCGACCCCGTCACCGTCGGAGTCCGTCCATTCCGTAGGATCGGAGGGAAACGCATCCACCGTGTCGTTGTATCCATCTCTGTCGGTATCGATTTCACCTGTGTTTCCTGGTCCGTTCTCGGTACATCCGCTTATTACGCCCATCATAATCAGGACTCCTGCCATGAGGGCAACATGGATTTTTTTCACATCACCATCTCCATTCGCTGCGATATTCACATGGTTTGGTTCTTTAAAAAGATACCTTTTTTTAACGTTGAGGAATGAATGTCAATTTTAATCTTTCCCAAAGATTTAAATTAATGTATTTCATATAAAGTACTATATTAGGGGGTTGAAGTTCATGATAAAGAAACGGAACTCGCTCTTAGTCTGTATGCTACTCTTCATTCTTCTCGCACCCGGCGCCGTCTCTCTTCAGTACGGTATTTTGACAACCGTATCGCTAGACCATTCCCTTCCTCCATCGGATCTACCCGCGTGGACCGAACAGCGGAAGCTGCTTAGTTCTTACGATGTAGGAACTGCTAGTGCGTATGAGTTCTCTGGGAGCAACCTTGATGAACCACCCGTGGCCAATTTCTCTTGGACGCCCCTTGAACCCTACCCCAACCAACCGGTCTTGTTTAATGCATCCACAAGCGTTGATCCAGACGGTGTCATCATACTGTATGAATGGGATTGGGATGGCGATGGGTCCTATGATGAGAATGGGACCACCCCGGTCGCGACCCACTCCTGGACTAGTGCAGGTGCGTATCTCGTCACCCTGCGGGTCATCGACAATGACAATGACTCTGCAACACATTCCGATACCGTCTTTGTTCAAAGTTATCCACTCACACCCCCGCCGGTCAATGCATCGCATTACGGCAAAGTAAACGTCGAACACGTCTTTATCATAGGTCCGATTGTCAATCCTGAGGGAGACGTGGTGTACTATCTCATCGACTGGGGGAACGGGAGTTTCAGTGAATGGCTTGGCCCGTACGACTCGGGTCTCCCTGCTACCGTGACCCATTCCTGGTCAGAACCCGGCATCTATTCCATCAAAGTGAAAGCGAAGGATGGTCTTGGCGTGGAAACCAATTGGTCAGAGCCATTTACTCTCTATATGACCTCCCAGCTCATTCTGATAGGATTTGCAGATAGTGTGGCGAATCAAACCGAAGAGCGTATCCTGCTCAATATGTCCTTTGCTGTCCTTATTTCCTTGAAGCCCTTCGATCTGAAGATCGTTTCTTCGCAGCAGATCCTTGTTCTGGACGATGAATTCCGTGGAATCCTGTTGGCACGGTTCATCGCTGGTATGCTGTATGCGTTAGTGATCCCAAAAGAAGCAGGAAGCAGAGAGCGGTTTTAGGGAACCTGTGCTTAGACCGGTCTATGATAGGTGGTCACGGACGGTACGTTGTTACGGGAGGTGATATCGTAGGTCCGCGAGAATCCCGTTTTCCAGGTCCTGTTGCGCTTCCTCCCCAAAAATATAGGTATAGTATTCATCGAGATGCCGCAGATGGTACTGGAACCATGCGGTGAAGTATTTTCGGGAGATGTTGTGCTGCTGTTCGACACTAATACCAGGTGGGTTGTCAATCCCCCATTCAAGGGCGAGTAATGCATAGTATTCGTCGATGAACCCGACGTGATTCCCCCCAGAAATCGCAAGATATTCTTTCACGGTATTATTGGTAAGAGCCTTAGAGTAGATCGCCTGCACGCTAGAGGGTGGGACCAGGCGATCGACCGTTCCTCCCTGCAGCTGAATCGGTACGGTGATGCTCTGAGCAGCAAGAAGAACGGATGGAAACCCAGCAGGGGCAAGCGCGACGGATGCATCAATTTCTGAACCCGCAGTCCCCGTCGCCTCAATACAACCACCACCACCCATGGAAAGACCAACTGCACCCCACGTCTCCCCATCAAGCACTTGAAAAATCGGTGAAAATAACCGTTTATTATGCATCTTTAGGGCGTTCAACCCCCCCAGGAGTCCCGCTGCCCATTGGGTCGCATCAAAAGACAGTCGAACCGGGGGAGTGAAACATATCGTCACATACCCATAGGAAGTGAGGTGCTCTGGGATCCAGGTGATCTGTTTTTCAGACCCTGCTAATCCATTCGCGATTGCGATCCCGGGGCAGGGTATCGCAGAAGGGTCCACCGGTGTGCGCTGCCCATCGGAGGTTGCGGGATAACGGATTGTCGCTCGAAAGAGCCCAAAACGAGGCACCACGTACCACACGCTGTACGAACCGATATGGTACGAACCGGGTTGATCCGGAGACAGGGTAAGTGCATCGACAGAAGAAACAGAAAGGCACACGACTAGAAACACACTCCCACATCCGACCAACCAATTCTGCATTCTCATGTTAATCCCGTTCGATGATCACTGAACACGATAGTATCTTCGTTATTAAATATATTTCGAATAAAATTAATAATAGCCCGGAGAAAGAAGTTGTGCTGCAAATCGCAAGGGAGGCGAAAAAAAGACAAGCACAACTCCCTCTCGGGGGCAGGAAACAAAAAGCGGATGCCCTAAGCCAACCCTCGACACGAAAAGAGGATATCAAGAGAAAAATCCCTTAGAGACAGACTGCTCTGTTCCTGTTTTTGAATATCCGTGATACTCTTGTCCAATATAATCTGGAGTTGGTTTTGTCTCTGCTCAAGACCCCCTTCTTGGTCCCGTAATTCGTTTCTGTATGCTCCGACCAACGAAACAGAAGAGGTCACAAGCAACATGCTTCCGAGTACTGCTCCGATGACGTGGCTTACGTTTGGTTTCCTCATACGCTCATCACTTTTTTTTTTCACCCGCTGCATGAGAACATCCTTGTATATTTATTTTTTACAAATTGATACCAATTTCTACCCTATTCTTCCCCAAATTCAAAGACACCGGTTAAAAATTTTTTTTTTCAATATTTCGGAAAGCTTAAATGGTGCAGGAAGCTCAATCATAGTATGGACAAGAACGTGGAGAGCTACCTCAAAAAACAACAATCCCCACAGAAAGAAATCTGTCAGAGATTACGCAAGATTATCCTTACGACGTTCCCTGAGATTCACGAGGAACTCAAGGTGGGGGTGCCCTGCTATGGAAACACGGCAGAGGAGCCATGTGGTAAATTTTATATTGCAGCGCTCAAGGACCATGTCAATCTGGGGTTTTCCTTGAAGGGGTTGACAAAACAACAGCAAGGACTCTTCGAGGGGAGTGGAAAAACCATGAAACACATCAAGGTGTACTCGGTCGAAGAAATCGACGAACAAAAGATCATCGAGCTTCTCAAAATAGTGAAATAATCTCCGAGAATGGAAATGGTAATCGTAAGGTTTATCTATTGGTCCTCCGATTATTTTTCTATGGGGTCTGGCCTTTTCTAATCGAAGATATTTATTCATATCTTTCCTCCCAGACTTATTCAAACCCCAGACCCCATCTATCTATTTTCGGCATTCGATGGGTGACGGGCCTTAAGTGAGAGTTTTTTTAACGTCAATCCACCTGTTGAAAAAATGTGGTGTTATAGATGTCATATAACTATTTTTTACCAAACATTTAAATGAACTGATTCCATATAAACTTTCAACCCTGAAGTTATGGGGTGGAAGTGTTTATGAAAAAGCAACTACTCATGGGAAGTCTTTTAGCTGCTGTTCTACTTCTTTTCACGCCGATGGTCTCAGCTGTTGAATGGACGGCTGTGCAAACGGAATTACGAGCCCTGAATATCCCGGAACCTCGTCTGCAGGATATCCTACCATCTGATGACCAGGGTCCGCAGCCAACCTGCATCATCCTATTGACCGGGTTGATCCTCCTATTAAAATTCATACGCTTTACGATGCAGCATTTCAAACAGATTGTCTTTGGGATAATCGTCCTGATTCTCATCAAGATGTTGGGCGGATGAACGACCACGATTCCTCAGAACCATCACTCTTTTTTTTTAAAAAAAACATATTTCGGTAGTTAAAAACAGCAATATGCTTGGTTTTTTTATATGATCGTCCCCTGGTGGTCCAAAGGCGATTCATCTCAGGATATTCCTATATTTATTAAAACTCTATTTTTTTTCGTTCATTTATGAGAAAATGTCACATAAACATCGCGAAATCCCGTTCAATATGTTTTCTTTTCGTTCTTTTTTTTCATATACCTCCCCTTCGAAGGAAAACATTTATGTACTGGTTCAAGATATGTACTATGGGGGTCTGGACTTTCCGTATAAGAAAGCTTTTACGTTTCAAACCTTTCCTCCCAGATTTTTAACATCACCGGACCCCCCTTTCCTTCTCAACTGACTCATGCTCATCCCTTTCGTGAAATATGTATTTACCCGGTCAATAATAGATTGCTTTCGAGTACTTGTCAACTTTTTTTTTCGTCACAGTAAATGACCACACTCTTTTTTACTCTTGTACTTCTTAGATTCTAGGGATGGAAGATGTGAAAAACACAATTGATGAACACGTTGACCAAATCATTCGAACGGGACATACAGGCGACGAATAAGGGTTGCACGCAGCAGATCAGCAGTAAACTTGTCACTGCAACAATAGGTCTTCCTGTTGTCCATGAATCCTGTCAGTTCAGCGGTATACTGAGCAAAAGCCAGATGTTTTTACCCTGCTATCTTATGGGTTGGAACAGATTTGGTCATCTACTCTCGTCCATAGATACCTTTATACGTTAAAGTGTGCATTTTATTTACTACATTTCAATGTTACGGGGGCATAGAAGGTATGAAAGGAAGTCGTAATAAATTGTTCGTCAAGCCAACGTTATCCATTATCATGGGAAGCATACTCCTCTGCTCAGTGTTCTTTCCCGGTGTCTTAAGCGAGCAAGACGATGTTACTACAAAAGATGTTCAAACTGTGGTTACTCATGCCGATTCCTCCGGCGTAGATTTCCAGGTCTCTTTGGAAAATTATCGTTTTAACACGATTATGAGTACAGGGCGAACCTACGATTGCATTGATATTCTTGCAAGCGGATGCACCAGTGATTATGGAAAGGCTGCGTTACCGACGGTAAGCTACTATGTTGCAGTTCCCCAATCCGCCGAAGTCACCCTTTCGTATGATACATCAAGCCCTGTTATCATTCAAGGGTATGATATCTACCCTGCGCAGTACCCGAAACCCGATGGCGATGGATTTGTTGACCCACCATTTGTGAAGAATGAAACGTTTTATACACTCGATGTGTATTACCCTGACTCCCTGGTAGATATCAGTCCAATCATGTCGATGCGTGACTGTCGGATGGTTCTCATCACCGTGTATCCGATAACGTACAACCCTGCAAAAAAATCAGTAAAGATTTATGATGATATCACGGTCCATGTCGATTTTTCTGGTGGTACTGGGGAATTCATACCAGAAAAATATCGCTCGATTTATTTTCAACCTCTCTTTGACGCCTTTCTCCTGAATAACAACTGTCTTGAGAAACCATCTATCCATACCCCTGAGCCAGGTGTTCGAGATGAAAATCGAGCAGATCTATTGATCGTTGTCTACGATGAGTTTTACGATGCAATATTGCCATTAGCAGAATGGCGGCATCTCTCAGGATTGGAGACAAAAGTAGTACAATGGTCTGATATTGGGACAACCGCTGCTGACTTTCGCACTTACACCGCTGATGCCTACAACAATTGGGACCTTCCCCCATCATTCATCCTTATTGTCGGAGATGCAGACCATGTTCCAGTTAATTATCTCTTCAATAATCCTTACCATGGTACACCAACCGCTACTGATCTCTGGTACGCATGCATTGGTACGAGTGATTATCTTCCAGAAATGCACGCTGGTCGAATATCTGTGGAAAATGCCTCTCAACTCGTAGGAATAGTGGACAAGATACTTGAGTATTCAAAAACACCGTATATGGATGAAAACTGGTTTGATGATCTCCTGCTTGCAGCAAAGCAGGAATCAGGGAGATACTTCGTCGCTACATCTGAAAGAGTCTACAATTTTCTCACCCCCTTAGGCTATACATGTAACCGGCAATATCAGGGAACCACTCCACCAGGATCAACCCAGGGAGTGATCGATGCGATCAATAATGGGGTGATCATCGCAAACCATAGGGATCACGGTGCTTCGGAAAATGATGGATATTCATATACTGGGTGGTCCGCTCCGCAATTTGATACGACTACCATTCAAAATAGTATCTATAATGGCAGAAAATATCCGATTATGTTCAGCCTCAACTGCGATAGTGGCTGGTTCGACGGGGAAACCGACAGTGAACCTGGTAATTACGAATCAATAGGAGAAATCGGTCTCCGAGTAGCAGAACGGGGATTTGTCGCTGTACTCGCATCAACAAGAGTCAGCTATAGTGGTTATAACGATGAATTCTGTGTTGGCCTGTATGATGCCATATGGTCAACGTTCGATCCGAACTACCCAAATGCTGGCTCTGCCAATCCCTATCCCTCTGAGGTATTCCGTGTCTCTCAGGTGATGAACTTCGGAAAACTTTGGATGTATGACAAATATATTGTCCCTGGTGGCTGCTCTCCCTACCCATGGACGCCCAGTGAAACTGTTTCACGAGCAACCTTCGAGGAATTCCATATGCATGGTGATCCATCGATGGAGATATGGACTGAATTCCCACAAGTGATGACCGTTACCCATCCTGATGCAGTGCCATTCGAACCAAGCACCTTCAGCGTGACTGTCACCAATGCAAGTATGGGTCCCGTTGTTGGAGCACTGGTCTGTGTGTCACAGAAGAATGGAATGTATGCGAAGAGCATCACTGACGATACAGGTACTGCGCAGCTCTCCATCGAGCCTCAGAATGGTGAGGACATTACCATTGTCGTTACCACTCATAACTGTCTCCCTTACGCTGGAGAAATTCCAGTGTGGATGAGTGATCCTCCGATTGCTCCTTCGATCCCTGAGGGGCCATCGTTTGGGAGCGCAAAAATTCAGTACACCTATTCTACGAAAACTACTGACCCCGATGGTGATCAGATTTTATATTATTTTGACTGGGGTGATGGAAACTTCAGTGAGTGGGTAGGACCATTTGACTCAGGAATCACCGCAAATGCAAATCACACTTGGATGCAAGGCGGAAACTACACGATTCGCTGCAAGGCAAAGGATATCAACGGAGCGCAAAGCAACTGGTCAGATCCCTTACCTATTCGAATAGGGGTTCCAACCATTGAGATTGGGAGAATCCGCGGGGGCATCGGCTCAATTAACATAGAAGTGAAAAACACTGGAGAAGGTGATGCGATTAGTATACCTTGGACCGTTGAAGTAAAACGATATCCTAACTCACATTATAATGCCTCGTATAATAAAGATTTTAATGGTACTTGTTCGGCGATTCAAGCAGGGGCTACAGAGAAAATTGCTCTTCGATTCATCTTTGGCCTCGGTGGCGCCTTGATAACCGTGCGTGCGTACGAAGCAAAAAAAATGGTTGTTGGCATCGTGCTAGGAATAATCATCATCATTCCTCCTAAGTAAAGGCTACAATCCCACTTCCAAGAATCCTACCTGGATAATGACTACCCTTGCTGACAAACACCATTACTCTTCTTCTTCCAGTATCGTTATCCGGTGTTTCTCCACAAACTCTTTGGCGTTACCCAACCAGAACTTCATCGACGCCTTTTTCTCTACTAACCCTGCGGTCGCAATACGACTAAAATCAACATCATAGGTGATGATCCCCCGGACCTCCGGATGCTCATAGGCTGCTTGCACCAGCGACAAATCCGCAATCGACGGTTGTTTTAAAAAATTTGTTTTAATTTCTTTTAAATCCCCTGGAATCAAGCCCACGGTATAGACTAAAAACATTTTAGGGAGCTGCTTTTCAATGACCGGACCGACCTCTTCAATGATTTGTCGGGTTGTTCCAATACTCATCGACGGACGCTGCATCGACAGTATCGCTTGACAATATTTCCGATGTTTGCTTCGACGGTCAAACGCATAAATCAAGATATTGGCATCCACCAAGTACACGTCATAGGCGATTTTCTTATGCAGAAAATGCCGATAATTCAACAGCTTCCCACATGCACACATATTCTTCCGGCCTCGAACGAGACGGATTCTCCGTTTGCACTGCGGGCAGGTAACCTTCATAGCACAATACTGTAATCTTTAAGACTTTTATTTACTAATCCCTTCAAAATTATGGTTTTCCATTGTATTCCACCAGGATTCGTCACACTGTTCAGGAAGACTGCTTCTCCGTCGTTTTTTTCCTGCTTCAACCGAAAGAGCATACAACAATCTCTACCGAAAGGACTCTTCATTGCACGACCGATTCCTCTGTCCTCTACTGCTCCTTCCTCTGACTGAGATGCAACCGTTTCTTCCGCTCAACATCGGTATAGTGGTGTACCGCTTCCAGGATTTCCTGATTCCATTGTTTCTCCTGCAGCGCCTTCCCAAGCGCGGCGGTGTCGAGTTGGCTGACTTCCTGGAGTTTCCCGTAGTTCCGTAATACCGTTTCGAGCTGTCCGCGTTCCGTACTACTCTTACTCGGAAACACGTATCTCTCTGTCTCCGTGATCCGTACCTTGTTCTTGGTTCCGAACACCACCTCAACATGTTCTTTCTTGGCAAAAGAAACCAACGCCGCCTCCAGCTTCTCCAGCTCTGCGTCCCACTGCAGATTCGCCAGTTTCTGAGCGGATTTGATCTCCGCATAGCGATTCACCAGCAGCACGCCGGAGTCCTTCAGATACTCATCTGCTGGTTTCTCTTGTATCAGATGCAGATGGGACCACTGGGGGCAGCAGGAGTGGT
>Ga0265297_10003328_pt1 | contig 29476 bp, 22 predicted proteins | sample Munlanlwell13791_FD_192502 | JGI IMG/M metagenome (GOLD analysis project Ga0265297, IMG submission 192502) | Leachate microbial communities from a municipal landfill in Southern Ontario, Canada - Leachate well 137-91 | ecosystem: Engineered > Solid waste > Landfill > Unclassified | place...
CGTCGTCAACGACAAGGATTCGGATAGGATCCATCAGCGTCCCTGTTCCTTCTTCAGCAGCTTGTTGACCGCCCCAATAAGTTCCTCGGGACGAATGGGCTTGTTCAGGAAGAGGTCTGCCTTGATCCAGGCGCCCGGTTCGCTTCCCTCGTTTGTGAAAGTGAAGCCATGCTCCGTGCCGACTCCGGTGATCATAATGACCGGAAGAGGTCTGCCTGCCAGGCCCTTCTTGATCTTGTAGCAGAGCGAAAATCCGGCGTCCTCGTCTTCCATCATCAGGTCCATTACCACGAGGTCGGGCTTCTCGACAGTGGCAAGGTCAACGGCCTTGTCAGCCCTGTCCACGGTAACCACGGTGTGTCCCTGGGTCTCCAGAACGCGGCGCTGGATTGCCAGAAAATCGGTGTCGTCATCAACGAGCATTATTTTTGCCATAGCTGTCCTCCGACGGGAGTTGTTACGTTATTGAGTCTTCTGCGCAGCACAACATAAAACTGTGCGCCGTGGCCGACTTCACTCAGCACGCCGATGTCCCCACGGTGCATCTTTACGATGCCGTAGGAAACTGCCAGACCGAGGCCGGTCCCCTTTCCCAGCGGCTTCGTCGTGAAGAACGGGCTGAACACTTTTCCTATGATGGCCGGGTCGATACCCGTGCCGGTATCCTGGAACTCGAGCCTGATCCGCTCATCGTCGAGTGAGATGGAACGAATTGTGAGCGTTCCGCCATCCGGCATTGCCTCGTACGCGTTCTTGATCAGATTCGTGAATACCTGCTTGATCTGGCTCCGGTCCACCTCGACCGGTCCGATCGGGGCGTATTGCCTGACAAGTTTCACCTCGTTCGGAATGCCGACACTCTCGATGGTCTCTTCAATGAGCCCTTCGATATCGGTTTCCTCGGCAATGACTTTCCGCTGCCGTGCGAAGTCGAGAAGATTGGAGATGATCTTCTTGCAGCGATCGGCCTCGCGGGCGACCATTTCAACGTCTTTCCGCTTCGGATCGTCGCTGTTCAGTTCTTCGAGAAGGATATTGGAGTAGAGGAGCACTGTCCCCAGCGGATTGTTGACCTCGTGCGCGATGCCCGCTGCCAACTGGCCCATACTGGCCAGCTTCTCACTGTGAACAAGCTGTTCCTGTACTTCGTGCAGCGTCTGATGGGACTCTTCCAGTTTCCTCAGCGTTGCCTCCAACTCGTCCACCATGTAAGGCAGGCACATTTCGCTTTCCGCAAGTCCGTTCAGTACTGCGATAGCGTGCTCTTTGCATGTGTGGTAACCGCAGGCTCCGCAATTCAACTCGTCTTCATGTTTGTTCTTCCCAAGCCTCTTGAGAACTGCATTGAGCTGTGATTCGCTTGGGGGCTGGAGCCGTGAGTCGAGGGGAACGAAGCTCCTCGTCAGGTCTATGTTGCCGTACTTGTCGAGGTTCTTCTGCCACTGCCGCATATCGCTCTTGTGTATTCGCTCCTGCGCGAATTCGGCCACCCGCAGCCTGCGCTTGAACCCGTCCGCGTCGCATGTCATGCCGGGCCCCATCACGCAGCCCTCGCATGCCAGCATCTCTATAAGATTGCAGTTCAGGGTGCCTTCCGATAGTTCGTCAAGCGTGGGTCCGAGCTGATTGTGACCATGGATCTCGACAATGCGACACGTGATCGGGTCGTCGTCAAGCCGTGCAGCCCGGAGGCTGCCCCTTGGAACCGGGAAGATCGTGCCCAGAAATCCAAGTGGCTCGTCGAAGAAAGAAGGTTCGAGGTTCGCGGGGTTGATGTCAGACTGGTTGAATAGCTCGCGAACCTCGGAAAACAGCAGTACTTCGTCTATTGCGCCCTTGACCTCATCCTCCTGGGCTTCGAGCTTCTTCGCAACGCAAGGTCCGAAAAAGACGACCTTCGTGTTCGGCCAGTGCTTCTTTATCATTCGGCCGGTGGCGATCATCGGGGAGACAATTGGCGCCAGGTTGGGAACAAGCTCAGGATGGTAATGCTGAACATAGTGATAGACAGCGGGGCATGTGGTGGCCACATATGTCTTTTCCGACGTTTCCCGTGAGGTCAGGTCGCGATAGGCCCTGCTCACAAGGTCGGCTCCGAAGGCCACTTCCTGAACCATTGCAAAGCCGAGCGCCCGAAGGCCCGCGGCAAAATGAGCCGTGTCATACTCCGCAAACTCGGCTGCGAAGCTTGGGGCGACGATGGCTGTAACCGGGTCGGTGCCCGCGAGTAGAGCGCGGACTTCCTTTATGCTGCTTTGAATTCTCTTCGCGTTCTGGGTGCAGACCTGATAGCACAGACCGCATCCGATGCAGCGGTCGGCGATTACCGACGCCTGGCCATCGAGAATTCGAATCGCCTTCGCCGGGCACTCGCGTACGCAAGTGTAGCACCGCCGACAGCGTTCTGGAATAGTCTCGACAATGGCCATCATTTACCTCGCAACCGTTTCCTTGCGGGACTGGTAGTGAGTGTGGAGCAGTTCGTGCGATACATGGCTGCCGGGGTGGAGAAGGAACTCTTCGTACAGCCTCTTCACCCATTCGTTGTCGTGGCTGACCCTCTTGGGGGCGTTTGCGTCGATTTTGTACAGGGCTTCCATTCTGCGACGCAACGATGCATCGTCGGATGCGTAGGGCTGTCCGCCGCCATTTATGCAGCCTCCCGGACAGGCCATTACTTCGATAAGGTGGAAGCTCTCTTCGCCAGCCTGCACGCGATCGATCAGCCGCGCTACGTTCGCCAGGCCCGATACGATTGCCGTGCGCAATTTTATCCCGTTCACTTCGCAGGAGAAGGTCTTTACACCGTCGAGCCCGCGCATCTGGGAAATCTCGAGCTTCTCCAACTCCGTGCCGGTAAGCAGGTGGTACGCTGTACGCAGTGCCGCCTCCGATACTCCGCCGGTTGCGCCGAAGATCTTGCCGGCGCCAGTTCTTTCGCCGAAGGGATTGTCGCACTCGACAGGGGGAATCGACTTCAGGTCGATGCCTGCCTCGCGGATCATCTCGGCTGCCTCACGCGTAGTAAGTACGGCGTCGATATCCTGGTATCCTGCGCGCCCGTGTTCCGGACGCTGGGCCTCGAATTTCTTCGCGGTGCAGGGCATTATTGATACGCTGAAGACCTTTGACGGATCGACGTTCAGCTTCGTGGAGAAGTACGTCTTGATGAGGGCGCCAAGCATCTGCTGGGGAGATTTGCAGGTTGAGACGTTCGGCAGCAGTTGAGGGTACCGGTGCTCGATGAACTTCACCCAGCCGGGGCTGCAACTGGTGAACATGGGGAACGGTCCGCCATCCTTCACCCGTTGAATCAGTTCGCCGGTCTCTTCCATTATGGTCAGATCCGCCGTGAAACTGGTGTCGAACACGTATTCGGCGCCCATTTCCTTCAGCGCGGCCGTCAGAACTCCGGTCATATCCGCCTTGGTGGACATGCCGAACTCTTCGCCGATGCTGACCGAGATGGCGGGAGCGTGCTGGAATACAACGATTTTCGTCGGGTCGGACAGAGCGGCCCAGACCTTGCCGATGCTCACGTTCTCGTGAAGCGCGCCGGTCGGGCAGGCCTTGATGCACTGGCCGCAATTGACGCACTCGGTGACATTCAATCCGTCGTCAAAGGCTGTCGAGACCGAGGCCTGGAAGCCGCGCCTCGTGAAGTCGATGACTCCCACGCCCTGGATTTCCTCGCAGGCCCTTACACAGCGCCCGCAGAGTATGCACTTTTCGGGATCGCGCGCGATGCTGGGGCTCGAAATGTCCTTGTGTGCTTTCCGCCGGTCTCCGACAAACGGAACATCGCGGACGCCGACCTCGCGGGCCAGCGCCTGCAATTCGCAGTTGCCGTTTCGGATGCAACTGGCGCATTCCTGCTTGTGATTGGCAAGAAGCAGTTGGACAATCGTCTTGCGCGCACTGCGCACGCGGGAAGTATTGGTGCGGACTTTCATTCCGTCAGTCACGGGGTATGCGCAGGAGGCGATAAGCGACGGACGCCCTTCGACCTCGACTATGCAAACGCGGCATGCGCCCGAAGGGGGTAGCCCGGGGAAGTGGCAGAGAGTCGGGATTGTGATCCCATTCTCGCATGCGACCTCAAGAATGGTCTGGCCTTCCTTGCATTCAACTGTACGGCCGTTTATTTCTATTCTCATCGTTCCTCCTACACGGTCTCGATGGCTGCGAAGGGGCAACTGTCAAAACAGACGCCGCACGATACACAGCTTTCCTGCTTGATGTGGAACGGATGCTTCTTCTCTCCGACGATGGCCTTCTCAGGGCACTTGGTTGAGCAAATCCCGCAGCCCTTGCACTTCGCTGCATCGATCTGGAAGGTCCGGAGTTCGCGGCAATAGCCTGCCGGGCACTTGCGCATATAGATGTGCGCCTCGTACTCGTCGCGGAAGTACTTCAGGGTTGACAGCACCGGATTCGCGGCTGTCTGCCCGAGTCCGCAGAGACTTGTGTCGCGTATGGTCTCGGCCAGTTGCTGCATCATCGTTACCCCGCGGAAGCGGATGAGCGCGTCGGCTTCCTTCTCGCTCTTCTTGCCGTGGCAGATTCTCTCCAATGTCTCGAGTAGCCTCTTCGTGCCCTCGCGGCAGGGGATGCACTTGCCACAGGATTCCTGCTGGATGAAAGTCATAAAGAACCGCGCGACATCGACCATGCAGGTCTCATCGTCCATCGTCACGAGCCCGCCCGAGCCCATTATCGCTCCGAGTTCCTTCAGGGCCTCGTAGTCAATGGGCGTATCGAGGTGTTGCTCGGGGATGCAGCCGCCGGAAGGGCCGCCGATCTGGACGGCCTTGAACGTGTGACCTTCAGGGGGACCGCCGCCGATGTCATAGATGACCGTCCGAATGGAGGTGCCCATTGGAACTTCGACGAGTCCGGTGCGCCTCACTTTGCCTGACAGCGCGAAGACTTTGGTTCCCTTGCTTCGGTTTGTGCCCATGGCGGAGAACTTGCCTGAGCCGTTCCTCACGATCCACGGTATGTTGGCGAAGGTCTCGACGTTATTAATGACGGTCGGGCAACCGAACAGGCCTCTCTGGGCGGGGAAGGGCGGGCGGGGACGCGGCATTCCGCGGCGGCCCTCTATGCTCGCCAGCAGGGCTGTTTCTTCTCCGCAGACAAAGGCGCCTGCGCCCATCTTGATCTTCAGATGGAAGCTGAATCCGCTGTCGAGAATGTTATCGCCCAGCAGACCGGCCTTCTCGGCATCCGCAATCGAGGTCCTGAGCATTGCTATGGCCAGGGGATACTCGGCGCGGCAGTAGATGTATCCTTCGTTAGCGTTGATTCCATATGCGCCGGTTATCATGCCTTCGATAACCCTGTGCGGATCGCTTTCCAGAACGGCCCGGTCCATGAATGCGCCGGGGTCGCCTTCGTCCGCGTTGCATACGATGTACTTGCGCGGGCCTTCTGCCTTGAGCGCGACTTCCCACTTCTGACCTGTGGGGAATCCCGCTCCGCCGCGTCCGCGCAGGCCGGAACGCTTTACTTCGTCGCAGACTTCCGCGCGGGTCATGGTCTTCAGCGCCTTGGCAAGGGCACGATATCCGCCCTTGGCGACATAAGCGGCCATTGAGGCCGGATTGATTATTCCGCAGTTCTCGAGGACGATCCGGTACTGGCGGCTGAAAAACGGGTTGTCGTTCAGTTCGGGCACGTCCGATATCGCCGTCCCGTCCTGATGTTCTCCAACGACCTTATCCAGGGCTGTCAACTTGGTGAAGTCGCCACTGTAGGCTGACTCCACTATGAATTGAACGTCTTCCGGCTTGAGGTCAGCGAGGAGTACCCGCTTTCTGCCGGGAATGAGCACATCGATGAGAGGCTCGTGGGCGCAATAGCCTATGCAGCCGACCTCGACGATTTCGGCCTTGGAGGTCTTCCTGGCGAGTTCCGCCTTCAGCGATTTCAAAAGCGCGCCAGCTCCGGCGGCCAACCCGCATGTTCCGGCTCCGACGAAGAAAACGGGCTCCGGCCGGTTGACGTATAGCGCTTCCTTGCGGAGTCGGTCAAGTTCCTGCCTGCAATGGTCGCTCTCGTGGCACAACGGCCCTTCGGTGCGACATTCGACGAATTTCGGGCAGGGCGTCTCAGCGGTGTGAGAGCATTTGGTGCAGCAATTACTGAACAGACTATCCATTGGAAGCTCCCTTCTCGCGCTTGCGGTACTCGGCGATGATTCTCGGCACATCCTTGTTCGTCATGCGGCCGTGGAATTCGCCATCGATCATCACGACCGGCGCAAGCCCGCAGGCGCCAAGACAAGCCACTACCTCAAGGGTGAACAGCCCGTCCTTGGTCGTCTGGCCCGGGGTGAGTTTCAACTCGGCCTGAAAGGCTGATAGTATCCGCTCCGAGCCCTTCACGTGGCAGGCCGTTCCGCGACAGACGCGCACGACGATCTTGCCCGGCTTTACAAAGGTAAACTGGTTGTAGAAACTCGCAACGCCGTACACCTTGGCCATTGGGACGCTGAGTTTTTCGGCAATCGCCGTGATGGACTCCCGGGAAAGGAAGCCATCGCGCTCCTGGGCCTCTTGGAGAAGAGGGATCAGCATCTCCCGTGGAAGCTTCTTCGAAACGGTGGTCGGGTTCATTGTTGCTCCTCCATTGCGTCGAGGTAATAGGCGACTTTCTGAAGGGTATAGCCGAAGTCAACTTGCTCGAGCAGCACGCCCTTGTCGACGCGCAATCGCAATGGTGAGAAGTTGACCAGCGCGCGTATCCCGTTCTTGACCAGGAAATCGGCGGTCTCCTGTGCCGTATCCGGCGGAACCGCCAGCATGGCGATGGAAATCTTTATGGCGGCCAGAACCGCAGGAGTCTCCTCCAAAGAGTAGCACCGAACGCCAGCTATCACTCGGCCGACCTTGCTTGGCGACGTGTCGCAGGCAGCGACGATCTCGAAGCCGCTGCGCTGAATGGGTCTCCGGTTGAGAAGCGCGAGCCCCAGGTTGCCAACTCCCACAAGAAGTACCGGCCTCTTCTTGCAGATGCCGAGAATCTCATCGAGTCTGGACACCAGGTCGCGGACGTCGTAGCCAACCCCCGCCGTGCCGAATGTCCCGAAGCAGGATAAATCCTTGCGCAACTGGCTGGGGGTGACTTCCACCTCGGCCGCCAGTTCATGCGAGGAGACAACTGCCCGCCCGGAGGCAAGTAGATTCTCCAGCGCCCGTCGGTAGGTTGGGAGCCGGTTCACGGTCGGTCGCGGAATGCTGAGTCTGTTTGCTGGTGTCTTCATGATATTCGTGATGGATTTCACGATAAGTCTACCCCGGTGTGCCGATTGGTCAAGTTTTTGTGCGTAATTTTTCACAAGAAATCGGAGCGCTCGCTAACACTGTCGGCACCAAGTAGTTATGGATAATGCGTCCGGGAGTTGGAGAATGCTGGAAGGCAACCGTAGAACGAGATGATATTATCAATAACGCTGCCTGTCCGTCTGCAAGGCCGCTCAAAAGGCCATGTTGTGGCGAAGGTAAGTCCTGGCAGGCAAAATAGGAGGCGGAAAGATGTTTCTGGAAATTAAAAGTGAAGGATTTCACAATATCCCCCCGCAATGCTACCGGCACGGACCTTGGAGGCGTCCGAGTGCCCTGGATATCGGGGGTGAAAACGAAAACCCCCCGCTTGCGCAGGGGGTTCTTACTGTTGCTGGTGCCGCGGGTGGGACTCGAACCCACACACCCTAAACGGGTACTAGCCCCTCAAGCTAGCGCGTCTGCCAATTCCGCCACCACGGCATGGTGTCATTGAACCGAGAGTGAAAACCGCCAGTCCACATCAGAACGGAACTCGCGGTAAACCGCCAGAAACGGCCGGGCATTATAGAGAGCGGTACTCAGCAAGTCAAGGCCTTTTTTGCGCTTGAATTGCTCCGCTCGTATCTCGTTGTTGTACAGCGCCTGCTCGCGCGGCCGATAGCGAAGCTCTGTTATCAATATGTCGTCAGGCCGAATCTTCAGAAGGTTCTCATTCCATACCGTCGCGTTCGTATTGAACTCGGCCGCTGTCTGGACGGGATCAACGTACAGCCAGCCTGAAATCGGCAATTCCACCGCGCGGGCTGCCTTGTACCATACCTGTGATGAGGCCAGGGAACTCACTCCCTTTCGCGCGTCGATGATCTTCTCGATTCCCTCGACCGAGGACGAGATGACCCAGAAGTTGTCCACGAATGCGAAGGCAGGCTGAATCGCGTTCATTACGGGATTGTTCGGGATCTCGAAGTACTCGATCTCCACTTTCTGGTAGGTCTTCCGGCGGGCGAAGAATGGCATGGGCTCGCCGCTGCTCTTCTGCTTCTTCTCAAGGTCTTCCATGAAAGCGTCGACCTCGTCGTACACGATGGTGCTGAACGTCTTCTCGTCCTTCAGTCCCAGTAGCAGGACCAGCGACGGAAACGGGAATTTCTTCGCGGTTTCGGGTGAGAGTTTCTGGGGCACGAGCGCGAGAGCGTGAACCTTGGACATTGCCGGGAAGAACTTCTCCTCAAACACCTGGGAGGCCGGGTCGGCCTTTATTTTCTCAAGTTCCTCCGGCGTCTGCTCTTTCAGGATGCTCTGCCACATCAGGGGCACATCCTTTACCCACGACAGGGCGACGAATGTATCCGCAGGCAGCATCCCGACAGCCGTGAAATCCTTTATTTCGAGGTTATTTCCCCGGCCTTTCTCCGTGCGCTCCTCGTCGAGAGAGCCTGCGACCGAGACCAGACTTCGGATTGTCCCCTCCGTTTGGTCGAAATCCGCCCCAAGTGCCAGCCATTTGTATGCGAGCCCGGAGAAGAAGAAGCCGTTGAAGACCTTGTCGAAGTACTTCCAGGCAGTTCCTATCGCGTCGCCTTCCTTGTTAAATGCCAGGATCAACTTCATGAATTCCTTTGGCGCGAAGATAGCTTTCACCGGGGACGCGCTGACCTTTCGCAATGCGTTGAGCATTTCGCCATCATCGCAAAGCGGAATCAGCAATTCACCCAGCACCCGGTCGTAGTCGTTGCCGATAACAACCGCATCCGCGCGCTCTCTGACATAGAGCTTCCGCCCGGCCGGAGTGGTGATCGTGTGCAGCCACACCGGAGACGAAGCGTTGCCTGCGAGTTCGCGCGTGACAACCCAATCGGATGGAAGAAAACTGAACAGTTTTGTCAGGCCTGCGACTCGCGTAACAAGAACACGCGGGAAGGCTGCGACGAAGACAGGATCTCCGTTCTTGATCCCGTACACCGCGATGCCCGTTTTTGCCCCCAGAACAAAAGTAGGTTCGAGCCCGAAGATCGTTCTTGCTGCCTTCCCCGTCGTCGAGCGGAACTGGTAGCCGGTCATGGCCACATACGCGGCCCGCAGGTCCATCAGCAGTCCTTTGCCATCCTCGCGCTGCGCAAGCCACGCGAAGAAATCGCTGTCGAACACGTGTCCCAGCGCTTCCCGGTTCCACGGCTGGTCAAGCTGGACGTATACCGCCGGACCTGTCGGGAGATAGGCGGATGGCAGAAACTTCGATCCCCATGTCGCATAGATACTGGCTTCCACGCCACCGAGAAGGAGCAGTGACAGGATGACCGTGATAACGGATGCACGGGAAAAGAACCCGCTGTCGGGGAGACGCTCCATCCAGCGCGAGGGCAGGGATGTCAGCTTCTTTACCGGGGATTTCGATTCCTTCGGTGCCGGGGATTTTGATTCCTGCGGTGCTGGCGGATTCGATTCCTGTGGTACTGGTGTGCCTGTTTGTTCCATTTCACGCTCCGCGGATATTGTATCGTGTCGCCCGTTCAGGGCAAGTTGCATTGAACATTCGCGATCATTGTTATAGAATTGGGCAAGTGAATGACGGCAACCTCGCCTCCCTCTGGTCGCTGATGGCCCCCTGCCATCTGTGTCCGCGCAAATGCGGAGTGAATCGAATCGCGGGTGAACGCGGCTTCTGCGGGGTTGCGTCCGACCCGCGAATATCCTCGTTTGGCCCGCATTTCGGCGAAGAGCCCGAGCTTGTCGGGCAGGGCGGAAGCGGGACCATTTTCATGTCCAGTTGCAGTCTGCGGTGTGTCTTTTGCCAGAATTCCTCCATCAGCATTGAAATGGAAGGCATCGACGTTTCGGTGCAGCGTCTTTCCGACGTGATGCTCCGGCTCCAGACAATTGGATGCGAAAACGTGAACTTAGTCACGCCGACGCATTTTGCCGCGCCTATCGCCGAGGCCGTGCTGTCCGCGCGGAGCCAGGGATTGACACTGCCCATCGTGTACAACTGTGGTGGCTACGAATCCCCTGAGGTCATTGCGCTTCTGGATGGAATCGTGGATGTCTACCTTCCCGACTTCAAAACACTGGACTCCCGCTGGGCAACCGAGTATCTGCATGCCCCGGACTACCCCCAGGCTGCAACGGAGAGCCTCAAGGTAATGTACGCCCAGGTTGGCGGTATGGTCCTTGACGCGCGATTGGCAAAGAAGGGTCTCATTGTGCGGCATCTGGCAATGCCGGGAATGACCGCTGACGGGATGAGGATCATCGACCTGGTGTCAGATGTCGCTCCTCACGCCGTGATGAACATCATGGGGCAGTACCGTCCGGCTCACGTCGCCCACCGCTACAACGAGTTGGCAACACGTACCCCGAAACACGAGATCGAGCACCTCCGGCGCTACGCCGGAACCAGGCACGTTCACCTTACATATTAGTGCCGCTTGGCACGCATTCCTTTTGCGCTCGCCAAAACAGCTTAGAATATCGCCCTTTTCGAGGAGCATCTTTGAAGACCGGTCTTTTCGGGGGATCCTTTGATCCCGTACACAACGGCCATCTGGCCATCGCGCGAGCCTCCCTTGACTCGGCAGGCCTGGACCGCGTTGTGTTCCTGCCCGAAAGCGCTCCTCCGCACAAGCCCGGCCGCCGGTTCGCCCCTTCGGTACATCGCTTGGCTATGCTGCAACTGGCCATTGAGGGAGAGCCGCGGTTTGCTTTGAGCGCAATGAATCTGGATTCTACCGGGCCGTGCTATACTATTGACACTTGGCGCAGGTATCGCGAAGAGCACCCGGCCGAAGAAGCTCGCTTCATTATCGGCGGGGATATGCTTGCGGACCTTCCCAACTGGCATCGTCCCGCGGACCTTCTGCGCGAAGTGGATTTTGTTATTTGCAGCAGACCGGGCTTTTGCGCCGACGAAGTAATCAGGAATCTGCCGTTCGGTGAGGCAGAGAGGATGAAACTGGCCGCTTCGGTCATCGAGGCGCCGTTACTGGATATTTCCGCTTCCCACGTAAGGGAACTCGCCGCGTGCGGCGGGAGTTTATCGGCCTTTGTGCCGCCTTCGGTGGCGGCCTACATCACGGCTAACAGCTTGTATGGAAGCAGGTGTTGATGCCCCGCAAAGCGAAAGCAAAAGTTGAGCAGTCCCCGGTTCGCAACGGGAAGAGCCTGATCATTGTGGAGTCGCCAGCCAAGACTCGGACCATCTCCAAGATTCTCGGTCACGAGTACAACGTGATGGCCACGATGGGACATGTGCGCGACCTGCCCGAGAGTTCTCTCGGCATCGATGTCGAGCACGATTTCCGGATGAAGTACACCATCATCGCAACGCGCAAGAAAATCATTGCTGAGTTGCGCAAAGCGGCCAACGATGCAGGTCTCGTGCTGCTCGCGCCCGATCCTGACCGCGAGGGCGAAGCCATTGCATGGCACGTCAAGGAGGCGCTGGAGCTGTCCGACGAGAAGGCCAGACGCATCACCTTCAACGAGATCACCACTCCGGCCGTTCTGGCCGCCGTGGCTAATCCCGGAAACATTGACGCCGACCGGGTCAACGCGCAACAGGCTCGCAGAATACTTGACAGGCTCGTGGGATACAAGATATCCCCGCTGCTCTGGAAGAAAGTCGCCCGAAGCCTCAGCGCTGGCCGTGTGCAGTCGGTAGCCGTGCGGCTTATCGTTGACAGGGAAAAGGAAATCCGGGCCTTCGTGCCCGAAGAATACTGGAAGCTGACCGCGTCCCTTTCGCCTCGCGATAAGGCCTCCGAGCGCTTTGAGGCGGAGTTGCTCCGGCTTGACGGCGAGAACGCCAAGGTCACCAATGGTGTTCAGGCCCAGGCCCTGCGTGAGACGCTTACCGCGTCGTCCTGGGCGGTCAAATCCGTCGAGACGCGCACGACCTTCTCCAAGCCCGGCCCTCCGTTCAGCACCGCACTGCTTCAGCAGGCCGCTGCCAACAGGCTGGGATTCTCCGCTCGCAAAACGATGTCCGTCGCGCAGTCGCTCTACGAAGGTGTGGAGCTTGGCGGCGAAGGCAGCGTTGGTCTGATCACCTATATGCGTACCGATTCATTCCGGGTTTCCTCCGGCAGCATCGAATCGGTGCGCAGCTACATCGAAAGCCGCTGGGGCGCCGAGTACATCCCCCCGAAGCCCAACGTCTATTCATCCCGCAAGAGCGCCCAGGAAGCCCATGAGGCTATACGTCCCACCGACGTGGTTCGCACACCTGAAGACGTGAACCGATTTCTGTCGCGCGATCAGCAGCGGCTCTACGGGCTAATCTGGAGTCAGTTCGTCGCTTCGCAGATGAAGCCCGCGCGGTACGAGAGCATAACCGTTGACATCGCGGCCGCCAACGCCATCTTCCGCGCAACCGGGCGTCGGCTCCTGTTCGACGGTTACCTGAAGGTCGCCGGTTCCGACAAGTCCGACGACGCGTTGCTTCCGCACCTCACGGCCGGACTGCCCCTCACATTGCATGACTTGGCCGCCAAGCAGTTGTTCACTCAGCCGCCTCCCCGGTACACAGAGGCTTCCTTAGTGAAAGCACTCGAAAAGGAGGGCATCGGGCGGCCTTCAACCTACGCGGCGATTATCTCCACAATCCAGGAGCGCCGGTACGTCAAGATCGAGGAGAAGAAGTTCATCCCCACGGAACTGGGCGAGCTTGTCACGCAGAAGCTTATAGATTACTTCCCAAAGATAATGGATGTCTCCTTCACCCGGACGATGGAAGAGCACCTCGACGACATCGAAGAGGCAAAGCGCAACTGGCTCGACGTCGTTCGCGAGTTCTACGGGCCGTTTGCGGAGTCGTTGGAGAAGGCGTCCAAGGAGATGGTCTCCGAGAAGGCCAAGCCGCTCGAGACCGGCGAAAAATGCCCCGAATGCGATTCGCCACTCATCATCCGTATGAGCCGTTTCGGTCGCTTCGTCGCCTGCTCCGGCTATCCCGGCTGCAAGTACATCAAGCGCGAGGAAAAGCCGCTGCCCACGGAGACCGCTGGCGCCTGCCCGGAATGCGGCAAGCCGCTGGTCGAACGCCGGGGACGCAGGGGTCCGTTCCTTGCCTGTTCGGGCTATCCCGAGTGCAAGTACACGCGGAGTACATCCGGGACGGGGAAGGCGCGGCCGCCGATCGAGAATCCGTTCCCGGACGAGAAATGTCCCGAATGCGGCGAGCCCCTTAAGCTCCGGATCTCGCGCAGGGGGCCTTTCTTCGGTTGTTCCAAGTACCCCAAGTGCAAGGGGACCAAGGCCTTGACGCCCGAGCAGCGCGCGAAAATGAAAGAGCTTCATGATGCCGCCAAGGCAGCCGAAGGCGCTCCCGCCGAGGCCGAACCGGGCAATACCCCGGCGCCCGCAGAGGGGCAGGAGTAGCCGCGCGGTGCCGGTGCTGGAGCGCGCAATCGAGGAGTTTTCGGACTATCTCGCCATCGAGAAGCATGTCTCCCCGAACACTCTGCGCGCCTATGCAGCGGACCTGGCCGGCCTCATCGACTGGGCCGAAGAAAACGGATTTGCGAGTCGCGATGTCGCGAGCCTCACAGCGGACAACCTCCGCGAGTACCTGATTTTCCTCAGGCAGGGCCCCCGCGACTACGCCCTCAGATCCGTGGCGCGCAAGATCTCGGCGGCGAAATCGCTGTTCAAGTTCCTTCTGCGCCGTGGATACGTGTCATCCAATCCGATGACCCTTGTCCGCACCCCCAAGCTGCCCAGAAAGATCCCGCATTATCTCGAGGAGCACGAAATCGAGATGCTCCTCAAGGCCCCCCACGGTGACGATATGTTCGCGCGGCGCGACCGTGCGATTCTGGAGACCCTGTATTCCACGGGTCTGCGCGCGTCAGAGCTTGTCTCGCTGGATGTCTCGTCGCTCAACTTCTCGGAGGGAACAGCGCGCGTCGTTGGCAAGGGCACCAAGGAGCGAATGGTGTTCTTCGGCAAGTACGCCATCGAGGCCATCCGGAAATACCTCCCGTTGCGCGACGACGTCGTCGGCAGCAAGTCCGGCCCGCTGTTCATCAACAAGCTGGGTACAAGGCTCACCACCCGTTCCCTGCAGCGCGTGATCGAGAAGTACATTATGGAGACGGGGTTATCCGCGAAGACCACTCCGCACACGCTCAGGCACACGTTCGCCACGCATCTTCTGAACAACGGCGCCGACATCCGCCTCATCCAGGAACTGCTGGGTCACAGCAGCATCGCCACCACGCAGATCTACACGCATCTGTCCCCCGAGCGTTTACGCGACGTCTATCTGCACGCCCATCCGCGGAGCAGGGCGAAGCCAGGCCGCTGAAGCCGGGCCAGGCAAAGAGCCGGAGAAGACGAGGAGAAGAAGGTTTTACCACAGAGGACACAGAGGTTCGCAGAGGTTCGCAGAGAAGAAGTGCTTTGAGTTTTGCGCGGCCCAAGAAGATAAACCAATATGGGTTCGGGGAAAACCTATAGCTAACGGAAGGCCGCTACCCCGGGAGCGCCACGCACCTGCGTGGCAACGGCCTGAAGGGCCGGGATAAAACCGGGTAATTCTTGAATTACCCCTACCAAATCAGCGTCGCCCGGGCTGTTGTGCGCTGGCCTCAACGTAGTCGCGTTCACCGTGATCCGCCCGTCCCCGGGTGAGGAGGGCGGGGTTCCCCCGCCCTCTTATCCATCAATCATCAATCCGCAATCATCAATGCTCGCCGCGTCCGTCCCGGCGCGTTCTTTCTGCCACAAACACGAAGCGAGACGCATCGTCTATAGTAAACGCGTCCGTCCCGGCGCGTTCTTTCTCCGGCTGCTGGATCAGCTACAGACGACAGACGACGGACTAAAGACTGGGTCTCCGTCGGCCCCTCATTGCACAACACCAAACTCCGCCGTATAATCTTTCGCGTGAAGGAGCCGTCTGTAGTAGACGCGTCCGTCCCGGCGCGTTCTTCTCTGACAAAAGGTTCTCCTTCCTGCTCGTTTTCTCTTAGCAAGGTGAGGCATTTTGCCGGACATCAGCTATTTTGATCCCACGCAACCAGTTTCGGACCTCTCCGGGAACCTGCCACACTGGCGGCAGACAGAGGCGAGTTATTTTGTGACCTTCCGCCTTGCCGATGCGATGCCGCAATCGCTGCTCGCCCAATGGCAACACGAGCGCGAGCATTGGCATGCCGCTCATCCTGAGCCTCATGACGGAAGGACCCGCTCCGAGTACTTTACACGGTTTCCTCAGCGATTTCAGGATCGACTGGACGCGGGACACGGAAGCTGCATTCTCCGCCGCCCCGAGATCAAGAGCATAGTGGAGGACGCACTACGGCATTTCGACGGCCAGCGATACGACCTGGTGGAGTTCGTGGTAATGCCCAATCACGTGCATGTCCTGGTGACCCCTCTGGCAGACCACGCGCTGTCGGATATACTGCATTCATGGAAATCCTTCACAGCACATCGAATCAACCTGATGCTTGGAACGTGCGGGGAAATCTGGCAGAAGGAGTCCTTCGATCACATCGTCCGCAGCCCTATGTACGCCGACAAGATTATCCGGTACATTCGCGATAATCCGCGCTCAAAGTAAACGCGTCCGTCCCGGCGCGTTCTTTCTGCTACAAACACGAAGCGAGACGCATCGTCTATAGTAGACGCGTCCGTCCCGGCGCGTTCTTTCTGCTACAAACACGAAGCGAAACGCATCGTCTATAGTAAACGCGACCGTCCCGGCGCGTTCCTTCTGCCACAAACACGAAGCGAGACGCATCGTCTACTACGGCGGCCAAAGTAAACGCGACCGTCCCGGCGCGTTCTTTCTGCTACAAACACGAAGCGAGACGCATCGTCTATAGTAGACGCGTCCGTCCCGGCGCGTTCTTCTCTGCCACAAACACGAAGCGAGACGCATCGTCTACTATGGCCGCTCATTGCACAACACCAAACTCCGCCGTATAATCTCCCCGTGGCAAAACCCAAAAGGCGCCCCGCGATTTCAGACCGGGTCATAAAACTCCTCGCTCTCCGCAGCGGCGGCCGGTGCGCCTTTCCCGGCTGCGGCAAGATACTTACCGTCGAAGGACAAATCTCGGAATCTGAGGTAATTGGCGAAATTGCCCACATCGCAGGCGAGAGCCTCGGCTCCAAACGCTACGATCCTTCGATGTCGGAAGACCAGCGCAACGGCTACGAAAATCTGATCTTCTTGTGCCCCACGCACCACACCCAGATCGACAAGCAAGAAAAGGATTTCCCGGTGGAACGCCTTCTGGAAATGAAGGCGAAACACGAAAAGAGAATACGCGACGGCGGGGCTGCTGCAATTCATGACTACTGCCTCGCCCTCTCCGCCACCATGGAATCCACCTGGCGGCGCCTACCAATCGCCACGGAAGTCGTATACGCGCCATACCCAGTCGGGGCGGACATCTGCCTGTGGCGCGGCCCCAAAGAGGAGAAGGACTCCGAGACCACAAGACCGACAACGCTTGAGGCCATCCAACACGCCCTAACCCTCAAGGCCCCGGTCCTCATCGTCGGCGGCCCCGGCGCTGGCAAAACCGTCGCCCTTCGGACCGCAGCAGCGGAATACGCGCGAGCCCTTGCATCAAAGCCTTACGACGGCGCGAGCCCCATCCCCATCTACGTTGACCTGTCCGACTGGAAGGCCGTCTGCCCCAACTGCAACACTCTCGCGCAAGTACTTGCGGAGCAGCGCCCGACAGAGATCCCTGATGATGTACCGATCCTCTGGTTCCTGGACGGCCTCGACCTGCTGCCCGAATCCGGAACACGAACCCCATCGTTCTTCATCGGCGGCGCGATGGACTTGCACGGCAAGGGCCACTCGTTCGTATTCACTTCGCGGCCGAACGACGCCATTCTGGAGCAGTTCAGGAGCAAGGGCGACCATGCTCGACTGAAACTTCGGGACCTCGACCAAGAAGCCCGAATCGCGTGGGTTGCAGTGAACTTTTCCACCGCGATCGGGCTGCCGGAGAAGATCGAAAAAACGAGTCCCGCCCAGGCGAATCTTCTCAATGTCCCGTTGTTCTTCTCGATGACCGTCTCGATGGCGCTCGAACAGAAAGAGGTCCCGAAAAGTGAAATTGGTGGCAGGGCAGGAGTATTCGATCGGTTCATCACATACGCGGTGAACCGTGCTTGCGTCTTGCGGCGAATTTCAGCGACCGATAGAGATGGCTACCTGTGCCGCGGTCAAGTTGCCGTGTCCGGCCTCTTCTGGGGTGCGCTCTGTTCCGGCGATGAAGTGTACGAAGACAGCATTCCCAAGGACAAACTGGAGACCCTTTTCCTGGCAGCGTACCCAGATGCGAGCGAAGCCAAAATGGCAGGTCTCCACGCGGGGCTCGCAGTCCTCAAGGAAGCAGGGATATTGTACGATGGCGATGACGGCAGGGCAATCTGCGTCATACACCAACAGTTTGCTGAGCATTTCGCCGCACGAGTAGTTGCGGATAGGCTTGCGAAGACGACAAACGAAGTGGAGTATGAGGACGAATTGTGGCGCTACTTCACATACAAGAGGCTTGACGATGTCTTTGCACAGGCATTAAGCATTCTTGAGAGCGTCAGAATTGGCTCAATTCGGATGACTTACAAGGTTCTTGCCAGCGAGGCATTGTACTGGGAGGTGCCAATGGCGCTCCTCGCAGGAACCGACGACCATCGGGCAGTGGGAGCCCTGGCGGAGTGCTTGAAGGATGCTAACTGGTTTGTGCGCAGTACCGCGGCTTTTGCTCTCGGTCACCTCGGCGGTAAGCAAGCAGTGGATGCTCTCATTGAGTGCCTTGAGGATAAGGACTCGAATGTGCTCTGCAGCGCGGTTCATGCCCTTGCGGAGATAGGCGACCCTTGCGCCGTCCCTGCGCTCATCGAATGCCTCGATGATGAGGGTGGTGACCGTGACGTGTGCGATAGCGCAGTCTACGCTCTCAGTAAGCTTGGCGACCCATGCGCTGTACCTGCTCTCATCGAATGCTTGGAGCGCCAAGGCTACGAATCCAACGTGAGCGTTAGCGCAGCTCTTGCTCTTGGGACTCTCGGCATTCATGGTGCTGTAAAACCCCTCATAGCATGCCTGAGAGATAAGGATAGCCCTGCACGCGCAAACGCGGCCTACGCCCTTGGTGAGCTTGGTGACCAAGCCGCTGTAGAACCCCTTATAGAATGTCTGAAGGACTGCGAACAGTTTGTTCGTAGTAACGCAACCGAAGCTCTTGGAAAATTCGGCAGTCAATGCCCGATAGGCCCCCTCATGGAATGCCTAAGGGACAGCGATAGTAATGCGCGCAGCAACGCACTCAGAGTCCTCGTTGAGCTTAGCGGCCGATCTTCCCCAGGATTCCTCATTGAGTATATGAAGGACAAAGACAGAGAAGTCCGTGATTACGCGGCAAGAGCTCTCAGGAAGCTGGGCGACAGTAGGACGGTGGGAGCCCTGATCGGATGTCTGGACGACTCCAGATGGTACGTGCGCAGTGGCGCTGCCGAAGTTCTCGGGCATCTTGGCGACGCACGCGCTGTTGAACCCTTGCTTAGATGCTTGAATGATGACGACCACTTTGTACACAGCAGCGCAGCGCGGGCTCTTTGGCAGCTTGGCGACCCAAGCGCAGTCGGACCATTGATCAAGTGCCTGAAAGATAACAAGAGCCGTGTGCGTTCGTGCGCGGCAGAAGCCCTTGGGAAGCTTGACGATCGAACAGCGGCGCCTCCCCTTGTGGAATGCTTGAGAGACAGCGAGTGGTTTGTGCGCAGCAACGCTGCCAAGGCGCTAGGGGGTCTCGGCGAACGCACGGCTGCTTGTTTCCTGATGAAGTGCCTCAAGGACAGGGATATCGAAGTGCGCCGTAGCGCGGCTGAAGCTCTTGGAAATCTCGGAGACCAGAGCTCCGCAGATCTGCTCATCGAGTGTCTGCAGGACAGTGACAGCGATTTACGCAGCAATGCGTGCAAAGCTCTCGGGAAGCTTGGACATCGAAGAGCTGTTGATCCCCTCATGGAATGTCTGAAGGACGGGGATATGGAAGTGAGACGTTGCGCTGCCGAAGCACTCGGGGGGCTTGGTGATTACAGGTCCGTGGGTTCCCTTGTCGAGTGCCTTCAGGATGGTGAGGTGCTTGTCCGCTCTTGCGCGGTTGCCGCCCTTTGCAGGCTGGATGAACATAGCGCTGTGGACCCCGTCATCAAATACCTTATGCACAAGGATAGCCCTGCTCGCGCTGCAGCCGCTGAGGCGCTAGCTCAGCTTGGTAATCGCAGTGCCGTAGCACCTCTCGTCGAATGCCTGAAGGACCCGGAATGGTTTGTGCACAGTGCCGCGGCTGCAGCCATCGCCGTCATTGCCGCGCGTGTCAGGATTTCCTTCGAGGAGTTGATGGATCACCTCGCCAATCATGGGATCAACCATGAGGACTGCGGGAGGCTCTTAGGGTTGCTTGGCCGCCGCGTCCGACGCTCCGAATACGAGGCATTTCTGAAAGCGGCAGGGAAGGGGAAGGGCGCGGCGAAGCCCAAGAAGAAGGGGCGGACGGGTAAGAGAGGGCAGGAGATCAAATAGTAAACGCGCCGTCCCGGCGCGTTCTTGCCCTGACTGTTGGTCTGCCCCTGGGAACGCCAAGCTCTAGCTTGGCAAAGGCTGCTGGCCTTCGCCTCTCTTACTCATCAATCATCAATGCTCGCCGCGTCCGTCCCGGCGCGTTCTTTCTGCCACAAACACGAAGCGAGACGCATCGTCTATAGTAGACGCGTCCGTCCCGGCGCGTTCTTTGCTCCGGCTGCTGGCCTGCCCCTGGGAACGCCAAGCTCCGACTTGGCAAAGGCTGCTGGCCTTCGGTTCTCGCCCGTCGCCTCCTCCCATTCATCATTGTGCATTTCTCGCTACGACTCGCTTGCATGTCCTCCCTTGGGCACGATTTCGCTTGCGCAGGAGAGCGGACACGTTTAGAATTGCGGTAACAAACCGGAGCCGGATCTTTGCGGTCAACGAGTGCGACAGCGCAGGCAGATCAACTGGAAACGTCTGGGTGTTTGGCAACGACTTGGGCTGACAAAAGGAGTGCGGGCAAATGTCATGGGTCTACAACCTGTACGGTGGGCTTGGCAGTGAGCTTCTTCGAGTGGCTTCAGGACGGCTCTTCACTGAGGATGAGATAAGAAGAATTACGGCGGGCAGCGTCGGAAGGCACCTCGCTGACTTGTTTCCCCTCCCAAGAGACGAGCAGCAGGCGGTAGATAGGGTTTCTGCAGCCCTAACTCACATATCCGCAGCAAGTGAGATCATCCTCGAAATGCAGAGGAGTCTGGAGACTCAGAGCCACAACTTGAAGCAGTTGCTTGCCGAAATTGATGACAAGAAGACACTTGCAGAGCGTTACGAGACTCTTGCCAAGATCAAGAGGGAGCAGCTTGCCGCCCTTCGGAAGGAAATTGAAGAATCTCTGCGGCAGGAGTTGGAAGCTCAAGCAGCCAAAGGAAGGCGCGCCCGAGTCTTGTTGTGGGTCTTGACACTTGTGGCTGGCGCTGCTCTCGGGGCGTACATCAAAGACATCATCGGGTGGTTCTAGTTTGGCTGGCCTGGGATCCGGGAGGCAGATCGACGAGAACTGCATGATAGGAACTAAACCGCGATAATCAGCGGAGGAAATCATGGTTCGTGAAGACAGAGATCTAGAGGCAATGCTGCGTGAGCGCACAGAGATGCGTAGCGAACTCGTACTGATTGCAAAGAGCCAGCAGTATACTGTCTTCGCGTTCGCCACTGTCCTCATTGGCGTGGGTAGCGTGTACTGGAAGGACACGCTCATTGCCGATCCTCGGTCAAGATCGCTGATCCTGTTCTTTCTGTCTCAGATCGAAATGCTGTTCATGTTTCAACTCATATCCCTTACTTCCAGCATGGTCGTTCATTCGCGCTATGTCGCGGCACTGGAAAGTCGCATCAACGCCTTGTGCGGAACTGATGTCAGTCTGTGGGAGAGTCGCGTGACACAGGCTTGTTTGTGTCATCCACGGGGATCCAGTTTCTGGTCCGTCCTATGCATGGCGCTGCTCGGTGGTATGCTTCTTGTATTCGCTCTGGCCGTAACATTTCAGCAGAATGACTCCTATGTGCTCGGTGCTATCCTTCTGGTGGAAATTGCCGCAGGTGTGGCCATGCTTATCCAACTGCATTTTGAACCGTCTCGCTCAGCGAGAATCATCGCTGCGGCCTTCGAAAATGAGGGAGAGCATGAATCAAAGGTCGCTGAGAAAAGTGCCGAGATTGCACCCAAGAGGGCAGCAGACTGCGTCACCTGCCATGCGCAGCATCGACATGTGGCAAAACGGCGACGCTGGATTACCTGTCGTTCTTTTAGATCCAAGCGGCTTCGTTGGTGTGCGATGTTCAGCTTCCGGCCAGAATAATGGAGCGAAGGCCAAGTGAGTCTGCAAGTGATGTCTGGCCGGACTCGTAGGCGTAGCGCCTACGACTTCCTTGCATCTTCCCCCGCCCAACTGTACAATACTCCCATCCGAGCCCGTTCATTCTATTGCGACCTTTGTGTCGCGACCAGCAATAACATCGCTCGGTAACCCAGACGCTTCTGAAAGGAGCCCACGATGGGAAAAGGTGGCGGCGGCAAGGGCGGCGGTGGCGGCGGTGGTGGAAAGCCAAGCACGACCGGAAGGCCGTCGGGCCCGGGCAGGGATAACAACCCGCCGAAGAAGTAAGAAGAGCAGGGCGCTGGCGCCCCAAAGCGATAGTGTGTTGGATTAGCTGTTTGCATCGCGGATGATTGGGTCATCCGCGCAGAGCTTGGCCGCAAAGGTTGAGATTGCTTTCTATGCGATTGTCTCAATCGGAGTCGTCATCGGGGTCTCCGCTAACATGGAGGTTCTTATGCGGCAGATTGTCATATTGACATTTCTGATGGAAGGAGGTGCCTGGTGGTGGAGACCTGGTGGCAGACTCCGAACTCAGAAGAGGCAAGGCATGGAATTCGCTCAACCTGTAATCCAAGTACCAGGCAAGAGGGTTCGATTCCCTCTCTCCACACCTATTGAAACGGATGGAGAGGCGCACCCCAAACGGTCAGTCCTTGAAATCCTTTGCGACATATTCTGGATCAGATTCCGGAAGGAAGTGTCCCCGATGAATTCTCAAGGCGAGGTCACGGACTGCAAGACCAAGGTGCTTGTGTCATGCTGCATGCACAGGTTGGCTTTTCGCGAAGTTGTCGGCGCATGGAAGAAGGACCTGAATGCAAGCACTCATCAAGAGCTAAGGCGGGGGTGACAGTGAATCATATTTTCATCTCTCATGCACGGGCAGACTCGGAAATCGCTCTGCAATTCTACAATGATCTCCGCAATGCAGGTCACGAGCCGCGTATCGACCTAACGGAACTAAGACTGGGTGATGATGCGATTAGCTTCATGAACGAAGGAATCGCGGATGCGAAAGTGGTCATCATCCTGTACTCCAAGCACACACCTGACGCTACTTGGCAAAAATCAGAAATTGCCGGGGCTCTTTGGCACGAGGCCGAACAGAAGGGCGCAAGGTGTATTGTCGTTCGGCTTGACGAGACGGAGTTGCTTCCACTCTTGGGGAAAAAGGCATACTGCACATTAGAACCTGATGGCAGGAACTACCAGGAGGTTCTTGAACAGATTTGCAGGGATCTTATGCCTCCTAAGACCGCTTCGTCGGTTTGGGTGGATGCTTTCCAACCTGGCTCCCACAATCCCTTTCGTCGCGTGCGAGCAGAGTTCTTTGATGATGTCCCGAATCTCCTCGCCAAGGCGTTTGCCCCTCCCGACGAATGGAAAATGAGTGCGCTGGAGGAGATGAAGCCCTGTTTTCTAGAGGGTCCAAGAGGGACTGGGAAGTCCATGCTGCTTGCGGCGTTGCGCGCGCGCAATCTGGCATCCCGAAAGGGACGCGAAGCAATCGGCAGTCTCTTCGGCTTCTACCTGAAGCTCTCAAGAGGTGCGGTCTGCAATGCGGGCGTCTTTACCGCCCAAACCGCTGACACTCTTCCGCTGCCGATGGAGGAGATGGTCCAAATCGCGGATGCCTTCTCGCAAGAAATGCTGCTGTGCCTCCTTGAAAGCCTGTTCTCAGAGATCAGGTTTTGTGTCAAGGAAAAACATCTGACCTGCGATACGCATAGTGAATGCGCTCTTGCGGCCGGAGTGTACAAGAGAGTGCGCGGGCTTGTGGCTCCTACGCAGATGGGCTTTGATGGTCTGCTGGAGGAACTAGCGGATCTGCACCGCGAACTCGCCAATTTCACTCGTCGGAGGTTCATTTACCGCGAAGTCGTGCCAGTTCCGGTTGCTGTCTTGGACATCGACACATTGAAGGACATCCTCCGCTTCATTAAGCAGACACTCCCAAGCCTCTGCAACTGCTTGTTTGCAGTCTTACTTGATGAGTACGAGAATCTTCTCCCATTTCAACAGAGAGTTGCCAACGGGCTGGTCAAGCTTGCCGCTCCGGATTTTACGGTGAAGGTGGCCAAGAAGCTCGGAGCCGATGAAGTGTCGGGAACGACGACGGGGCAGGAGCTTCAAGAGATACACGACTATAACCGAGTGCCCTTGGTCTATGACGTGGAGGTCCCCCGACAACTTAGACAGTATGGTGACTTGCTGAAGGGAATATCGGAGAGGCTTCTGGCTAATGCTGGCAGGCCAGGCTGCAACGTCGAGGATCTTCTCCCGCGGGCGTCAGAAAGCGAAGTCGATCGTGGGGATTTGCTTGAGGAAGTCGCCAAGCTCCACAGACTCAGTGTCGGAGAGCTTGAGAGCCTTCCGCCTGATCAAAGGAATGAGAAGATCACCTATTATTCGGAGGCAGCGATCTACCGCGTCCTTTATGGGCGAAGAGGTCGCCAAAAAGATAAGGCCTTCAGCGGCTTTGACGACATTACGTTCCTGAGTTCTGGTGTCATCCGGTACTTCATGGAAATTCTGGGGGTGGCCTACCATTTGCAGCACGTTGAGAGTGTTCCCTCGAACGTCCCGGTCAGACTTGCACCCGAAATACAGACCCAGGCGGTTCATATTGTGTCTCAGCACTATTTGACTACGTTGAGCCGAAACGTAGAGGTGTACGGCGAACGCCTCAAATACTATGTTCTTGAACTCGGTGACTGCATACGTCACAAACTGCTCCACCATACGAGCGAACCCGAAGCCGCGAGGCTTACGATTGAGGATCCCGAAAACTTGGGGGCCACCCGATTCTTAGAAATGCAGAAGGTCATTTCTATTGGGGTGCGCGAAGGAGTGTTCCAGACTCGAGAGGGACGGCCAGCCTTCAAACCCAAGCACTTGTCCGATCCGCAGCCGGTAGAAATGAGCATCTGCCGCATCTATGCTCCTGTCCTTCAGATCAGTCCTCGGCATCGCTGGAGAACAAGCCTGACGTGCGACGAACTATTGGATCTCTGGGAGGCCAGAACCCGAGCGAAGACGAAGCGATCTCTCCTTCGCAAGCTGGTGAAGCCCGCAGGAACGGTTACCCCAGTTAAGCCACCGCAGAACCTGGACTTTGAGGATGTCGGCCGATGAAGAAGCACCTGTCTCCGGCGATGCTACCGAATGGAGCCCTCTTGATCTCCTGTTCGAGCCACGAAGAACGGTGCGAGGGGTTGGCCCGTCGAAAGGGCATATGGCAACCTGGCTCAGTGGTTCTTTTTCATTACGACGACGAGAATCGCAAGCGGGAAGAGCGACATGAGTTCCTTACGAAGGCTTTCTCAACTGGTTCGCGTCGACCTGTCGACCTACCTTTCGTCGAGCGCAATGCGGCCGCAAGCTTCCATGCTAACATGCAGGTCTTAGATGCTGCAATTAGAGACACCGGGAGTGGCTCAATAGTACTCGACATTTCTGTACTCACCAAGCGGCATCTCCTTATGATACTGCACTGGCTTGACGATCGCGACCTGTGGGATCGCCTGTGGATCGTGTACTGTGAGCCCGGAGACTATGTTGTGACCGAGTATGTTCCCTTGTCATTTGGGATAGCGAACATCGACCAGATACCAGGCTTTTCTGCGTCACCCGATATGAGCAGAGCGCTTCGCCTTGCTATTTTCCTTGGATACGAGGGCGACCGGGCGCTGGCCACCTACGAGAGCATTCAGCCGATGGAAACAAGGTTGGTCATTCCCGACCCTCCTTACAGACCGGAGTGGAATGGCCGGACGGAAGCCCTAAACCGCGATCTGATCAAGTTGGTCGGGGAGGGCTCCATTGTGAGAGTTGACGCTGTTGACCCGGAGAGCTCTCTCGCGGGCTTGCGCGAGTGTTTTGGGCCAGAAGCATTAAGGACAGTCTATTCAAAAGTTGTCTGTCCTCTGGGAACAAAGCCTCAGGCGGTTGGTATCTACATGTACGTGAGAGCCTGCACTGACCCTCCCGCTCTTGTCTACGCAAGCCCGTTGCGGCACAACCATGCGTTCTACTCCCGTGGCATAGGCGAGTCATGGATTCTGAAAGAGCCGCTATGAACCCGAGAGTCCCAACAAGGCTGGATCGGTATCCAGCGAAGATGGTATCGCACTTGGCGGAATGTCTCATCGACAGGTATGCGGCCGGATGCGAGAACCTGCTCGATCCCTTCTGCGGGTCTGGCGCGATCCTGTCCGCGGGATCCCATCGTGGCGTCCCTGTCACGGGATATGATGTCAACCCTTATGCAGTGTTACTATCCAGCGTGAAGTTGGAAGGGTTTTGTCCGGAGGAAGCTGAGCGACTTCGCCAGGACCTTACCCAGATTGCTTCCACGGAAAGCAGAAGTCTGCCAATCGCTTGGAATGCAAAAGACTACTGGTTCACCCCAGCGACTTTGGCCAAGTATGAGCGATTGAGGTCTGCTGCACGCGATCTCAACTTGATCGGGACTCGAGCAGGAAGGGCGGTTCTGCTTTCCTTGGCATTGTCTGTTCGTCTGTGTTCCAGAGCTGACCAAAGGAGCCCCAAGCCCTTCATTTCAAAGCGTGCAATAAGAGAGCGCGGCGGCAAGCACTTCGACCCGTTTCTGCAGGTAGGCAGACTACTGAAAGAGCTTTCAACCTTGTATGGCAGGGAAGAAGAACCCGCCAAATCTACAAGGGTGTTCTGCGTCGATCTGACAACGCAGCACGCGCCAACTTGTCAGCAGGGATATTCCCACGTCATCACGTCCCCCCCGTACCTCAACGCTCAAGACTACTTTCGGAATTTCAAGTTGGAGCTGAATATCCTTGAGGGCGTAATGCCTTTCGAGGTTAACAACCTGCGGAACCGGTTTATTGGCACCGAACGCGGCAAGTTGATGGCAGATACTCCACTGTCAGAGGTTGACGAGCATCGCAGACTGGTGCCGGGACTCAAAGAACTCGCCGCTTCCTCTCCTCGCCATGCCGCAGTAGCCCATCGCTACTTCCACGATATGGGCAGGGCAATCAAGACCATGAGCGTCATTGTAAGAACGAACGGCACCTGCGTTATCGTCTGCGGGGACAATCTTGTTGGCGGATTGCACATCAAGACGTGGGAGGCACTCAACTCCCTGATGGAGCGCAATGGATTTGCACAGTTCGATAGCTTCTCTGACACAATCCAGAACCGGATGGTTCCTCCGACAAGAAAGGGCCATAAAGGGCTCATCAAGGAAGAGCACGTGACTGCCTTTCGGCGACTGTGAGCATGAGCATGCTTCTTCGGTTGTCTAAAGTAGCACTCCGTTTCGTCTCTGAAGTGCCAACGGTAGGTCACAGTTTCGCGACAGTAGGAATTCAGCGACATCGGGAGGCATAACCATGGACATCAATCAACTCCTGTTAGAACTGACCGTAAGGAAGACCCCTGCCGACCCCTACGGAACAGACCTTACTTATGAGTACGGGTCCAGCCGCCGGGAAATCGAGGGATTTCTGATTGGCAGGATGCCCTTCGATAATCGTCAGCAGAGGGCAATCGAGATCATCGAGGGGATCATGACTTTGCATGGCAAGCAACGTCTCTTGCAGCAGGTGGCTTTGCTTGCTCAAGTCGAACGTGGAATCCGTGCACTTCAACCATACGTCCGCGATCATGTGGTGCATGCTCTCCTGAGTTTTCTGCTGGGCATCCTGCTGAACGAAGACTACCTTCAGCACCCGCAAACGTTGTTGGACTTCAAGTGGAGGCTTGCCGGACTCCTGCACGATGTGGCGTATCCCATGGAGGTTGCCGCGAACATTGCTGAGCCCTTTACGAGGGGAATCAACGATATCAAACGACAACTCGGGGTGAACGCACCAGACATACATGCCAATATCGATCTTAAGGCCCTATCTACTCTACAGAATGGTGTCAACGGATTCAGGCTGATTCAGGCACGGTTGGATCAATGGGAACTGGACATTGATGCCGCGTGCGAGTACGAGTCATCGGTCAGAAGTGGCAAAGCTTGCCACGGGATGTTGGGTGCGCTGGCCATCCTGTACGTGATCGACCTAATGTATCAGAAGTACAACCCAAAGAGGGAGCTCAGACCTATCTACCTTGAAGACAACACCGACTGGAACCAGCAGCACTTCGAGGATGATGTCGTAACCGCGTGCTCTGCAATTTTCCTGCACAATCTGCCTCCCCACTGCTTTGCTGGGGCGAAGATTACTCGTACGAGGGCGCCTTTGGCTTTTCTCCTCAAGCTATCGGATTGCCTGCAAGAGTGGGAAAGACCCAAGCACGATCATCCTAACGGGTGGCCTTCGGACCGTTTCGATATCGAGGTCAATGCTGGCGGTGTGAAGCTGTATGCCGCCATTGACGAGGCCAGGAAATCGAAAATGAGGCAGGACATCGCCGGGTGCCTCGATGCGCCTGATGTGCAGATCATCTGAGAATGCCACCTTACGTTTGCATTCTCTGATCCCGAGCGTCTTCGAACCGGTCAGACCGTTCGCTCAATCCTACTGACCCGAATTGGGTGCTGGAAGCAGGCTATCTAGCGCGATTTTCTTAGTTGCGTCTGTGGGAGGCTTAGCAGGGGGCCTAGTCTTTTTTCCCTTAGTGTCCATTGGAGGGCGGGTCTGATCAGGACATGGGTAACACTTTCACAGCAATCCGTCAAGTTGAGCCGCAAGCGTTCCGCTCATGCCTCACTTCTATAGACATATACGCTTCGCAGCTTAGAAAGAACCGATTCCATGTTCTCGCTTCGTATCTCAAGAGCTTTCAGGTCCACCTCTTTGACCTCGTCTGCATCCAGGAAAGATCTCATGTCCTCGCGAATCCGGTTGGGTACTGCTGTCTTGAACGTAGGATCCATCACCCGGTAGAGCCGAAACACGTCGAGCTTGTGCTTCTTGATGTTGCCTTCATCAACGTGACGGCCCTCCTTCTTTTCCCGCGAGAGGTTCAGCCATGCCAGCGCCTTGAGGGGAATCAAGTGCTCGGCGTCAGCCACTGACAGGCCGTCAATAATCCTGATTCCGGCATGCAGAAAGTCGTAATAGACCTCACTCATGAGAATTGCCGACAGGCTCGAAAGATCATCGTCGTCTGCGGGGATCGGGGTAAGGACTGCGCCCTCGGGCAATTCGATCATTTCCGGCTTCCGGGCCAGCAGTTCCAACTGCTTTGGGTAACTGCTGTCCGTGGGGTGCGAAAAACGGTAGTATCGCCTTCCGCCGGTTGCCTGCTGCTTCTTCTCGTATCCCCCCGCCCAGACGAACTGCCAGAATGCTCGCACAAATGAAGGATCGAGCACTTCCACGATCAGGACAATATCCAGGTCCTGCGTGGCACGGAACGGCAGACCAGCCTCATCCATTATTGTCTGGCAGGCAGTTCCGCCTATGAGCACATACTGGTCGGTATGCGCGCTGAAATGCTCCCGGAATCTGTCGAGCCCCCTTACCATTCCATGCCTCTCAGAAGAGAATCGAGGGCCGACTGGACCCTTTCGTCGGCGCTATCCCTCATTGCGAGGAAAAGAGACAAACGGTCCACTCTACCTTCTTTTGCGAAGAGGGCGGGGGAGTACTTCCAGATTTCGATCTCAAGACAACCTGGTTCGCGGATCGTGAGTTCGGAGATCTGTTCGTGCCGCGCCAGTACATTCCATTCATCGGCAGAGTAGGCAAGCACCCGGTTCCCGGGTTCTGCGAGCATGGTGTAGTCGGCCAATGCACTTAACCCGGAGAGCAAACCACTTCCCGTTT
>Ga0265297_10003329_pt1 | contig 29454 bp, 47 predicted proteins | sample Munlanlwell13791_FD_192502 | JGI IMG/M metagenome (GOLD analysis project Ga0265297, IMG submission 192502) | Leachate microbial communities from a municipal landfill in Southern Ontario, Canada - Leachate well 137-91 | ecosystem: Engineered > Solid waste > Landfill > Unclassified | place...
AAAACACCGCTTTGGATGCGGATTACGGACACGGACGGCGCAACGCCATCGGTCGGAACCTTAACGGAGCAGGTGTCCATGGACGGGCAAACATGGCTTACGTTGCGAACGATCAACAAGGCAACCGATTATTTATCAGCGACCGGGTACAATTATCTATTGATTGGCGGTAATGCGGAGCATGCTTCGCAGGACACGTATGTGATCATTGATGCGTACGAGTTGATGTGACGTGTTGGCATGGATGTACCCCTGCTTGCCTTTTACGCAGGGCAGTTCTAGACTTTCTACAAGACGCGGGTCGTGTTGACTGTTGGTGCGGGTGCGGCGCTGGGAGCGACCTTCAAGTGAAGGCGCGCGAAGCCGCGCCAGGAGGGCAGTTATCATGCCGATCGACCCGAAAGACAAGATCGTTCTCGACCAGAGCACCGTTTCCGACAGCGAGGCACAGTTCGCGGGTGATGTCGAGACCAAGTACGTCGAGCTGCGCGAGCAGGCGACGGCCCCGACGTCGCCCACCGACAAGGTGAGCTGCCTGCTCTACGCGCTGGCGGCGGACCACCGGCTGCGGGTCAAGCTCAGCACGGGCACGATCATCGACCTGACGCTGGCGGGCGCGGGCCCCCTGACGCTCAAGGGGTCCATCGCGGCGGCCGCGGGCTTCCCGCCGGTCGAAGGCGCGGTGGGCGGCGTCGAGAACGGCTGGTTCTACTACGTGACGGCGGACGTAACGGACAACGCGGGGGCTCCGGCGCACACGAACACCGGACAGCACTTCCTCGCGGGCAGCGCCGTTGCATGGGTGCACTCGACGCTGAGCTGGCTCGACGTGAGCGAGCAGGTCAACGCGCAGTACATCGCGGCGACCCCCACGGCGATCGGCACCGGCGACGTGGTCGCCATGGTCAACGTCGCGGGCGCGGCGGTGGTCACGCTCCCGGCGGCGGCCGTGGGCATCATGGGCAAGAAGATCAGCGTGCACGACGTGCGCGGCGACAAGGCCATCGGTACGGTCATCGCGATCACGCCCGACGGCACCGACACCATCGACGGCGTCAACGCCCCGGTGAACGTCGACACGGCGTTCGGCGGGTACGAGCTGATCTGCGTGCAGACCGGCGCGGGCCCGGCCACCTACGGGTGGACCACGATCGTGGGCGCCGAGCTGAAGACGGCGATCGTCGACCGCGACTTCGCGGGCGCGACGCTCGGGCGCATGGCCCGCACGGGCGTCGGGACCTACGCGATCCGGCAGGACAACCTGGCAGGGGCGGTGGACCCGGTGGTGGGCGACGACTCGACGGGGGGCTACGGTGTCGACTCCATTTGGATCAACACCACGGCGGTGCCGCGGCGCATCTTCAAGTGCCTCAACGCGGCCGTGGGTGCCGCAGTGTGGCGGCAGCTCAACGCCCGGAACAACCTGGCGGCGGCGGTGGCCCCGGCCATCACCGACGACGTGGCGCTCGGCTACGACGTCAACTCGGTTTGGCTCGACACGACGCACAACAACGCCTACGTCTGCCTCAACCCGGCGGCGGGCGCGGCGGTGTGGCGGATCCTCAACACGCGCAGCCAGGTGGACAGCCGCCAGCTCGCGGCTGCGACCGAAACGATGCGCGTGTTCCGCGCGCTGGGTCCCGGGCGGATCGTCGCCTGCGCGGCCGAGACCGGCACGGTGGCGGCGGCGGCCGAGTCCATGACCTTCGACGTGCAGATCGCGGGCGTGACGGCGCTGGCGGGCCTCATCACGATCGACAACACCGTGGTGATCGATACTCCGGAGGCGGGCGTGCTGGCGGCGGGTGCCGCGGTCGAGTTCGCGGCGGGCGAGCTGATCACGGTGGTGCGGACCTACGTGGCGGGTGGCGCCCCGACCCCGATGCGCGACACGGTGGTCGACATCGAGGTGCAGTACGACCTGTAGTCGGCTGCGGTAGGGAACGAACGGACGACGGATCGTGGCGCGTAGCGACCACGGATGGAGGAGAAAATGATCGGACAGCTTTTCGACGGATCGATTCGCGGCGTCATCGATGACGTTGCGCAGGGCAGGGGACCGGCGGCGAAGACGGACACCGTTGCGGGCGCGCTGGTGGGCGGGCCGACGACCGTGAACTCGTTCATCGCCCCGGCGGCGGGCTCGGTTCTGAGCGTGGCCGCGCGGGTAGGGACGACCTGCGTCGCGGGCCAGACCGTGACGATCGACGTGCAGATCGCGGGCGTGACCTGCCTCACGGCGCCGTACGTCATCGACAACGCGGACGGCACGAACGTCGTGCAGGGCGCGGTGGACCCGGCGGCGGGCGTGGCGGACTTCGCGGCGGGCGAGCTGATCACCGTCATCTGGACCGAGGCCAACGCGGGCGGTCCGACGGCGGCCGACCTGTTCCACAGCATCGGCTGGCACCTGCACTAGGTGTGAGCTTCTAGCCCGCGCTGGCCCATCTCGCGCATACTGCGCATCCCGCGCACGAGGTGACCCATGATTGCGGGCCTGTTCTCCAAAGATCTCTAGGGCGTTGCGGATCAATCCTTCCGGGATGGATCGGCAGAACTGTACGTGGACGTCAACCGGACCGACGTCTACGATGTGGACGGCACGCCGGATCGGCCGTTCAAGGTCTTGACGGATGCGGTGACGTTGGCGAACCTGCTGGCGTCGGCGATCGACCCGTACCGTATCAACGTGGCGCCAGGCATTTACGATCTGCCGTCGTTCGCGATCAGCAGCGTGGACGACGAGTACTGGGACGACGGGTCGGGCACGCTGGCGGCGGTCACGGGTGGCAAGTACACGAACGCCACGCTGTACATTACGGTGAACAGCGGTGGCGAGGAGTACCACGTCGTCTACGGGCAGGAGGAGTTCGCGTCGGCCGTCGCGGCGCAGGAGGGAGCGTTGCCGGTGCCCCCGAACGTGCTGAAGGAGTACTGCTGCCGGAGCGCGGCCATCATCGTGCTGAAGAGCGCAGGGGCCATCGACAGCCTCGTGGACACGCGCCCGCAGGTGGGGCAGTACGCGACCATGGGCGGGGGCGTGGCGGGCGATCACGACCTGCTGCTGAACCTCGACCACGACACGCACCTCCAGTACCACACGGCGGCGCGGGCGCTGGCGGCGCACGGGACCTACACGGGGGCGCACGTCACCAGCGGGGATGCGCACGCGAACACGGGCGGTGCGGGCGCGCAGGTGGACCACGCGAACCTCGCGAACATCGGGACGCGCACGCACGTGCAACTGGAGGCGGACATCGCGCTGAAGCTGGACGCGTCGCAGAAGGCGGCGGCGGGCGGTGTGGCCAGCCTCGACGTGGGCAGCAAGGTGGTGCAGGATCCGGCCAACGCCACGGCGACGCCGACGGCGGGCAAGATCCCGATCGCGGACGGAAGCGGCAAGTTGGATGGGTGGGTGACGGCCAACGTCTACGGCACGGAGCGGTCCTATGCGGAGGTGTTGGCGCGGAGCACGTACAACACGACCACGAACTACCAGACGAAGGTGACCCTGACGACCGGGGCGCTGGTGCTGGGCGCGACTTACCGCGTGCGGTGGCGCGCGGTGCTGGATTCGAGCGCCACGAACCAGAACGTGGGCGCGCAGCTCACGGACGGCGGGGCGCTGTTGGGCACGGAGATCGTGTGGCGGGCGGGGAACGCGGCGGAGCGCACCCCGATCTGCGGCGAGGAGTACGTGACCGGCACGGGGGCGGCGCGGACGTTCGCGATCCAGCACAAGACCTACAACGCGGGCACGACGGTGGGGGCGCAGAACGCCAAGGTGGAGGTCATCCGGGTCGCGTAGGGCGGCCTAGTTTTCGTTTCGCGACGGATCGTGTAAGATCGGTGCGATCATAACGGCCCGCAGGGGCGTGCACAGGAGCGGACAATGGCACTCACGGTTTCCACTCAGGTTAGCCCGGTCGCAACCAAACTCGTGGTTCAGACGAGCGCGGGCGCCACGCCGGACAACAACGTGCTGGGGGGGGCTGGCAAGGTCTACATGATCGACGTGGACAACGCGGCGAACGCGGCGGCCTGCTACCTCAAGCTGTACGACGACGGCAACCCGTCGGTCGGCACCACGCATCCCAACGCCATCTTCCGCGTGCCCACGGGGCAGCGGCGGTCGTGGGTCATCGTGGAGGGCATGGACTTCACGATCCTCAGTTTCGCCTGCGTGACGCAGCCGGGAACGACGGGGACGGTGTCTCCGACGAGCCCGGTAGTGGTGCGCATGGCGTGCGCGTGATCTCATGTTCGAAGTCGGCGCAGCGACGGTGGGAGGTACATCTGTGGGGAGAACTCAAGCGACACCGGCGGCGGGCGTGTGTGCGAGCCACGAGCACATCGATCGGTCGTTGACGGACCTCGTGCGGACGGTGGATGTCGGGTTCAAGAACGTGCAGGAGACCTTGACCGAGATGCGCGTGGACATGGCGCGGCGCGAGGAGAGCGAGAAGAGCCAGTGGCACGAGATCCGGGGCGTGCGTGAGAAGGTGGAGGCGTTCCCGGCTGCCATCGCGGACGCGCTGGAGGACCACGTGGATCGGTGCCCGCTCAACGACATCACCGAGGTGGGCATCAAGACGGAGAAGCGGCAGCGGCCCTACCGGTACGACACGCCGGTGAACCGGCCCTCGGTGGTGGGGCGGGCGGCGCGCTGGCCCAGCAAGGTGGTGGTCGCCATCTGCGTGGGGGCGGGCGTCGTGGTGCTGGGGGCGGGCATCTGGATCGGGGCCAAGGTGGCCTCGGGGTCGACGGCGCAGGCGGGCGCGGCGGTGCGGAACGTGGCGGGCACGGTGGTGCCGTAGCGCACGCGCGTGCGCGGGGAGGCCAGTATGGCGGAGCGGCGGGCGAAGGAGTTGGACGTGGCGGAGCGGGCCTCGCTGCTCAAGAGGGCGGGGCTGCCGACGGCGGCCACCGTGCTCATCCTGCTGCTGTCCACGCCGGGCGTCTACGAGCGGTTCTTCAACACGGTCGACGAGGAAGCGCTGGCCAAGGCGGAGGTGTCGTACCAGCTGTTGAAGGCGCAGACGGAAGCGCTGGCCAAGCAGATAGAGGTCAACAGCACAGAAGTCGGCAAGCTGCGCGATCTGGTGAACTCCATGTTGCTCCAGCGGTCGGCGGTCGGGCTGGGTGTGAGTCGCGTGATCGCGGAACCGGCGGCACAACTTGAGGTGCGTCCGTTGCCCGCCAATCTGGACAAGATGGCGGCGGCGGTGATGGACGCGGAGTGAGGGAGAGATGAGCATCAGGACCTTGCTGGAGAAGATCGAGGCGCGGACGAAGACGGGCGTGCTGCTGCGCGTGCTGCCGGGCGGGGCGGGGGCGGAGCCCGAGGCGGCCGCGCCCGACAAGCCCGAGGTGGATCTCGTGCCCGACAAGGCGCCCAAGGGGAAGGCGATGCGCGTGGGCGACACGGTCGAGGTCAACGGCATGCGGATCCACCGATACGATCCCAGCCTGGAGGTAACCGACCTGTCCAACGCGGGCAAGCGCGGCAAGCTGGTGCGCCGGTTCTCGTTGTACGATTACGATATGATGCGGGATGCCGAGGAGGCGGTCGAGCATCTGGTGGCCAGCATCGCGGGAGCGCGCAACTTCGAGGCGGCGCTGAGCCTCGCAAAGTACGCGGTGCAGGAGGCGACGCGCGTGGGGCAGCCGCTCAGGATCGAGGAGCGGTCGCTGCGCGGCGTGGACGTGAAGCCCGCGCAGGGGGCGCCGGGGGCCGAGATCAAGATCGACACGCCGACGTTCGAGCTGCGGGCCTCGGCGGTGGACTTCCACGTGTTCGAGCGGAGGCCAGACAAGGATCCAGACACGGACAACATCATCCCGCCGCACTGGGGGGCCAAGAAGGCGGCGATCCGCGACTTCTACACGTGGGTTCGGACCAACGAGGCCGAGATCCGCAAGATGACGTTCCGCGAGCTGGGCAAGGCGTTGTCGGACGCGGATCTTGCGTACCACCGTTACGCGACGCTGGACTGAGGAGGGCGAGATGCCGGGCGAGAAGATCAAACAGAGCAAGTTCATGCAGCGCTGCGTGGCGGACGTGACCGGGCAGGGCAAGGACACGGCGGGCGCGTTCGCGATCTGCACGGCCCAGCAGCAGAAGGCGGGGCTGGCGGAGCCGGGCTCGCGCAAGCTCACGAAGAAGGGCAAGCGGCGGGAGCGGCAGTTCGGGCGGGAGAAGGACATGGGGGACAAGCAGGCGGCGTACTTGGCAGCGACGGGGCGTGCGGAGGAAGCGATGGACGAGTTCACGTGGAAGAAGATCGTGCCTGCGGTGACGCTGATCATGGCGCGCAACAAGATGAACGATTGGGGGAAGCCCACCGGTCCGCATGCCGTGTTTGCCGCCAGTGGTGGGGCGGCGTTCGTGACGCTGATCGATGTGCGGAAGACGCGAGGGGCTGGCGGCGAGCACGAGGGTCAGTTCACGATCGTGGCGGGGATCCCCAGTGAGTACGACTGGTCGGATCTCGGACGCGAGGAGAAGGAGACGCGTGCGGAGGTTGCGGCTGCGAAGAAGGGCAGTCTGGAGGCGATACAGCGTCTCATGGGCCCGCTGGAGGACGTGTTCGAGGTGCGGAAGTTCGGCACGATGATCGACCTGCTGGGGTGGCGCGATGAGGCCGACAAGAGCACACGCGAGCGGAAGCGGTTCCAGGGCGAGGGCCGTGGTCTGCACGGGCTGTTGTCGAAGCTGGACGAGGCGGTCAGCGCATCGGTGCAGGTAGCGCCTCCTCAGCTGACCTACGTGCAAAAGGGCGATCAGATCAGCTACACCATCTGGGGCTGGGTGATGTCGTACTTCGGCGAGGTGCCCGCCAAGGATGCGATCCACGTCCACATGCGGGGGCGTACGGAGGATCCGATCGAGGATCTGCTGGAGCGGCAGCGGATCAACTACGGGACCGGCAGCGCGCTCATGCGCTTCCAAGGCAAGGAGTCGGACTACCCGTACACGAAGGGGCGCTACACGGGGGACACGGCCAACGAGATCGAGAAGATCGAGCGGGCGGGCGGGACGACCGTGCAGTTGAAGAACGGGAAGCCTGCGCAGGTGTCGGAGAGCAAGGGAGCTGGCTTGCGCGGCATCCTGACGCGTCTGGACGAGGCTACGGAGCGTCCCAAGGAGACGCCGAAGGATCTCGTGAAGATCCTGGCGAAGCACAAGGATATGTTCGACGGGATCCTCTTCGACGCGGAAGCCCCGATGAGCGATCAGAAGTTCGCGGACACGCTGCGGAACTACGCGTGGCTGGCCGACCGGTGGACGGACGAGGAGCTGGCGAAGGACCCGCGCGAGGCGGCGAAGTCGGTGCTGCGCGTGCTGCGCTACCGGGACCAGTTCATCGAGGCGGACGAGGGGCCGGACGTGAAGGGCATCGCGCACGAGATCCTGCGACAGCTGGGCGGGCGCAAGTTCCTGGTCATGACGGGCGCGAAGGATCTGATCCACGCGCCGACGCTGGATGCCGAGCGCAAGTGGCCGACGCTGAGCATGAAGCTGCCGATCGGCAAGGCGAAGGGGCTGCGCATCGCGCTGGCGCCGAGCGACACGTATACCGTGCAGTTCATGACGCGTGGTGGGAAGGTCGCCAAGGAGCTGGACGATATCTACGCCGACCAGCTGGCGGACGTGGTGGCGCGCGAGACCGGGCTGGCGCTGAGCCTGTGAACAGATGAAGCTGATACGCACAGAGGCTGGCAGCCTGGCACCGGTTCTGACCGTCGAGTGCGAGTGCGGGCGAGAGTTGCGGGTGCGCGGGACGGCGTGGCGCGTGGTGTGCCCGTGCGGGTGCACCGAGACGGTGGCGCGGCTGCGGCGGCCCGAGGCGCCCGAGGTGGCTGACTGGCCGTAGCGTCGCGCACGCGCGTGAGTTTTCTTCCAAGACGAGAGTGAAAAGTTCTTGACGCGGCAGAATCCACGTGTCAGGGATTATGTATCGACTGCGGTGTGATTGCGCAGCGACCACAATCTCGGACGGAGGGGAGCCAAATGCACAGGGGTCCATTCTGATGCCGCGGGGGTCGATCGTTTCCGGATGGCAGTATCAACCATTACAGGCGAACAAGCGGGCGGAGCGGGACGTGTTGATCCGCATGATTGTGCGGGCGGCGCGGGCGCTGGCGGAGCACCAGCTGGTGCGGTGCACGGACTTCGCGTTCGAGCAGCGCGTCATCGTGAGCACGCCGACGAACCGTCCAGGCATCGTGCGGCACGACGAGAGCAAGACGCTGGCGCCGGACGAGGCGTGGCTGGAGGGGCACGAGCGGGGCGCGTACCGGCTGGAGCTGGCCTTCCAGGTGGCGCAGGGCGAGCGGGGCGAGGTGCCGGGCGCCATCGTGAGCGCCATGGAGGTCGTGGTCGGGGCGGGCATGGAGGCGGCGGAGGAGGGCGTGCAGCGAACGCGGCGGCGACGGCGGCGGCGGGACGTGCTGCGCCGCGAGGAGCTGGCGCGGATCTTCGCGTCGTTCCGGCGGGATGAAGTGGCCGAGATGCGGGCCTGAAAAAAAAGTGAAAAAAATAGTTGACACGGCGCGGAGCGGTGTTAAGTTAGGGGTGTGAGGGCGAGCATGGGGCTCGCTGGGAAGAGGAGAACCGAAGATGTTCACTGCGATTGAGATGCTGGCCCTGAGCAAGGCTCTCGGAAGCAAGGACAAGACGTGGGCGCGGGACGCGGTGGTGGCGGGCGAGTACCCGGTGGACGTCACGGTGCGCGTGAGCGGCACGGTGACGGTGGACCCGGACGGCGACCGGGCGGGCACGTCGAAGCTGCTGAGCGAGGAGTTCGTCATGCTCGCGCTGCACATGGCGGGCTGCACGCGGGAGCGGGCGGTCGAGATCATCCGCAACATCGCGGGCCTCGCGGACAAGAAGGAGCGCAAGGCGGCGCTGGCGGAGTTCGACGCGGAGGGGCGCGTGGCGGGGCTGTTCGCGGAGCTGAAGGCGGCGGTGCCGCGCACGCCGGTCAAGGGGGACGTGGCGTTCGCGGGAGCGTGCTCGGTGGTAACGAGCGCGGCGCAGGAGGCGGTCGCGTAGGGTGTCCGTGCGGCGGCGGGAGGTGGTCGGACCCCCCCTCTGATCTGCCCGCCGTCGCACGGCCTTTTTTCGAGGGGAGGCTGGGATGGGTCTGGTGAAGAGGGGCCTGCGGGCCCTGCTGTTCGAGTTGGAGGCGTTCGCGGATCGGAACGTCTACAATCGGCGGCTGTACGAGATGGCGACTAACCTGCGGCCGGAGCGGACCGGACTGCCGTTCCCCATCTGGGTGAGCCAAGGGATCGGCGTGCGGCACGGGCCGCGTGTTAAGGCGTTTCCGAACGGCCTCAAGGATCAGAAGACGGTGATCATCGTGACGGTGGAGGACGATCCGAAGGTGGTGCGCGTTCCCAGGAAGGGGCACGTCGCGGCGGCGGATCTGGAGGCTCTGCGGGCGTGGGTGCGTCTGAACCTGTCCGTGTTGCAGCGCTACTGGGAGGATCCCGAGATGTGGACGGATGACATGATGGCCGCGCTGCGACGCGTGGAGCGGTAGGAGGGGATCATGGGCGAGGATCGGGAGTGTCCGGTGTGCGGGGCGGCGGCGGACCAGTACAGCTGCCCGCGGTGCGGGGGCTGCGACGAGCACTGCGCGTGCCCGACGTGCGAGCGGTGCGGGCGCCAGGTGGACGAGAAGAAGATCATGCGGGGGCGCGACGACGAGCCGCTGTGCGAGCGATGCTGGGCGCGGGACACGGAGTTGCAGCGGGAGCTGGCGGAGGAGCGGGCGTGCGAGGATCGCTGCGATCGGCAGCGGGGGAACTAAGGAGGCAATATGGAGACGATCGGGAACGGGCACGTGGACGTGGTGCCGGGAGGAGGCATGGGGATGGCACTGGAGATGCGGCAGGTGCAGGACGAGACGGCGGGCGCCGAGGAGGCGTTCGGCGCGGCGGAGGAGATCGTGGAGGAGATGTCGGCGGCGGTGACGGAACTGACGGGGCAGTGCACGGACTGCGCGGTGCTGCGGCGGCAGCTGGCGGCGGAGGTGGATCTGCGTCACTCGGCGGAACAGCGGACGCAGGAAGCGGTGGAAGCCAGCATGCAGTTCCTGTCCACGCGGGACGCTGCGATCGTGGAGCGGGACGCGGCCATCGCGGAGCGCGACGCGCGGGCTCTGGACATGACGCTGCGGGCGCAGCGGGTGGACGTCGAGGCTCTGCGGCACAAGGTCGCCGAGATGAAGAAGAACCTGACGACGGTGGACGCGCGGGCCGACGAGCGCTTCGCGGAGCGGCTGGCGGCCAAGGAGCGGGAGGTCGCGGCGCGGATCGCGGCGGGGCGGCGGCGCACGGTCTGCGTGTTGACCGGGGTGGAGGCGCGCGTGATGGCGCGGCGCTACCCGGGCCGCACGGTGGTGGAAGCGGTGCGGCTGGAGAGCGAGCGGGACGCGGAGCATGTGCGGAGGCAGTTCGTGCGGCGCATGTGGGAGAACGCGCGATGAGCACCTGGAAGACGCAGTTCTGGATAACCACGGCGGATCTGCGGGCGTACCTGCACAGCGAGCGGCGCTGGATCCGTCGCGGCGTGCAGGTGCTGGCGCGCGGGACAGGCGTGGTGGTCGTGCGGTTCCGCGTGCGGTGGATCTGGATGCTGCTGGGGCGGCGGGCGGCCGTCGAGACGCGCATCCGGGCCGCGGTGCGGGACCTGGTTCCGGTGGGCGTGGAGGTGGAGTTCTGGACGCGCGGGTGGCGCGAGGAGGTGCGGTCGTGGCTGGCATGACAGAGGAACGGGCGATGGCCAAGGCGCACGCGGTCATAGCGGCGGTGGAGGACGGGTACGGGCAGCTGGCGAACGCAACGGGCGACCTGTTCAGGGAGAACTACGTGGTCCGCATGGCGCCGGAGTTGGCCGCGCTCCTGCGCGTGATGACGCCGTACCGGTACGAGCGCCACGGGGAGGCCGTGCGGGGAGGGTTGAGCGTGTGCGGCTTCCGGCTGGAGATCGACGCGCTGCAACCGGAGGACAGCGTGGAGGTGGCGTTGCACCGGGCAGTGCGTGTGGCCGTGGCAAGGGTGTGATGGGCGCCCCGCGCGGCAGCGGCATCGTGGCGGAGCGCGTGGAGCGCGTGGTGTGCGAGGCGCTGCGCGGCGAGCCCACCCGCTGGTGGGACGCGGAGGAGTTGACGGAGCGCGTGGTGGAGGCGGCGCCGGGGCTGTCGCAGGATCCGGGGGCATACGTGCGAATCATCCTGCACCGGCTGCGTGCGGAGGGCGCCGACTGGTTGGAGTGGCAGCGTGAGCTGCGCATGAGCGCGCGGGCGCGGGCCATGGGCGGGACACGGCGGGGGCCCCCGGCGTTTGTGTGTCGGTGGCGGCAGGAGTAGGGTGGCAGACATCGATCCTTTCGTGTTGCCTCGTCTGGGGTGACGCTGTTGGCGGGCGACCGCCGTGCTACGCAGACTGCATCTTTCCCTCCATGGGTGCCCGGCGATGTTGCGGGGCGCCCGTCTATCTTGTAGGATTGCAGCGTGGCGAAGGCAGAGCAACCCAAGATGAACCTCGCGGCGTTCGTGCGGAAGCGCGCGGCGGAGGGTGCTGGTCCGGTCATCATGCAGCGGACGCGGCAGAGTTCGCACGTGGCCAGCGTGGGCTACGACGCGTCGACCGAGACGCTGTACGTGGAGTACCTAGAGGTCAAGCCGCGCAGTGGGCGGCAGCCGGTGCGGTTGCGCAAGGGTATGACCTGCCTCTACAAGTACTTCAACGTGGGGGAGTACATCTACCGGCAGGCCATGCGGGCGCCGTCGATTGGGAAGTTCCTGTGGCGGCGCGTGTACAAGCGCTTCCGGTACATGCGGCTGGGGCGGCGCGGTTGGCGCGGGCCGGTGGGCGGGCACGCGGCGCAGCGTCGGAAGAAGCCGCCGACGATCCGCAGGAAGAACAAGTAGCGCACGCGCGTGCACTTTTTTCTTGACACGCCTGTTTTGTGTGTTATGAATAGGGTGTGAGGGCCAGCACGGGGCTGGTCAAGGAGGGAAGATGGCACGGAAACCCAGACCCTACGGCGTGGCGAAGTGCACGGAGTGCGGGGCCGTCGCTGAGATCCGTAAGCACGGGACGACGTTCAAGCACTTCGCGTCGAGTTCGTACGCGATGCCGCACTACAAGGGCATCGAGCGGCAGTACCGCTGGTGCCAGGCGTGCTGCGATCGGCTGCTGGCGGAGGACCTGCGCAGCTACGAAGCATCCTTGGCGAGCCGACTTGAGGACTACGCGGCCATGCTGCGCAGCGCGGGCATGACGGAGGAAACGGTCGTGGCCAAGGTCGCCGAGCTGCACGTGGGGGACGAGGCCGCGCGCGAGGCGCGGATCGCGCAGTTCTGGGCGGTGCAGGGGTAGTGAAGAAAAGACTTGACACGGCGAGTTGATGTGTTAGATTGGCGGGAGGAGGCGGCGCATGGGGCGCCGCGCAGCGGAGGAGAGATCATGGAGACCACGAAGAAGCTGACGAAGAACGACATGGCGCGGGTCATCGTGTTCGCGCTGTGCAACATGGCGGAGCTGCCACCGGCGGACCACTTCAAGGTGGTGCGCTGCGCGCGCGAGAAGGAGCGGGTGCTCGTGCCGCAGTTCGATCTGGCGCAGAAGGTGCTCGCGCAGCGCGGCAAGACGTACGAGCTGTAGAGGAGGATTCGATGGACGCGATGAAGTGGTTGCTGAACGAGGTGCGGTCGCTGTTCGAGGTGGACGAGGCCGGTGCGCGGCAGGTGATCGAGCACATCGTGCGGGACCGGCTGCGTCGGTCGCCGTTCACGTGGCTGGTGGAAGTCACGGTGGACGAGCGCTGGGTGGCGGACGGGTTCGAGTTGGACGACGACCGCGCGCAGGACATGCTGGAGCGCGAGCTGAGCTACGCCACGTCGGACGAGGTGCACGCGCGGGTGCTGAGCGCGCCGCCGCGCCACCTGGTCCGGTTCGCGCAGGGGTACCGGGACGATAGCGAAGATGAGCAGGTGGAGGTAGGTGGATGAAGACGGTGCGCGAGATCCTGGACTGGGCATTCGATCGTAGTGACATGTTCGAGATGTCGAACATTCCGACGCGACGGACGGGGTGCCGGTATCAGGTATGGGTGGACAAGGACGACGGATATCGGCACGGCCCGCGAGTGAAGGTGTGGGTGCAGAATTCGCGGGACAAGAGGGATCTGATCGTGGTGACAATCGCGGAATCACCGATGGTCATGAAACGTCCCAAGTATCACGTGTCGGAGGAGATCTTCGCGCAGATCCGCGAGTTCGTGACATTGAATCGGGCGGAGCTGTTGCACTTCTGGAACGATCGCGAGATGGCTCCGGATGATCTGTTCGACGTGTTGCGGCCGATCAATGGGAAGTGATGGACGAGCGCGCGCAGAGGCGCCGTCGCGTCGAGGCGCAGCTGGACCGACTACAGCGCGGCTGGTGAGATGGCGTCGTTTTCGGACCGATGCTTCGGGAACACATCGCGATGGATTGCGGAGAATCAACCACAATCCGGGAGAAATCTCGGCGTTGGCGATCTCGGAAACGTAGGCGTGGCGCGGGTGCTGTCTGATTCTGATCTGGCTGGTGCGGATTCCCATTGACGGCGATCCGCGATGATTTTACAAGGGATCGCGCGTGTTCTGTGGGTGATCGTGGGCACGAGATACCCCTTCCCGAACGGGAAGGGGAGACCGCCGGTCGCGGGCGCGGTGGGACGGTGGTTGAACTTCCCGCACCGTGTGGGCTGGTAGATCGGGTGGCGGGCGGGCGGGGTAGGGATCGTGGCATTTAAGCAGAGATCTCAGGCGCGGGTCATGGGGCTGCTGGAGGCGTTCGGCGCCATCGAGGAGGATCACGGCGCGTTGACGCCCGAGGAGGTGGCGTGGGCGCGCGAGGCGTATCAGCGTATGGGGTGCCGCACGTTGCAGACCGGGCTGACCCACGCGGACCGGCTGCGGGTCATGGATCTGGGGCGGCGCTGCGCGGCGGCGTGGGAGGACCGAAAAAAGACTTGACACGGCCCTTGGGTGTGTTAGATTGAGATCGGGAACTAGGAGGGCGGCGCGGGGCCGCAAGGAGGATCAGATGGCGACGAGGAAGCGGACGGACCTGGACTGGAAGGTCTACAACGGCCAGAAGGAATACGTGGCGGCGTGCGCGCACGCGACGGACGCGGCGTGCCTCGTGGGGACCTACGGCAAGGGCGCCACGGTACGCTTCGTGCACTCGTGGACGGTCTGGCGGCAGGGCGAGGAGGCGTTCGACGCGGCCGAGAGTTGGGACGGGGCAGCGGACGTCATGGAGGCGCGCGTGGCGGAGCGGCAGCAGCAGGTGCTGGAGCGGAAGCGGCGGGCGCAGGAGGCGTCGCGGGTCGCGTTTGCACAGCGGCAGGCGGAGAGGGCAGCGCGCGCGGTGGCGAGCGGGCTGGTGCAGGTCGACTGCGCGCTGTACCAGAACGACGACTGCGACCCAATTCACGACACACTGGACGGGGCGTGCCCGACGGTCTGCGGAAAACGCATGGCGGCGCTGCGGGCCGAGTGCGGCGAGCCGGTGCCCTGCGCGAGCATGGAGGAGGGGTGTCGCAAGCTGGTGGCTGGGGAAGCGAAGGCGGTCTCCTTCGTGGTGCCGCAGGTGTCGCGATGACCTACCGAGAAGCGTGCATGTGCGGAGCGGCGGACTGCGTGGCGTGTCGGGGCCCGGCGGCGGCCTGGTACGGGGCCTGCGACGCGTGCGAGTTCATCGAGGAGTGCGGGGCGGTGCCCGGCGAGGCTGGCTGCCTGCTGTGGGAGCGTGCCGAGGCGCGCCGGGAGGATGCGGAGGAGCGGCGGTACGAGGCGCGGAGCTGGCGGCGCCGCTACGGCGACGAGGGCGATAGGTAGCGCACGCGCGTGCGCAAGGAGGCGATGATGGGAACGGGACCGTGGCCGGAGGATCTGTGCAAGAGTTGCCCGCGGCAGGACATCTGCCCGTTGGACGACCCGGCGGAGCACCCATTTGGGTGCCCGCGCGTGGAGGACTGGCGGGACGCCATGGAGCGGCGGGCGGAGGGGGAACGGTGATGTTGATTTGCCCATGGGAGGAGCGGCGGGAGCGGCGGAGGCGCGTCGTGGAGGCGGTGATAGGCCTCGCGCTGATCGGCTTCGCGGCGTGGCAGGTCGTGGAGTTCGTGGCGCGATGACGGCGCTATTGCCCATCTTCCTGCCGTTCCGGGACGCGCTCATCGCGGGGGTGCGGCGGGGCCAGCGCTTAAGCTGCTCCTTCGCCACGCTGGAGCGCATCCGGGCGGCGGACGTGGTAGTGTCGGGCGGCACTGGCGAGCGGTGCTACCGGTACAGCAACATCGTGACCGGGCAGTGTGTGGAGTCGCCGATGCTGGATCGGCTGGTGGAACAGTGGATCGAAGATCTGGACAAGTCGGCGCGGTTTTCGACTGCTCTGCGGGCGGAGCTGCTGGCGCGGCGGGGGATCAGAGGGAGGGTGGACGATGAGTGCGAGTGACGATCAGAAGCGGTACGGGTGGTGCAAGATGACGGAGGCGTGGGTGCCGCGCGATGCCATGCTGGGGGCGCACGTCAAGCTGTTCCACGAGGACGGGGTGGTGGAGCACGTGACGATCCGGCTGCACCCCGAGGCGCACGCGGCGTTCGCGGAGCAGATCCGGGCCGTTGCGTTCGATCGCCTCCTACGCACGCGAGCGGACCTCCAGGAGGCCGGGGAGCGCATGGTCGACGTGGAGGTGGGGGCCACCGACACGGCGGCGTGGCGGGCCGCGCAGGTGGCGCGGGCGGAGGACGAGCAGCTTGTGGTGCAAGCCTTGCTGCGGCCCCTGCTGCGGGCGCGGGACCTCTCGGACATCATGCGGGTGGCCACGAAGGCCCTGTACTCGCGAGCGCGCGGCACCGTCACGGCGGACGCATGGGTGTCGGCGGTGCGGGCGCTGCGGCCCCGCATCCCGCGGTGGGACGCCGACGTGCTGGATCTCGACGGCTGGCCGTGGCCGGAGCGGTTGGAGGGGAAGGCGCAGTGCGAGGAGTACGGCGTCTCGGCGGACCCGGACGAGGTCGTGCTGCTGGTGGTGGAGGGGGAGGACGTGCATGTGGAGCGCGTCGAGCACGACCGCAGCGAGGCCGTGCAGCGTGCGCGGGGCGTGCTGACCGGCGGCCCGACCGCCGTCACGCGGGAGGGGTAGGTGGAGGGGTTGACGGATCGGCAGGCGCAGGTGCTCCGGTTCTTCGTGGGATACTCGCTGCGGCACCTCGCACAACCGACCATCCGGGCGGTGGGGGCGGCCTTCGGGATTCGTTCCACGAACGGCGTCAACGATCACCTCAAAGCGTTGGCGCGCAAGGGATATTTGATGCATGGTGGCGGCCGTGGCACGAGGCGGGACGTCGGGTTGACGCGGCGTGCGCTTCTGTTCGCTCGCGACAGGATGCCGGAGTGTCGGGGGGCGGCGGAGGCGTTGCTGACGCTTTGGCAGGAGGGCGCCCTTGCGGAGGGGGCTGGCGACGCGGTAGGATCCCTCGAACACTCACGGTAGGAGGTGTCGGACATGGTACGATGGTTTTCAGCGGTCCTCGCGGCCGCGCTGCTCATAGTGGGGTGCCCGGTGCGGGCGGGCGATGTGGCGGATCGGCTCGCGACGGGCATGGAGGCGTGGAAGCGGGCGGGCGCCAGCGGGCGCTGGTGGAGCTGCGGGGAGGCGCAGGAGGACGGCGCGGGTATCGCGCGGGAGCTGGGCGGTTTGATCGAGGCGGAGGCGGCGGAGCACGGGGTGAACCCGTGGGGGCTGGCGGGCATGTTCGCGAAGGAGAGCAAATTCGACGAGTGCGCGCTGGGCAAGCGGAGCCGGGACCTCGGCTACGAGATGGGCATCCTGCGGCGGAACCGACTGACCATCTCGCACACGGCGGCGGACGTGCTGGCCGTGCTGGGATCGAAGCGCTGGAAGGCGGAGGTTGGCAAGGCGGACCTCGGGATGCCGCAGGTCATGTACCCGACCATCTACAAGGGGGATCCGGCAGCGCTGCTGAACCGGGAGATGGGCGTGCGGGTGGCGGCGGAGGAGATGGCGCGGCGCGCCGTGCGCATCGGGGCCGTTGTGGCGGCGGCGCTCGCGCGACCGTGGGGGGGGTGGCCCGGCTGGTACAGTGCGGACTACGACCGCAGCATCGTGCGCTTCGCACGGGCGTTGGGGGCGACCAGTGCGGACCTCGCGGATGCACCCGGGGGCCGGGCGCGTGCCATGCGGCACACGACCATGGTCGAGTGATGGGCGAGTTGCGCAAGGGCGACGTGCTGTACTGTGTGGATCGCGCGGAGGGGCACGGGTGGCGGCTGCACGAGGCGGTGGTGACGCGGGTGTTCGGGGATCAGGCCATGGTGGCGCAGGACGGCGTGAGCTTGCAGTTGGATGCGGCGGTCATCGCGCTGTACTACGCGCCGGACCCGGACGAGGCATGGAATAACGAGGCGGGCAAGCTGGTGCGGCGGCTGGAGGATCTGCGGACCGCGTGCGCGGCGGATCGGGCGCGGCGCGCCACGTGACGGGGTCGGTCGGGATCGGGGCCGAGGCGAACGCGAGTGCGCGGAATCGTTGGTGTTTTGGTACGTGACTGGGTGCGAGTACGCGGCGCGGGGGCCGCGGCAGCTGGAGATGTGGAGGTGAACCTTGGGAGATGAAGCGAAGCAGGAATTCGGGTTCTTCATCGAGAATTGGATGGCGCAGGTCGCGGGTGCGTGGCCGACCATGGATGAGGCGTTCCAGTCGGCCAAGTATGTCATGGCGGGGATGCGGGTGGGGAACGGCGGCGAGGTCAAGCTGGGGCGCGTGGTGCGCGAAGCGAACGGGCGGTGGACGTTCTTGAGCAAGTGAGGAGGCGCAGGTGGAGGGTAGTATCTTGGTCGGCGCGACGGAGCGCGCGCGGGTGCAGGCCGCGCTGCGGGACAACGTGGGGCTGCCGGGCCTGAACGTGAAGCTGGAGATCGGGCCGGGGGACTGCTATTTGACCACGGCCGTGATGGCGGGGCGGCTCGTGCACGTGAACCTCACGGTGTCGCGGGTGGGCGGCGGCGAGTCGTTCCTGGGCACGCACCAGTTGGCCGTGCTGGAGGCGAGCAAGCTGGACGTGACGAAGGCGCTGGTGGAGGTGGTGTGCCGGGAGGCCAACCAGCTGCTCCAGCGGGGCGCGTGGGGCGTGGAGAACCTCATCGCATCGTGGCGCGGCACGCGGTTCGATCCGAACGGCATGTGCCCTCAGGTGCGCGGGATCGTGGCGTCGCCGCTGGACGCGGCGGCGCGGTGGTTGGAACTGCATGTGAAGAACGGAGGTTTGAGATGACGAAGGGTGGGCGGCGGAGTTCGGACGGCAAGATCATCGCGATTCGCGGGGATCGCAACATGCGCGTGGCGCAGGAGCGGACGCACCGCATGCTGGCGGCGCAGTTGGGCAGCCAGGTGGGGCCGCTCGGCTGGCAGATGTTGAAGCCGGAGGCGCCCCCCGAGGGGGCGGTGCAGGCGTTCGCCAACGACCGGTGTCAGGTGCTGGTCATGGCGGTGCCGAGCCCGTTCGACGGGCCGGGCGATCCGATGCCCATGCTGCACCTCGCGGTGGCGGAGCGGGGGCGGCCCCTCATTTGGGAGGAGGCCATGCAGGTCATCCGGGAGGTGGCGGGCTTCGAGGCGGAGGGCATCGAGCTGTTCCCGGCGATCCGCCGCGAGCTGCGCGGCGAGCGGTCTCGTCACTTCTACGTGCTCCAGCAGGGTGAGTGGCCGTTGGGCATGGTTCCGCCGCACGAGCAGCGGCGGCGCGAGGCGGAGCGGGGCATGGCGCAGCAGGTGACCGACATGCTCAAGGGCTACAAGGTGCTGATCCTCGTGGACGACGCGCAGGATCCTCCGCACGTGCGGGTGTTCCGGGATGCGGCGGACGCGGCGGCGGCCGGGTTGGACGGCGCGACGCTGCGCGAGGCGCTGGCGGCGGCGGTGCCGCCGACGGAGCCCAACGTGGAGTGGAGTGCGGCGGCGGAGGCGCACCGAGCCGAGGCCATGGCGGCGGCGGAGGGCATGAAGCAGCGGCTGATAGCGGAGTACACCGCGGCGGCGGCGGCGGAGCGGGCGCAGCCGGTCCCGATCGCGCCGCCCACGGACGAGGAGCGGGCGAAGGCGGCCGAGGAGGAGGCCACGGCGGCGGCGGAGCTGGCGGCCATGCGCGAGAACCTGATCAAGAACTGAGGTGCGGGGATGAAGAGGTTGGCGTTCAGCGATGCGATGATGCGGGCGGTCGCGGCGGGCGAAAAGCGGGTTACGCGACGCATGGAGAAGCGAGCGGTGCCACCGGAGGCGTTCCGAGCGGCGAAATTCATCGATGGTCCGGCCATTGTCGAGATCACAGATGGCGAGGTGTTCACATCGGTCGATCCGGGATGGTTGAAGCCACGCTTCTCCGTTGGCGATCTTGCGGCGGCGACGTGCGCGCACGCCAAGATGATCAACGTGTTCGCCGATCACAACGAGTACGAGACGTGGTACCGGTTCCAGCGGCAGAGCGAGATCCAGTGGAGCACGGCGCGCGTCATGCCTGCGGCGCTGGCGCCGTTCGTGCTGCGCATCGAGGGCGTGCGGGCGGAGCAGCTGGGCGACATCACGGACGCGGAGGCGATGGACGAGGGCGCCATGGCGTGGGCGCAGGGCACGCACCGGTGGCCGGACGTGACGCCGCGCGAGGCGTTCGAGGCGCTGTGGGAGCACGTGAACGGGGTGGGCGCGTGGGCTCGCGATCGCTATCGGTGGGTGTGGGCGATCCACTTCGCGATCGCGGAGCGGAGGATTCCGTGACAGCTACCTGCGACGGTCTGCGCGTGCGTACGCGGCGCGCCATGACCTTCCACCGCAACGGGGCGGCGCGGGGCTTCTTCACGGTGCCGGAGGGCGCGGTGGGGCCCATCGTGGACAACGAGATGACGCGGGCCTACACAGAGCGGGCGAAGGGGCGCGGGGAGGACCTCGTACCCGTGCTGCTGGAGGGAGCGGTGCGGTTCGTAGTGCGGGACATTCTGGAGTTGATGCGTGATGGCTGAACCAACATTTGCACGGTCTACGCAGGGCCTCTGGGTGCGGGCGCGCGAGGAGGGCCTATCGGTGGTGGTCGTGGAGGCACAGGAGCGGGTGCTCGTGCACGGCGGCCTCGCCCGTGGGGTTGGGGCAGACGGCGAGGTGCGCTGGGAGGCGGCGGTGGCGGCGGCGCCAACAGCGGGGGCCTGGTACGAGGCCGGGCGGGTCGCGCTGGACGCGCCGGGGTGGGCGGCGCTCGCCGTTGCGCCACTGGACTGGCCGCGCCTCGTGGTGGGCGTGCAGCGCCATGTGGCGGGGCTGGTGGCGGCGGGTTGGGGGGAGGCGGTGGTGCAGGTGGTGGACTGGTTCGTGGACCCGCTGGCGGGGGCGACCTGCATCGTGCCCGCGCTGTACCATGTGCGGGAGGGCTGCGGCGTGCTGGCGGGGTTCGAGGGCATGCTGCTGCGTCCGCTGCCGGTGCAGGTGGACGACGATGGGCAGGCGCTGTTCGGCGAGATGTGGGCGGACGTCGTGGGCGTGGGGTTGCCTCGGCTGGAGGTGCCGCGTGCGGACTTCGTGCGCGACCTGTTGATGGGCGCGGTGCCGATCGACGCTTGACGCGGCGTTCGAGACCGACTATGTTTAGGGAGGGTGCACGTGTTGTTTGACGGAATGGAGTTGCGCACGTTGATTGAGGATCTGAGATCCGTGAAGATGAACGGGGCGGACCGTGCACGCGCGTGCGCTTTGCAGTCGAGACCGCGGTGGGCGGTGGGCGACGTGGGCGAGGCGTGGGCGCTGGTGCGGCGCTTCCGGCGGCAGTTGGAGGAGTTGCATTCGGCGCGGGAGCGGGCGCGGCAGTCGCGAGGGCGAGCACGGATGGGCCTGACGCGGGCGCAGGTGGTGGAGGTGGCGGCGGAGCGGGCAGCGGAGCAGCGGGCCCAGCGGGACGATCTGGGAATCTGAGCGAGAGGAAGGTGGGAGAGTGGGACAGTCGATAACACCGGCGCACATCGCGAGCGTGGAGCGGCTCTTTGCGGGCGTGCGCGAGATCGTGGACCACCCGGACGACGTGGTGGTGCGCGTGCTGCCCGCGGGCTACAACGCCGTGGTGCAGATGGAGACGCACCCCGACGACGTGGGCATCGTGGTGGGCCGCGAGGGACACGTGATCTCTTCGTGGCGGTCGCTGCTGAGCGCGCTGGCGGGCAAGAACCGCATCAAGCTGGTGCTGGAGTACAAGACGGAGCTGGACCGCAACGCGCAGCGCGGCGAGTCGCGCGAGGGGCGCGATCAGGATCGGGGGCGGATCTGGCGCGATCCGATGCGGGGCGAGCACGGGAATCGGTAAGCGGATCGGGTGATGGCTGAAGCGGTTGTGAGGTGGCGGCGATGGCGGATCAAACCTACGATCGGAAGGCGCTTGGGGCGCTGTTCCTGCGGCGTTTCGCGGCGGAGAAGGCCGTGGACGCGGCGGCGCGCGGCAAGCAGGTGCGGGCGCGCCGTGCGGAGCGCAAGGCGGTAGAGGCGCCAGACGTACCGGACTTCTCGGTGGCGGGAGCGCCGCGCAAGCGGGTACCCAACACGGTGGACGTGGAGCGCTGGTGGAACGAGGCCATGACGGAGGCGTTCGGCGTGCCGCGGTCGGTGCCGTGGGGGCCCAAGGAGCGCGTGCTGGCCAAGAAGCTGTTGGGCGAGTTCGGGGCGGAGGCGGTGCAGTTGCGCCTGGCGGAGTTCGTGGCGAGCTGGGCCGACCGCGACGCGGTGGCTGATCGACGGCTCCCATCGTTACCGACGCTGCCGCTGATGTGGGGCATGCGGCAGGAGGTGTGGGCGGAGGAGCTTGCCGGGGCGCAACGCAACGATGCGGGAGGGCTTGCCAAGAAGTCCAAACGTGCTACAATGTCGGACAAGGATCGGAAGCGCGAGGAGCGCCGCATGGTAGGCGAGTACAACCCGCGCGAGAAGGATCCGAAAAAGTGGAAGGGATCGGAGTGGTGATGTTGGCGCGGGAGCAGCGGCGGCGGTTGGAGCGTGAGGACGTCGTAATGATGGGCCTGCCTCCACGCTTTTGGGACGCCAAGTTCGGCGGGATCACTGCGCAACTGGGTGGGGACGAGGGGCCGCTGGCGGATCGGCTCGCGGCCTACTTCCGCAATATGGACGAGCACCGACGGCGCGGGGTCGGCGTGATGCTCATGGGGGCGAACGGTGTCGGCAAGAGCATGTCGGCGGCGGTCATCGGTATGGAGTACCGGCGCCGCGGCGAGACCGTGCTGTTTTGCAGCGCGGCCGACGTGCTGGACTACAAGATCAACGAGACGTGGTACAGCGACGACACCACGTACTGGGAGTGGATCCGCGAGGTGGACGTGCTCATCCTCGACGACCTCGGCAAGGGTGAGGCCAAGGGGAGCGGCTACACGCAGATCATGTGGGATCAGTTGCTGCGGCACCGCCACGATCATCGGCGCGTGACGATCATCACGACCAACGTGATGGACATGGAGGACTTCGACGGGGTGTTGAAGACCTCCACGCTGGAGGTGTTGAAGGAGGCGGTGCTGCCGCTGCGGGTGCACGGGGAGAACCGCCGGGACGCGGCGGTGGTGGATATTCGCTCGAAGATCATGGCGTGAGCCATCGAGGTGGGACATGCGGATCGCGGTTGACCGGGGGACGGCCGGTGGGGATCGTGCGCGGCGGAGGTGCCCGTGAGTAGGCGGCAGACCGGGCCGGTGTTGCCGCACGACGTGGCAGCCGAGCGTGCCGTCCTTGGGGCCATCCTGCTGAACAACGCTGCACTGGAGACCGCGCAGAACTACGTGCAGTCCGGGGACTTCCATGTGGCACAGCACCGCGTTGTCTTCGCGGCCATGCAGGCACTGGCGAAGGCGGGCACGCCTATCGATGCCGTGACGCTGGGCAACCGGCTGCTGGAGGACGGCACGCTGGACCAGGCGGGCGGCGCGCTGGCGCTCGGAGATCTGACGGACGGCGTGGCGACGGCGGCCAACGTGGACCACTACGCGGCGGCCGTGGCGGACCTCGCGGCGGTGCGGGCGGCCATCGCGGCGGCGCAGCGCGTGGTGGCGGACGGCCTCGCGTTCGGGCGGGGCGGCAGCGCGGCCGACTTCGTGGAGCGCGCGCACGAGCGCATTGGCAATGTGGAGATCCGCACGGCGGAGCGGCCGCGTACGCTGTTCAGCTATGCGGACGACGTGCGGAACGCCTACAAGGCGGCGCAGGCGGGCGTGGCGGGTTTGCCGCTGCCGTGGTCCTCTCTGACATCCATGACGGGTGGGCTGCGGTTTGGAACTGTGACGGCCTTTGTTGCAAGGCCGTCTGTGGGGAAAAGTACGATATGTGTGCTGATAGCTAAACACGCTTGGGAATTAGAGAATCGCAAGGAGCGCGTGCTCGTCGTGTCACCAGAGATGAGCGCGCAGGACATGGCGGAGAGGTTCTTCATCACGGAGGCGCGGGTTCCCTACATGAGCGTGGTGAGGGGCCAGCTCAGCGGCTTCGAGGAGCCGAAGATGTGGGAGGCTATGGAGCGCACGCGGGGCGCGGACCGGCTCTGGATCATCGACGGCGCGGGCAGCGACTTGTCCGAGGCGAGCGTGGAGACCGCGATTCGACAGGTGCGGCCCACGCTGGTCTGCATCGACAGCTTCTACGATCTGAATTTCCCGGGGCGGGACGACAACGAGCGCGTGCGCAACATCGCGCGCTGGCTGTTCGGGAGTTGCAAGCGGCACCGCTTCGCGTGCGTCGTGGGGTCGCAGCAGAATCGGGAGCAGGAGAAGAGCAAGGCCAAGGGGGGCGGATCGCGGTTGGGGACCATCGCGTACAGCGACGCCATCGGGCAGCGGTTCGACACGATCTTCGCACTGGAGCGCGACGAGAAGCTCAAGCAGGCGCGCCGCATCCGGGTGCGGCCGCTCAAGATCCGGCGCGGCTACGGCATGGAGACGATCGAGTTGCACTGGGATTTTTCCACAATGAACTTCGGGGAAGCCGAGGACCAGGCGGGGGAGGAGTTCGCGGATGCGGACGGGACGGCCAAGGGGAGCATCCCTTATTGACGCACGCGCGTGCGCAGGAGGCGACGATGAACAAGGTGATCGTGGCGGTGGTGGTGATGGCGCTGGGGTTCGTGCCAGATTATGGAAACAAACCCAATCAACGACAATGTATGTCAAACATATTGATTGACTCTCACGTCAAAAAGCAGTAGAGTTGAAGCGTGAAGAAGGATCAACGGTTGCAAGTGCAGTTTGATGCGGAGATGGCGGCATGGTTGAAGGCAGAGGCGGAGCGCAGGCGGTGTAGCATTGCCCAAATAGTTCGGGATTTGGTGTTAGTAGCGATGTGTACGAAGTGAAGTCCTACTGCACTGAGTTGGATCTGAACGACCGGCAACGTACGGCGTGCCTGCGGCATGCGGGGGCGGCGCGGTTTGCGTATAATTGGGGGTTGCTGCGCAAGCGAGAGGCATACGAGGCGACGGGCAAGAGCCCATCGGCGATTGATCTGCATCGTGAGTTGAACGCCTTGAAGAAGACCGAGTTGCCGTGGATGTACGAAGTCAGCAAGTGCGCGCCGCAGGAGGCCTTGCGAAATCTCGACAAGGCGTTTGAGGGGTTCTTCCTGCGGTGCAAGCAGGGTGCATCCAAGAAGGGATTTCCTAAGTTCAAGAGTCGGAAGCGAGGCATTGGGTCGTTCTCATTCACGGGAGTAATTCATGTTACGGAGCGGACCATCCAGTTGCCGCGTGTGGGTGTCGTGCGGTTGAAGGAGCGCGGGTATTTTCCGACGGAAGCGAAAATCACACGGGCCACAGTATCCGAGCGGGCGGGGCGGTGGTTTGTGTCCATCCTGACGGATGAGGATCCGGTGCGTGTGAAAGGCACAGAAGTGCTCGGTGTTGACGTGGGCATTGTGCATCTGGCCACGTTATCCGATGGCACGGTGTTTGAGAACCCGCGTGCGTTGAAGGTGGCGCAGAAGCGGTTGAAGCGGTTGCAACGGGCGGTGAGTCGGAAGCAGAAGGGCAGTCGGAACCGCAAGAAGGCGGTGCAGCGGTTGGCGCGGCAGCATTATCGGGTAGCGTGTGTGCGGAGCAACGCGATCCATCAGGCGACGAACGCGATAGCCAAGCGGGCGTGTGTGGTGGGGATCGAGACGCTCAATGTGCGCGGCATGTTGCGGAACCACTGTTTGGCTGGCGCGTTGTCGGATGCGGGTCTGTCCGAGTTTTTGCGACAACTTGAGTACAAGGTGCAATGGGCTGGTGGCACGGTAGTGAAGGCGGATCGGTGGTATCCGTCGTCCAAGACGTGTTCGAGTTGTGGGAGCGTAAATGAAGGGTTGACGTTGGCGGTGCGGGAATGGGCCTGTGTCGCGTGCGGGAGCGTGCACGATCGCGACGTGAACGCGGCGATCAACTTAGAAAACATGGCGGTCAGTTCGGCCGTGACAGCCTGTGGAGAGGAGCGCGCTGGCGCGGAGTCGATCCGCGTGAAACGATCCTCGACGAAGCAGGAACCCAACACTGAGCAGGGCATGTCCTTGTTTGGGTCAGTTTGGGAGAACGGTTCGTGTTCAACATCTGGGAGGCGTTCGTGCTCACGCTGCTGTGGGCGTGGTTCGTGGTGCCGATCTTCCATCTGCCGGAGCTGGCACTGTGGACGGCGTTCGGGTTGAGCATCGTGGTGTCCCTGCTGACACACCAGTCGCCGAGTCGACGCAAAGGAGAGGAGGAAGAGGATCGCGAGGAGAAGGCGCGGGAAATCGCTCACCTGTTGGTGTGGGGCGCAATTCGGCCCACCGCAGCGCTGGGTGTCGGGGCGATCGTGCACGGGCTGCTGTAGGTTCGATAGACGCACTGTCAACGGATCCGAACAGACAGGTGGGACGGATGAGGCGTTGGGAAGGCGGACGATTTCGCTTGACACGGCGTCGCATGGTGCTAGGGTAAGAGGGCGCTCAACGCTCGGGCCACGGCGGCCAGTCGGGCGGCGCAAGGAGGCTATCATGGCGGAGTTCGGGCAGAGTGGGTACGGCAACGTGCCGAAGGACGTCGCGGGCGGCGATCGGAGCAAGGTGGTGCAGTTCTTCTTCGGGGAGGACCAGCGCGGCATCAAGCGGCGCGTGCTGTTCCTCGACGGCGAGGACGGCATGCCGTTCGGTTTTCACCTGCACTCGCACTACGTGCGGGGCACGGGGCGGCGCGTCGAGGAGGTCTGCCTCCTCAAAAACAACCTAGCGCCGCGGTGTCCGCTCTGCGAGCACATCACGGTGTCCAAGGACAAGGAGACCGGCAAGGAGAAGGAGAGCAACTGGTACCCGTCCTACGTGGGCTGCTACACGTTGCTCGACATGGGGCGCTATGTGCCACGGCAGGGCGCGGAGAAGCCGCGCCTCGCGCCGGTGGAGCGCGTCTACAAGGGCAAGACCTACAAGGACCAGTGGCGGCGCAAGCTGCTGCTCCTGAAGCGGGGCGGCGAGAAGCGGCCCGGTGCGCTGCCGAAGATTATGGACATGATCGCGCGGGAGTTCGGCGAGGATCTGCCCAACTGCAAGGGTGTGGTCTGCGACGTGGTACGCAACCCGGGCGACCAGACGGACCGCGTGGGCGACGACTGGAAGGTCGTGACCTACAACGACGCGCCGCTGCGGGTTCCGGCCGAGAAGTGGATGGACTACTTCAGATCGCTGGGAATGACGCCGGAGGACGCCGAAGCGGTGCAGAAGTACAAGCAGCTGGAGCCGATCAACCACCGCGCCATGTGGAGGGCGAAGACGGAGGCAGACCTGGAGCGCGCGCTCGCGGTGGCGCTGGGACATGCGGAGGATGAACAGCGGGAGGAGCAACGGGACGATCGCCGGGACGGCACCGGAGGCTACGAGGCGACCGACACGGGGGCGACGCAGCCGGTGGGCGATCCGCCGGAGGGGTTCTTCCCGGATGGCAGCGATGTTCCGTTCGGGGACGATTCTATTCCTTTTTGAAATGAGGTGACGGTGGCGGCGACGATCGCAGGCTGGGTCTGGCTGGAGGGGCTGAGCGCGGTGCAGCGGGGCAACCTGCGGGCGCGGCTCACGATCTACCCGCGCAAGACCACGGACATCGCGGGGGCGAAGACCCCGGAGCCGCTCCTGCTGTACCGGGAGGACGGCGACCGCTTCGCCGTGCCGCGCGGCTTCTGGGCCACGGAGAACACGGGCCGCCACGCGGAGCGGATCGCCGTGACGTACGGGCAGCCCATGCGGGCGCTCGCCACGCGCTGGACGGCGGAGGGGCCGTTTGCGGAGCAGGCCGAGATCGTGGACGTGCTGCACCGCAAGCTGACCGCGCAGCCGTGGGGGGGGGGACTGCTAGAGGCCAATGCTGGGACGGGCAAGACCAATGTCGCGATCGAGTTGGCGCGGCGGCTCGGGTGCGCGACGATGATCCTCGTGCACAAGGAGTTCCTGCTGCAACAGTGGCAGCGGCGCATCGAGGCGCTCATGCCAGGTGCGCGGGTCGGTGTAGTGCAGCAGGACCGTTGCGAGTGGGAGGGCGTGGACTTCTGCATCGGTCTCATGCAGTCGCTGGTGCGCGACGATGGGGCTGGTGGAAAGTACGACCAGCGTTTGTATTCGGAGGGGTTTGGATTTTTGGTCATCGATGAGTGTCATCGATTGCCATCGGCTACCTTCTCCGGATTGGCACCTCGATTTCATGCGGCGTATCGATGCGGACTGTCAGCGACGTTCCGGCGCAAGGACGGGGCAGAGGATGTGTTCTACTACCAGATCGGGTCGGTGCTCTACACGGCGCGGTCGCAGGCCATGCTCCCCAAGTTGCGAGTCGTGCGGAGCGCGGCATCCGTGCGCGCCATCCGGCGCGGGCGCTACCAAGTAGCGGTGGACAAGCTCAACTCGGCGCAGGTGATCTCGCAGCTTGCGGACGATACGGTGCGGCAGCGGAGCCTCGTGGATCAGGTGCTGCGCGCGGCACAGGCTGGGCGCAAGATCCTCGTTGTCAGCGAGCGGCTGGAGCAGTTGCGCGACATGCGGGCGGCGGTGGCGGCGGCGCTGCCCACGGTCACGCAGGGCGTCTACACGGGACAGTGGTTTGTGAGAGAGCGTGGCAGCAAGATGCGCGACGTGTCGCAGGCGGACCTCGACGCGGCGCAGCCGTCGCAGGTTCTCTGGGGTACCAAACAGCTCATCGAGGAGGGTTTTGATATTCCGGCGTGCGACGTTCTGGTCTTGGCAACGCCGATCAGCGATGCGGAACAGATCGTAGGTCGCGTGCAGCGCTGGTGCGCACCACAGCCCGAGAAGTGTGCACGGTTGTGTCCGTGGCGGGCTGGCACGTGCGTGGGCAAGCCGGATCCGGTGGTCATCGACGTGATCGACGTGAACGTCCCGAAGGTGCTCGGCAAGTGGCGGCGGCGGCGCAAGTTGTACCGCGAGATGGGGATGGGAATGGAGGGCGTACCGACATGAAGAACGAGGCCACCACGGAGTGGCCCACGGGTGAGGACGCTGGGACAGTTGCACAAGTTGAGGGGCCGAGGGAGCAGGCGGAGCGCGCGGCGGCGCGCAAGGAGTACTGGCAGTCGTGGTACGCGGAGAACAGAGCGCGCATCGCGGCCAAGCGGTCGCAGCTGTGGCGGGAGGACCCGGAGTACCGGGCGCGCGAGAACGCGCGGCGGCGGCGCCAGCGCAGGGCCAAGGCGCAGCAGAGAGCACAGCGGCCGGTCAGCGATCCATGGTTCACCGTGCAGTTGGAGGTGGCGGGGCGGCGCGAGGTGGCCTACACGCTGGGCTACGTGGCGCGGCGGCTCGGGTGCAGCGAGGCGTTGCTGCGGCAGTGGCGGCTGCGGGGCCAGCTGCCCGCGAGCCCATTCCGGGACGGTCGGCGCCACCTGTACACGGAGTCCATGGTCGACGCCATCGTGGCGGCTCGGGATCGGCGGGTGCACGCGCGCGGCGGGCGTTACGTGGTGGGGGAGGACCCAGGCATGGGCGGAGAGATCGCGGCGGCGTGGCAGAAAGTGCAGAAAAAAGATTGACACGGCGCTCGGAAGTGTTAGAAGAGGGGAAGGAGCGCGGAGCGGGGCCGTGCAGTACAAGGAGGATCAAATCATGAAACTGAGCGTGTTTTTGAAAACGGTTGGCGGAAAGATGGCGGACATCAAGGTGCTTACCGGGAAGGACGCCCTAAAGGCGGTGGAGAGCGACGGCTACGCGCTCCGGTACGTGAAGGAGCAGAGCGAGGCCGTGTGTCTGAAGGCGGTGGAGAAGAACGGCGACGCGCTCCGGTACGTGAAGGAGCAGAGCGAGGCCGTGTGTCTGAAGGCGGTGGAGAGCGACGGC
>Ga0265297_10003331_pt1 | contig 29453 bp, 26 predicted proteins | sample Munlanlwell13791_FD_192502 | JGI IMG/M metagenome (GOLD analysis project Ga0265297, IMG submission 192502) | Leachate microbial communities from a municipal landfill in Southern Ontario, Canada - Leachate well 137-91 | ecosystem: Engineered > Solid waste > Landfill > Unclassified | place...
GAGTCTGCTACCGGGGCCGTCGCTATCTTACCCAAAGGATCCCAATTCTCTACTTCGATACGCAGCAGGCTGGCCAAGGCGTCCTTTAAACCCAGGAACTGTCCGCCTCCGCCGCTTAAGAAGATCTTTGTTACGCTGGAGGCACGCTCACTTTCGTAATAATCAAATGATACCCTGATTTCCGTGGCCAGATTAGATAAAACGGAATCTGCCGATTGGGTTATTTTTGTTATCCTTTCCTTGTCGGGATTCATCTTTATCGCTTCGGCGGCTTTAAAATCGACACCCAGGGAATCGGCGATTTTCTGGGTAAAATTGTTGCCCGCTATATTGATGTCCCTTGCAAGCATGGGGACGCTGTTCTCCAGGATGCTCAAATTAGAGTATGACGCCCCGATGTTAAGCAAGGCTATTGATTTAAGCTTGTTGCTTTCCGCGGCAGAGATGCTGAAATTAAAGGCATTTACCAGCGCCAGTGAATCGACATCCACGATGTCGACCGTAAGATCGGCGCCCTTGGCTAATTTAAGCCTGGCAGCCAGAAAATCTTTTTTTACGGCCGCGACCGACACCAGCATCTTGTTGTCGGGTAGGTCAGGTTTTAAGATGACCGCGTCCAGATTCACGTCGCCCACTGAAAACGGGATATGTTTCTGCGCCTCGAATTTAAGCGATTTCTTCAGCTCATCGCGCGTCATTTTCGGAAAATTCACGTACCTGATTATCGCCGAAGAGCCATTGACAGAAATATTGACATTGCGCGTATCCAGGGACTGAACAGCGGATTTGAGGGATTCCTGCGGGTTTGTTGATACCGGCACCAGCCGGAAATCAGAAAGCTCGGCTAAGTCTTTAGAAAATTTCAATTTCACGAGCTTAATCGAGGAACTGCCGATATCAAGCCCGACGCAAAATTGATTTTTCTTAAATTTGTCTTTTATCTTGACCCTCCTAATTCAGAAAAGGCCCTTTTTCAGGCGCCTCATGCACCGGTAATTCTTCCGCGCTTTTTTCATCAGGACCTGCCGTGCCGGCCGGCTGCGCAGGAGCGGCGCTTGAGCGTTCAGGCGGGGCCGCCGGTTGAGCAGTTTCCTTCGGCCTGAAATAAAAACTAAACAACAAAACGATAAGATACACCGCTATCAGTCCGAGCAAGACCATGATCAATTTTTTATTCATGTCATAACCTCATATCGCGCCAGGTAAGGCCGCTGTCCAATCCGCTTTCAAATGCGGTAAAATTAGTCATATAAGGGAAGTAAGGCGGAGCAATGCCCTGAAGCATCCGGCTGTCATAAACAAAATTCCTCCCGTAGCCCGATTGCTGCGTGCCGCCGCTAAAGGTCCCGAACGCGCCGTAGAATTCGGTAATGGCCCCTCCGAGCAATGTCGCCAGCCCACGAGGGGAACCCACGTTGTAATTATCCACCGTGAAGATCCCGTTATGCGCCATCACAACGCCATGGATATCCAGGTTATTCGGGGCTGAAGTAGAAATGCGCACGTCCCCTCCCCAGGAGAGTATCCCGAGTACATTCCTGTAACCTGTAGCGCTCAGCGGTGAAGGATTATATTCCTGGTAACGTATGTGATTTGTGATCACGATATCGCGCTCGGAAGAAACCGTTATGCCGGTATCTTTCTGGACCGTTCCCGAAAGAGATTGCACGTCGTCATTAATGTAAATAAGTATGCCTTCGTCACCTACGCCGTCGGGGATGCCCTGATAAGTGTCTGTGCCCCCTCCCTGCGTCTGAATCGTAGTCTGGTTGGCGGCGTAATCGACCGTTATGATCTTGGTAGTCGTACCCCTGGTAATGGTATAGACCGGGCCGTTGGCGCCGACGCCCATATTGATTATAGGGTTATCGCTGCTATTGCCCTGGTTACCGCGGATATAGATGCCTCCGGTCAAAGCTGTGCCGTTATTAGGGACGTATATCCCGTTTGAACCCGGTTCAGAGCCGCCGCCTAATGCCTGGTATTTCAAATCATTCTGGCCGATAGAAGGAGCCAGGTCGATAATACCATAACCTCTCTGAAAACCCCTGTCAAAGATCGGCACATCAATCGTCCCGTTGGCATCAGCAGCCAGAAGTATCGGGTCATTATCATTATAGAAACGCGCCCTTGTTTCATGCTGGGTCACTTCCTCGGTAAAATGAGCCGAAGGATTATTGGCGAAACTGAAACGTTCGTTCGTCGCCACTGGCCCGGTAAAGTTTGTGTTGGCAGTAAACCACACGGTAGTGCCTGAGGGGGTCCTGTGATGGACGGTGAAAAGCGCGAATTTCGCGAAATTGTCACGCCGCACCGTGATCGAAAAGCTGCCGTCGGATAATCTTATCTGCCGGTTAACGTTTAAGACCCCGGTATTGACATTGCCGCTGGCATCTATCCAATAATTATACTGAAAGACGTATACCTCGTTTGTCGGGTTGACCGGCGCGCCTGCGGCAGTAACATTTATAGTCGCAGAAAAATTCCCCGGTACCAGGGAATTAAGGCTCAAGGGGGAAATGCCTACGCTGGCTACGCCTGCAGAAACCGTAAACTGCGGCTGTCCGCTTGCGTAAGCGTAATTAGCCAGAAAACCGAGCGGGTCGTTATTAGTAACGTAGTTGCGGATAGTAAGTCCATTTGTGACTAAAGCGACTCTTGCCTTCAAATCAACACGGATGCGTTTTCTGAGCTCCGCTACACCTTGATTAGCGGCTGCCTCCGCAAAATCCAGGGCCTGCAAGCCGCCGCGCTCTGTCTCTGAAGATTTCCTTTCCGTGATCAGTCCGGAAAAATAAATACTCGTCAGGATCATGACCACAGAAAGCACCAACAAAGATAATATAAGGATTATTCCCTTTTTGCTTCTTATCATTAAAATTCTCCTTGTGGCGGCTCTTCTACTTCGGAATCAGACGCAAGAGCCGCGTTCCTGTTCCTGAGGGCAACCTGGGAGCTTAAAACAAAATCAGCCTGCTTGCGCGTAGTAAGCTGGATCTTCACCACAGGGCAGTCGGTTGCCACGGTTGAGCAGTTAAAGGTAACGCACCCGGCGCATCCGCCGGAAAAGCTTAAGGCGCTTAAATTTGTCCCAATGACAACGCTGTCTGATGTCCCCTCTTTTTTTAAAAGCTCCGAGGGATCGGAGGGGTTGAGCTTAAACGTTATCTTCTTGACGCCCGTAATGCCCCCTGCGCTGTCAAAAACAGGATTGTAAAAATCTATCCTGCTATTACTTTCAGAGATAGTCACTCGGTATGTATTGCCGCCGATTATCCATTCGGCGTTAGCCTCCCTCAACAGTGAGGTCATATAGGACATCGCTTTTCTTGCCTGCTGCTGTTCGGTCATTTTATCCTGCCCCAGGTGCCAGCTCCGGTTAGAAATAACCAAAACCGTTAATATGCCTGAGAACAGCATGCTGACGATCAAAACGGTCAGCATCAATTCTATTATGGTATGGCCTCGCCTCATAGTAAACATACACCTGCCGCCCTCTTACTTCGCTATCAAAGTGACTAATTCAACCGGAGAATCCAGCTGTCCGTTCGGCGAAGAAACATCTTCCCCGGAATCAAGGCTGCCGTTTAAATTCTTATCCTCTCCGATAACCCTTGTTCCTTTTTGCCTGAAGGAAACTACTATCCTTATTCTTTTCAAGTCTGAATAGGCTGTCCCGGAAACCTGCACAAGGCCCTTGGCGTCAGAGGCGCTAAACCCAGGGATATCGAAAGTATCGCCATCCGCAGCATCCAGGTTCTCAAAGGTAATATTCTTGATCTCTTCGAGTTTCGCCTGGGCAGCGTTAGCCGCCAGTGTCATCTTTCTGGAAATATCCCCCAGCAAGAGAAGATTGACATAAACCAAAAGGAGGCCACACAAGACCAATGCCAGAATGCTGGAAGTCAGAAGCACTTCGATAATAGTGAATGCTTTACCTGACGATTTCATCGTTCTCATCCGCCGGTTCGCCTCCGCGGGCATGGATCAATCCTTTTTCGTCAACAAAGAAATACCTGCCTTTTATCATGCCGGTCGGGTTGGCATTAATCGTAAATCCATCGGAACTCAAACTGTATAAAAACTCGTAATTCTGGAAATTACCGTCTGATAACTCTGCCGGGAGATACGACGGATTAACCCCCGATAAAACAGACAAACTGTCCGGATACACGTTACCGTTATTGATATAATAGAAATTACACGCGTTCATGATAGTCTTTAAGTTAGCCAGCGCCCTGGTTTCCTGTCCTACCAGATGAGACCGCAAAATGCCCGGGATAGCAAGGCCGATCAAGATCACAAGGATACCCGTGACTATCATGATCTCTACTAATGTAAAACTTTTTTTGCTCATTCCTTTACGCTGCATTCTTCGCTCAGAAGCGAGCCGCCGGTGCTGACGATATATTTCTTTCTCCCCGTAATATTGCATTTAGCGGGGCTCGCCTGGCAGCTATACCCGGATGACTCAAGGCGTAAACATGCATAGACATAGCCCTTGAACGGCGATTGGCTCACATAATTGATGTCCAGATAAGGGGGCTTTGTCTGAAGCAGGGCGGCGAAGCTAACCGGATAAAACCCCTGGTTATCTTTGGCATAATTTTCCAGCGCTGCGGAGACCAGTTTTATGGTCGCCTGCGCGTTAGATTCGTTCTGCGCGATGTTGATGTTTACGACCTGCTCAATGGCAATGCGTAGAATAAGCGCAAAGGCCGCGATTATGATTATTATCGTCACAAAACTCTGTGCTTTATTAAGTTGCATAATTCCCTTAAGTTCCCTTTCTGCCTTATTTAATTTAAAATATTTTATCATACATTATATGAAATGCAAAGGAAAAAAAGAGGGCGAAGATAAAAACATCTTCGCCCTCTTTATCAAACCACCCGCGAAACTACATCTGCGTACCGGAAGTGCAAGCCCTGGAACCAGCTGTCGCGTTGACGGTAATCGCCGCTGTATCGGACCTCATAACACCTGAGTTATCGATACAGAAATGCCTGATACCCGTCTGCCCGCTTATAGGGTCTGCTAAAGCGCTGTAAGAAACACCGGCTGTTGAACCCGAGTTGTCTCCTGCGACTGTGAACGTATATCCTGCCTTTTCATCACCGCCTGAACCTGTAAAACCGGTAATATAAGCAGGGGTTGCGCCCGTAAGAGTAGCCAGGTCGGCAGCATACGACGGAGGAGTCTGAGCGCTCCTGTATGTTTCCATAACCGTAGCAATGCTCTTTAAGGTCGCGATCGCATTGGACTCGTTAGCCGTTATTCTCGTACGCAATAAACCGGGTAACGCTATTGTCGCCAGTAACGCTATGATAGCGACGACAATCATGATCTCAACGAGAGTAAAACCTTTTCTATTCATTTAGTAAGCCTCCCTTCTTTGGCATGATTGACTTTTTGCGCTTATTATAGATGAGACCTCTTGTTCTTGGCTATTTCACTATTATGATTTCTCTTATGTGGTTCTAAAGAGGCTCTCTCTCGCGCTTTTAGTCCGCCAACTTTACCTATATTTTTATATATCACCCCCTCCCATATTTGTCAACATAAATAAGGACAAACAAAAAACCCTAAAAGGCTTTTTAGGGTTTTTGAATTTACCCTTTTGGCAACGCAGCCCCCCGCACCGGCTGGTACGGGGCTGTCGCTTTGCGTCTCAGGATTGCTCCTGATTTGCCTTTTCAACAGGTTAAGTTTTTCTCGTAATCTATACTAAAATATAGCATATCCGCATGAGAAAATCAATGCCTGGGGCGGGTTTTAAACCATTCGATTGTCTGTTTGAGCCCTTCTTTCAGCGGGATTTCAGGGCCCCATTTAAGGACTTTTTTTGCCCGGGAAATATCCGGCTTCCTCTGGCGGGGGTCATCCTGAGGCAGGGGCTTAAAGATGATCTTGCTCTTTGCCCCGGTAAAATCGATCACCATCCTGGCCAGCTCAAGGATCGTAAATTCTCCCGGGTTCCCCAGGTTAACCGGCTCATTTATCCCGGAATCGGCGAGTTTCACAATACCGCGCACCAGGTCATCTACAAAACAGAAGCTCCGGGTCTGCCGGCCGTTGCCGTAAACTGTCAATGGCTTGTTATGCAGGGCCTGAAAAATAAAATTCGGCACTACGCGGCCGTCGTTCATTCTCATCCTGGGGCCATAGGTATTGAATATCCTGACTATTTTCGTGTCAATTTTGTGGATGCGGTGGTATGCCATGGTTATCGCTTCGGCGAAACGCTTGGATTCATCGTAGCAGCCGCGCACGCCTATCGGATTTACATTTCCCCAATAGGTTTCAGGCTGCGGATGGACGAGGGGGTCGCCGTAAACTTCAGAAGTAGAAGCAAGCAGGAACCTGGCCTTCTTATCCTTAGCTAACCCTAATGAATTGTGCGTGCCCAACGACCCTGCCTTTAAGGTCGGTATAGGGAACTTAAGATAATCGATAGGCGAAGCAGGAGAAGCGAAATGCAGCACGTAATCTACGGGGCCGGGCACGCGGATATAACGGCTTACGTTATGCCTTAAGAACTTGAAATTCCTGTTTTTCTTAAGGTGGATTATATTGCTGACTGTCCCGGTTATCAAATTGTCGATGCAAATTACGCTTTGGCCCTCGGCAATAAGGGCATCGCACAGGTGCGAACCGATAAAACCGGCGCCTCCGGTGACGACAAAGACCTTACTCTTCATTGCCTTTTCCCCTTGAAATAATCTACCGTGATCTTAAGGCCCTTGCAAAAATCGATTTCCGGATGAAAACCAAGGACCTTCTTTGCCCTCGATAAATCTGCGCGCGTCCTAAAGACGTCGCCTGCCCGCTTCGAAAGAAAATCCGCCGCGATATCCTTACGCATTATTTTATTCAATATCTCTACCAGCTCAAGTATAGTGTAATCCCTGCCTCCGGCGACGTTAAACACGTTCCCTTTTACCCTGGGAAGTCCGGCTTTTTGCGCGGCAAGCATATTCGCCTGCACTACGTTGCTTACAAACGTGAAATCCCTTGACTGTTTTCCTGTCCCGAATATCGGCGGGCGTTTATCTTCCAGCATCGAGGTTATGAACTTCGGGATGACTACCGCGTATTCATCGTCCAGCGACTGGCGCGGGCCGAACACGTTAAAATAACGTAGCGACACAGTAGGCAGGCCGTAGTGAAGAGTGAATATTTTGCAGTAATACTCACCCGTCAATTTCGTGAGCGCATACGGAGAAATAGGCTCAGGGACAAAACCTTCCTTTTCCGGGAAGGTATCTATATCACCATAGACGGAGCTGGAAGAAGCGAAAACAAAACTTTTCACCTTGTTCTTGAGGGAGGCCTCCAGCATATTCAGTGTGCCTCCTATGTTCACCTGGTCGTATTCATGCGGATACTTCATGGATTTAGGAACGCTCCTTAGAGCGGCCTGGTGCAGCACGAAATCGATCCCGTCAGTGGCGGTCAGACAATCCTCCTGCGAACGTATATCTCCTTCGATCACTTCCACGTCCGTCACAAAATCCTGCAGGTTCCTTCTTGAGCCGCTTGAAAAATTATCAAGCACCCTGACAAAATATTTTTTTTCTACCAGCGTCTTAACTATGTGGGAACCGATGAACCCGGCGCCTCCGGTTACCAGGACCTTTTTCATAATTTTACCACCTTCCTGTTTTCTAAATTTTTGTAGACGTTGCGCGCGTCAAAGATCACGCTTGAATTTGCCAACAACAGCTTATAATTTATCGCCGTATGGTCGGTAGCTATAACACAGCAATCAAATTTTTTCAGGGCTCCGGCAGAAAATCCGATGGACCTGAGTTTGATCTTCCCAAGGGTAAGATACGGAATCAAAGGGTCATAATACGAAACGCGCGCCTTTTTTTCTTGAAAGCCTTCTATAATGTCCAGCGCCGGAGATTTCCTGAGGTCTTTGATATCTTTTTTATAAGTCACTCCTACCACCAGTATTCTTGCGCCCTCAATAACCTTGCCGTTTTCTCTTAGAATACTCTCCATCCTGCCTATTATGTACCCGGGCATCGCGGAAATGACATCCGAGGCAAGTTTTATGAACCTGGATTTAAAACCGTGGTGGCGCGCCTTCCAATACAGATAAAGCGGGTCTTTCGGGATACAGTGCCCTCCGACGCCTGGTCCGGGATAAAAGGGCATGAAACCGAACGGTTTGGTCTTGGCTGCGTTGATTATTTCCCAGATATCCATATCCATCTTATGCGCCATCATGGCTATTTCATCAATGAGGCCGATGTTAATGAGCCGGAAGGTATTTTCCAGCAATTTTACCGTCTCTGCCACCCGCGTGCTTGAAACAATAATGACCTTGTTGATTATTTTTTGATAGAGCGCCGAGGCCAGTCCTCCCGCCTCTTTACTGATCCCTCCGATAACCTTGGGGATCTTCCGGAGCGGATATTCCTTGTTCCCAGGATCTATGCGTTCAGGAGAAAAGCACAGGAAAAAATCCCTGCCGTGTTTCCTGCCTCCGTTTTCCAATATCGGCAGGATTATTTCTTCAGTAGTCCCTGGGTAAGTCGTGCTTTCCAGGACGATCAAAACCCCTGCCTTCATGTGCCTGGAAATAGAGCACACCGCATTCTTGATGAAAGATATGTCCGGAGAGGAATTACTCTTAAGCGGGGTAGGCACGCAGATGATGATCGCGTCCGCTTCTTTGAGAGAATGGAAATCGTTTTCCGCCCCCAGCTTGCCTGATGCCGTTAATCTTTTTATATCGGAAGTCTCGACATCATTGATGTATGAAACCTTTCTCTTAAGGCGGCTTATCCTGTCTTTATCTAGATCAATGCCGGTCACGCGAAAACCGCGGCCGGCGAATTCTACCGCTAAAGGCAGGCCTACGTAACCTAATCCCACAACCGTTATCCTGAGGCTGCCGTCTTCGAGCTTATTTTTGAATCTGCGCGTGAAATCATTCATGTTTGGCTGTCCCTATGCCTTCGCAGGCAAAACCGGCTTTTTTCAGGATCGCCGGGTCGTAAATATTGCGCCCATCTATGATCAACGGCCTTTTCATCAGCTTTTTTAATTTCTTAAAGTCCAGCTCCTTAAATTCGTCCCATTCCGTTATGATCAACAGGCAGTCACTGTCTTTTGCAGCGGAATAAGGGTCGCTGCAAAACTTCACGGCCTCAAGCTCATTCCTTGCCTTTTCCATAGCCGAAGGGTCGTAGGCCTTTATTTTGGCGCCTTCCGCCTGCAACGCCCTGATTATCCCGATGGAAGGGGCATTACGTATGTCGTCTGTATTGGGCTTAAAGGACAACCCGAGCACTCCTATGGTCTTATCTTTAATGATCCAGAGTTTGTCTTTTATCTTATCGAGAAAAAAATCCTTCTGCTGCTCGTTAACCTCCCTGACCGCCCTCAATAATTTAAAATCATAGCCTAACTTTTGCGATATCGTGATAAAGGCGTCCAGGTCTTTTGGGAAACATGACCCGCCGTAGCCTATGCCGGCGTTTAAGAATGAACTGCCTATCCTTTTGTCCAGGCCCATGCCGCGGGCCACTTCGATGATGTCGGCGCCGACCTTATCACAGATGCGGGAGATCGAATTGATAAAGGATATTTTGGTCGCCAAAAAGGAATTGGAGGCGTGTTTTATCAGTTCAGCTGACTTGATATCGGTAACCACAATGGGCGCGTTCAGGGGCTTATATAGATTTACCAGTAATTCTTCCGCCCTTTTTGATTCCACGCCCACGACTATGCGGTCAGGATGCATAAAGTCGCCGATAGCCTGGCCTTCTTTCAGGAACTCGGGGTTGCTTGCGACGTCGAATTTAACCCTTCGCCTGATATAAGTCTCAATGGTGTGCCTTACCCATTTCCCGGTTTCGACCGGAACCGTGGATTTCTCGACTATAAGCCTGTAATCGGTAAGGTTCAGGGCGATATTGCGCACGACATTTTCGATGCCGGTAAGGTCCGCTTCGCCGTTTTCCAGCGACGGAGTCCCTACCGCCAGAAAGATTATTTGAGAATCCTTTACCGCCTCCTTGATGCTGGAGATGAATTTAAGCCTTTTTTTCCTGACGTTAGATAACACCATCTCTTCAAGCCCCGGCTCAAATATCGGGATAATGCCTTTTTTAAGCCTTGCGATCTTACCGGCGTCATTATCCACACAGATGACGTTGTTCCCTAATTCCGCGAAACAGGCGCCGGTAACCAACCCTACGTATCCGGAGCCGATGATCGATATGTCCATTTTTAAATTAAACCTCCCTTAGTTCATTTTTGTGATTTAAAGCCGGCGGGCTAATCTCCGCTATAATGCTTGGTGATTTCTGAGCCCAATTCCGTCGATTGCGATCCGGGCTTGGGGCGGTGATATGACTGATCTAATTCAAACTGTAACTCGGGGAATGCCTTTAGCCTGAATACGAACCAGACGCTCTCGCCTTTGCCCTTGCTGATATTCCAGGTGATTGCCGCGGTCCAACAATGCAAATCCCTGACAAGCGTGTATTCCTGCTCTCTTAAGCCTCTGCTTAAATTTACACCATTGCCATACTGATAACGTTCATATACTACTACTTTCCATTTAGGATTGAGCCTCCAGGCGGCATTAAACGTAAATTCCTTGCTGTCCCCCCTCAGGTAACGATGGCCTAATCCTATTGTGCGGTCAGTAGCGAAAACAAAATTCAGGTCGGTGTTGACGTTTGTAAAATGGTGCCCGTCCCTGCTGAATGTCGCGTCATTATGAAAACTCATCCATGAATAAGGCAGAATGTCCAGGTTCAGGAGAAAATCTGTGAGCGTGCCTCCGTCTTTATTACCGGCGCCCTTGAACTCATAAGAACTGTTGATCCTGAAATCAACCAGGTCCACGATCTGTTTTTTTCGTTTCGTCTGCAGCTTATTCGATAATTCAAAGGAGATGCTGTTGCTTGCCGCGATCGAATCGATCGAATCGATTTGCTTCAACTTACTGCTGGGGATGGTGGGCGAACGATTATAGGCGTAAGTTATGGTAGGCGAGATCACATGCCTGAGGCCGTCTATTTCAAGCCCTAAGAACCCCTTTTTTACATTGAACATGCGGTAAAACTTCGTGGTCAGATCAGCTCCGGAATAGAAGACCGTCCTCGGCAGTATCGAAGCGCCGTTATTGTCGTCATCGTAATAGGTCGTGCGGTTGGCGACAAAAGGGTTCAACTGAAAGAACATGATCCTGAGCGGATGCGAAAATTTATTAAAAGTATCGAAACGCCACATGCTCAGGTCATCGGTAGAAGGCGACGGGACGGCGTTTTTATTGTTGTAATTGGCAAAGGTACTCGAGTTTTCAAAGAAAAGGGAAGAATCCCCGATCTGCGAACTGGCAAGGTTATAAACTATCTCGGGGAGCTTCTCCAACTGGCTGTACCAGCGGTTAGTACGTTTTTGTAAGACCAGGTCAACGGTAGAATTGCTGAAATTATGATGGACCTGGACGAATGACAGGGGCTGGGTATCTTTTTCATACTCCCGGTAAAAATAATCCTTAAGGAAATTAAACTCCGAGCCAAGAACCCTGTTTTTTGCATCCTTGATCTTCCAGTATTGTCCTATTAGGTTTGTGTTTTCGTCTATGTCCCACTTGTGGCGAAGGCGAACAAGGTATCTCTCAAAGACCTTTGGCACATTGACGTCTGAGCTTACGTCGTCTGATTTATCGCGTTCCTGTGTGTAATAAAGCTTGAAATTTCCCAGGCCGAAACCGGGCGCCGTGTAATTGGCTGTAAAACCCTCCGCCACCCCGAGCTTTGAGCGGACATCTAGCAATATCCTTCCGTCGATATATTTGTTTAACGTATAACGCCAGGCGGTGAGCATATACGGGCCCCAATCCTTGGAGTTCCCCGGCACTACCTGCACGTGCATTTTCGGATCTTTCAGGCTCCGGTTATAATAGGGCAGATAAAGGATAGGTATCTGCCTCTCCTGACCGAGAGAAATAACATTGTTTCTTGCCACGATCTTGTCTCCGCGGAAAAAATCAACCTTACCCAGCGTCATCCGGTAGTGCGGATGGTCAAAATTACAGGTACTCATCTGGGTTTTAAGGCCGATGAATTCTATGTCATTGACCTTTTCGACCTTATCCGCCCTCCCGAAGTAAGGATTGGCACGAAAGCGCGTGTCATACATAATGCCTGCCTTCGTCTGGAAATTATAATCCATCTTTTCCGCTTCTATGATGCCTCTTTGGTCTTCGAGCCTCACGCCGCCTTCGGCTCTGCCTTCTTTAGTCTCGGTATTCAAAGTCAGCTTTTGACAGATGAGCTTGGCGCCTTTATAAATTACGATCACGTTGCCGGTAGCGGTTACATTCCTGTTATCCATGGAATATTCCACCGTGTCGGCATTCACGCTGATCGGCTCAGGGCCTTTCTGCGGGGCTGCCTTTTCGGTGACGACTTTCCCCGATAAATTTTCTATGGAAACCGGGCTTGCAGGCGCTGACGCGGCTTCCTGAGTGCTACTACCTGTTGGCTCCTGGATTGGCACGGGAACCACAGCGGCCTCCTTAACCTGGACAGCCTGCGCATCGGTATTTTCCTGGGCATGCAAGGGTGCGGCGACGCAAATTGTCAGCAGGGACAAAACACAGATTATCGGCTGGAATTTAAAACCAGGGGCTTTTGATTTGTCCGGCATTATTGCTCTTTCGGGATCTTTTTATAGTCCTCTAGGAATCTTTGGATGCCCGCGTCAGTCAGCGGATGCTTCATCAACTGTTCGATCACGGCAAAAGGCACGGTTGCTATATGGGCGCCGATCCTGGCAGCATCCACAACGTGCAAGGGGTTCCTGACGGAGGCCACGATTATCTCGGTCTTGTAGCCGTAATTTGAATAAATCTTTTTTATATCGCTTATCAAAGCCATTCCCTCGTGCGATAAATCATCCAGCCTGCCTATGAACGGGGATATAAAATCCGCTCCGCACTTGGCGGCAAGCAACGCCTGCGAAGGCGAAAAGCAAAGCGTGACATTGGTTTTTATCCCGGCTGCGGATAAAACCTTGACTGCCTTCAGGCCTTCTTTTACCAAAGGGATTTTTACGCAGATATTTTTTGCCAGGGACGATAATTCCTTCGCCTCTTTTACCATGGACGCGACCTCCAGGCTTATGACCTCGGCGCTCACCGGCCCGGCGGTAAGGGAACATATCTCTTTTAAGATCTCTTTTGCCGGACGGCCTTCTTTTGATATCAGGGTGGGGTTTGTGGTTACTCCGTCGATTATCCCCAAGGAGGATGCTTCGGCTATTTCCTTTACGTTGGCGGAATCAATGAATACCTTCACGGCTGCGCTCCCGGCTGCTAAAGATGCAATTGATTGCTGGAATGTCCATGCAGTGACAATGGGATGTATTCTATCTTAAAGTGCTTGCGATTTCAAGAGATAATGTGTATTTTTTAATACAGGCAGACCCTGTTCCGGCCTGTTTCTTTCGCGCGGTATAATGCCTGATCTGCCTTCTCGATGGCCTGTTCCGGGGTATTCGCATCTGCCGGGAATGACGAGACTCCCGCGCTTATGGTTATCTTCAGCTCTTCATCATATGCCATAATGCGCTTGGCAGCCACTGCTTCGATGATACGCTGGGCGACAAAGGCAGCCTCATTCTTCTTTGTCTCGGTAAGGATAATGGAAAATTCTTCGCCTCCGTACCTTCCCAGGAAATCTATCTGCCTGATGTTGTCTTTTATTATTTTTGAAACGCTTTTTAAGACCGTGTCGCCTACGAGATGCCCGAAGCGGTCATTGTAATCCTTAAAATAATCCACGTCTATCATGATGAAAGAAAAGCTGAAATTGAACCTCTTTGAACGCTCCATCTCTTCATTCAATCTTTCCAGGAAATATCTGCGGCTGAATACTCCTGTCAGGGTGTCGGTTATGGCCATTTCCTGGACAAGCCTGTATAAATAGGCCCTCTTGATCCCCAGGATAAATTGGTGCCCTAAAATATAGAATTTCTCGGTCTCTTCCGGCTTAATGCCTCCGGCTACCAGATAACCGATCGGCGGCCTGTCAGACCTGATCTTGCACGGCAGAATTATGTGTTCGGACAGGCCTTTTAACCCCTCCGCGCCCTTCAGGAACCTCAGGTCTTCCACTTTTAAATACCTGGACAGATGATCCTTAAAACACTGGAAGAAACTTTCTTCTTCCAGGTATTTAGACATTTCTTTGGTCACATAGTAAAGGGTCTTTGTTTCATTAAGGATATTCTCCAGCCTCGAATTCCTCTCTTTCAATAAAAGGCTTTCGCGGGACAACCTGTCATGCTCCTCTTTCATCAGGCGGTAGGCATTGTCCGTTTTCTCAAGCCCTTTGCGCAAAACAGCCCTTAGCCTGGCAAGAAAGAAGAGGACCAGTAAAACCAGTATTGAAATATGGACCGCAACAATATTGATCATGTGGATTTTATTTTATTTAAATTCCGTAGACCCGGTTTCTCCCCTTTTGCTTTGCCGCATACATCGCCCTGTCTGCCTTCAGGATCAATTCGTCTTCGCTTGAAGCGTCTTCGGGGAATGCCGCTACCCCGATAGACGCGGTAATCGAGGTCTCCTGTTTGCGCAAAACGATCTTTGTCTTCTCTATCTCCAGGCGCAAGCCCTGCGCCAGGATGATTGCTTTTTTCTTATCGATCCTGGGCAGAACCACGCAAAATTCTTCTCCGCCGAAGCGGCTGACCACCGCGTTATGGTCTTTCAGGTGCCCCGAAATAATATCGCTGAGCCGCTTTAACACGATATCCCCGGCCGTATGCCCGAACTTATCATTGTAGTTTTTGAAATAATCGACGTCTATCATCAATAAAGAGAATTGCTGTCCCTGCCTGGAGCCTCTTTTGCATTCTTCTCTCAATCTTTCCTTAAAGTAACCTTTCGTGAACAAACCGGTCAGGCCGTCGTGGATGGCCAGGTCCTGAGTTATCTGATAGAGCTCGCTGTTTTCCAGGGCCACGGTCCCGATATCGCAAATCGTCAGCAAAAGCCTCAGGTCATCCTGGGAATAAAGATTAGGCGCCGGGTCATCCAGGCGCAGCATCCCGAAGAATCTGTGTTCCGTGACGAGCGGGCAGCTTATCAATGAAGCCACAGGCCTCAAGGCGCTGGCGTTAAAAGCCCCCAGGTCAAAACGGAAATCCTTTTTCGCGTCTTCTATTAGAAGCGGGCTGATATGCCTTAAGACCCACAGATCGAAAATATCCCCCTCTTTTGCCTTGATGATCAGGCCTTTATCTTCTTTCTTGGTCTTAAAAAGATAGGGACGTTGCGTCGTGCGGTCTATCAGATACAGGATGCAGGCGCCCTTCCCGCGCGCGATGAGCGAAAAGGCGATCGTTACAAGCTTTTGGGCTACGGAATCCAGCGAAAAGTCCTGGTTGATGTCTTCGATTATATCCTTAAGGCGGGAATAACTTCTGATCCTCTCGTTAAGCGCGATCTCGCTGTTTAAGCCGCGGTTGTAATCAGCATTTAAGATATTGATCTCTTCCTGAAGGCCTTCGGTAGACAGAAGAGTCCTGTATTTTTTCTGGGTGTAACGGTGCAGAAGGAAAAAGGCAACGCAGATATTTACGGAATAGAACAAAAGCAGGATCGCCCAACGGGCAGGATGGAGGTTGGCTGTTAGATAGACTGGGAGGGCAAAATATAAAACCAGAATCAGAAGTGCGCAAACTATCAATCTCAAAGGAAAATCTCTTACGGCACTTATAAAAACTTAAACTATCGTTTCTTCCGTTTCCTTGTTAAAGAAATGCACTTTACTCATGTCAAAAACTACGTCTATATCCTGATTGATCTGCGGCTTGTCGTGCGCCCCAACACGGGCTATAAAGGTATGCTTACCCGTGTTCAGGTATAAATAGACCTCTGAACCCATGGGCTCGACGACCTCGCAATTCACCCTTACGATATTTTCCGAAGGCGCGTCCGATACGAATAATTTGTCATATATGTCTTCGGAACGTATGCCTAATATTATTTTCTTGCCGATGAACGGCAGGATGTCCTTATACATATCCTCTACAAGCTTGACCTTGATCTTGCCTTCGTCAAAATAGATCTTGCTCTCTTTCTTTACTATCGTCCCCTCCATGAAGTTCATGGGTGGCGAACCGATAAAACCGGCGACAAATTTATTCTTGGGGCGGTCATAAACAGTTATGGGTTCGGCGACCTGCTGAAGAATTCCGCCCTTCATTACCGCTATCCTGTCCCCCATCGTCATGGCCTCTACCTGGTCATGCGTAACGTAGATTATCGTGGTCTGCAGCCTGATATGCAATTTATGGATTTGCGTGCGCATCTGGACCCTTAACTTCGCGTCCAGGTTGCTTAACGGCTCGTCAAAAAGGAACACGAGGGGTTTCCTGACTATCGCCCTGCCCACGGCTACGCGCTGCCTCTCTCCGCCGGAAAGCTCCTTCGGGCGGCGGTTAAGCAGGTGTTTAAGCCCGAGTATATCGGCTGCTTCGTTCACGCGTTCTGCGATCTCGCGTTTTGGATAGCGCCTCAGTTTCAGGCCGAAGGCCATATTGTCAAAAACCGTCATATGCGGGTAAAGGGCGTAATTCTGAAATACCATCGCGATATCCCTGTCTTTGGCCGGGACGTTATTTACGAGCTTATCCCCGATATATATATTGCCCTCGCTTATGTCCTCCAGGCCAGCGATCATCCTGAGGGTTGTAGATTTGCCGCATCCGGAAGGCCCGACCAGGACCATGAATTCCTTATTTTCGACGCCCAGGGTCACGTTATCAACCACTTTGTTACCGGCCGGGTACGTCTTTGAAACCTTGTTCAAACTGACCTGTGCCATCAATAAACTCCTTTAATTTGAAAGTTTCATTATATGTTACTTAGGAAAGATAGTCAAGCAATTGCCTCAATACCGGCTTCATGTTTTTGCGGTGCACGATCATATCGACCATACCGTGCTCCAGAAGGAACTCGGAACGCTGGAACCCGGGAGGAAGCTTCTGCCTTATCGTCTGCTCAATTACGCGCGGGCCGGTAAATCCTATCAGCGCCTTCGGTTCGGCTATGGTTATATCCCCCAAGGCGGCAAAAGACGCCATGACCCCGGCCATGGTGGGGTTGGTAAGCACGGATATGAACGGTAATTTTGCCTTATGGTGGTACGCCAGGGCACCGGAGGTCTTGGCCATCTGCATGAGGCTGAACATCCCTTCATACATCCTTGCCCCGCCGCCTGAGCCTGAAAATATTACCACAGGAAGCCTTTCTTTTGTCGCCAATTCAACGGCGCGCGATATCTTTTCGCCCACGACCGAACCCATGGTGCCCATTATGAAACGGGAATCGGTAACGGCGATAACCGCCTTTTTCCCGTCAATGAGCCCGGCGCCGGTGACCGCCGCGTCTTTGAGGCCCGTAGCCGCCTGGTCCTGGATCAATTTTTCCTTATAGGTCTTGGGGCCCTTAAAATCCAGGGGGTCATCGGAAATCATATCCTTGTCAAATTCCTCGAACGTGTCCTTATCTACCGTGAAATTGATCCTCTCATACGCCCCTAAAACAAAATGGTAATTGCATTTCGGGCAGACCTTAAAATTTTCTTCCAGGGTCTTGTTATAGAGGGCCTCGGAACATTCCTCGCATTTGACCCAGAGCCCGTCGGGTATCTCTTTTTTTCTCAATCTTACTATCGTATATTTTGGTTTTCCGAATAACGCCACTATTTTTCTCCGAATTTATTTATCACAAGGCCCGATAGCACCTTTGGATAAAAATAAGTAGATTTTGAGGGCATCTTTTCGCCTTTTAAGGCGACGGCCATAACCTGTTCCAGCTTAGCCGGATTGAGCAAAAACGCCACCGCATCGCTCTCCCTGTCGGTCATGCTGATAACCTCTTCCGCGTCATGGCTGAAAGCGATCCTTTCCTTATCTTCAATATCCAGGCCCAGGCCGTTTTTTAAAATAATATAGTTTAAGATCGAAACGTCAAGCGACCTGTATTCTTTTTCTTTTTCGCTGATCAATTTATCCAGTATCTTTACGTTTTTGAGGCGTAACAGCCAGAAACGCTTTTTTCTGTATATTCCTATCGCGTGTTCCGTTGTGCCGGCCTTCTGCATCAGGAAAAAAAACTTTACCCTGTCTTTTATCTCTTCTATGACGAAACAATCCTGAAGGCGCTGCAAAAAAGTATCCATGTCAAAACCGGGCCTTAGCTTGACGACCCTGTGGATAGGCATTATAGTAAGCCCGGAGGCATCGGTATTGGTAAAATAGGCAAGCACATAATTAAAATCTTCTTCTCCGGTGAGGGAGCCCAGGGCCTTCCTCATTTCCTCTCTGAACGCACAGGCAACCTCATAACGGTGGTGGCCGTCCGCTATGAAGATATTCTCGCCTGTCATCTTATCCCGTATGTCGCTTATAAGCGTTTCCGAATCGACCCTCCATAATTTATGAGCGACCTTTTCGCTGTCGGTCAAATCGATGAACGGCTTCTTATCCTTAATATACCCTTGATATGTCCTGCGTATGATACGCTTTGAGTCAGGGAAAATAACGAATATCGGGCTCAGGTTCGCCTTAACCTTCCTTATGAGCTTTAACCGGTCTTCTTTGGGTTCGACACGGGTATGCTCATGACCAAAAACGTTCTTATCGTGCTCATGAAGGCGCAGCAACGCAATAAATCCCAGCCGCTCCTTTTTTTCCCTGTTCAGGCTGTATTGCTGGCTATAGAAATAAATAGACGGATTTTTTTCCTGGATGAGCACTTCTTTATCTATCCAGTCTTTAAAATGCCTGGCCGCGTTCTTGTATTTATCTTCACCCGGCGCTTCCTTGTTTAAAAGGACGTGGATAAGGTTATAAGGACATGAGTCCATATAAGAGCGCTGCTGATCAGGAGAGATCACATCGTAAGGCGGGCAGACCACCCTGGCAAGGTCTCCCACTTTTTCCTGATTATATATAAGCGCCTTAAAAGGCCTGATATCAGTCATCTGTAAAATACCGCTCCGAAAAAACTCCCTATCCCATCGACTAAAATATCCGCCGAAGAAACATTTCTGCCCGGGACAAAACCCTGATGGATCTCATCGCTTATCCCGAAAATGATACCAAAGAAGACCGTAAGAATAAATGATTTTATCAACAGTAAATTCCGGGTCGAACGTTTTAACGCCCGCCTGAAGAAATAACAAAGCAGGCAATATGAAAGCAGGTGAAATACTATGTCCTGGAAAGGGAATAAAAAAGGCAGGTCTTCCCCCGGAAGAGAAGAAAAGTAGAATATCGCCGCCGATAATACCAAAACCGGCAGCCAGTTTATTGCCAGATTTATCCCTTTATTATAAGTAGATGTGGTATCGCGCAATTTATCAGCTTAACCGTTAATGTTTTGAGTGTTTGCAGGCTTGACAGCCATCGCCTGAATTAGGGCATGCGCCCCCGGACTCTTTCGGCTTTTTTGTCTTGCGGTAATCCGTCGCGTAAAAACCGCTGCCTTTAAAGATTATGCCCCCGCCTCCGCCTATCAGCCGCCTGACTTTTTTCTTGCATTTAGGGCAGAGGCTGACCGGCTGCGCGGTTATATTCTGAAATAACTCAAAGGTGTGTCCGCATGCTGTGCATTCATATTCGTAAGTAGGCATTGTATTTTCATTACCTCCGATTATCTGAAAGTCTTTTTGATCTTATCCGCGAAACTCTCTTTATCTATATCGTCTCCCGAAAGGCGGGCGAATTCCTCGATCAACCTGCGCTGCTCAGACGTTAGATTTTTAGGTATTTGAATGTTTACCCTCACCAGCTCATCCCCGTGCCTGCCGCTATGCACGTCCGGTATGCCTTTTTCTTTAAGCCTGAAGACACTGCCTGACTGGGTGCCGGCCGGCACCTTCATTTTGATCTTTCCGTGGAGCGAAGGCACCTCTATTTCGGCGCCCAATATTGCCTTGCTTAAGCTTATGGCCACCTCTGTCAATATATCGTTGTGGTGCCTGTCAAATACGGGATGCGGTTCTACCTCTATCGCCACATACAAGTCGCCCCTGCCTGACGCGCCGGCCTCTCCCTCTCCGCGAACCCTAAGGCTTGAGCCGTTATCAACGCCTGCGGGTATTTTAACCTTTATCTTATGCACGACTTTTTTCCTGCCTTCACCGCCGCAATCCGGGCAGGGCGTCTGCGTAATCGAGCCTTCACCGCCGCAACGGGGACAAGCCTGGGCGATGCGGAAAAAACCATTGGACATGACTGTGCGCCCGCTGCCTTTGCATTGGGAACAGGTGACTTTTTTGGTCCCGGGTTTCGCCCCGCTCCCGGAACAAACCGGGCATGTTTCATAACGGGGCAAATTGATCGTCTTCTCTGTCCCGCCGGCTGCCTCTTCCAGGGTAATAGTCGCTGCGATCTCCAAATCCCTGCCGCGCCTGCTGCGTTCGCCTCTGCGAGACCTTGCCCCAAAGATATCGAAACCCAGGTCGCTGAATATGTCGTCGAAGATGCCGCCGCCCAGGCCGAAATCGCCCATACCCTGGAACACACTGTTGAAATCAGCGCCTTTGAATATATCCTCATAAGCGTATTTCTGGTCTATCCCGGAATGCCCGTATTGGTCGTAGAGCGCTCTCTTCTGGGCATCGGACAATACGGCGTATGCCTCTGAAATTTCTTTGAATTTTTCTTCGGCGTCCTTCTTTTGCTCATGAGGCACCCTGTCGGGATGATAACGAAGCGCCATCTCGCGATATGCCTTTTTTATTTCATCAAGGCTGGCGCTCTTCTGCACACCCAACACCTCGTAATAGTCACGCTTGGTAGACATCATTTAATTCTATTAGATCGGGCAGAGCGTACGGCGTACCGAGTACGGCGCGAGATTTTGCGCGGTACGCGCTACACTGTACGCGGTACCCAAAGCTCTTACAATCTATTTCTTGTCGTCTTCCTCTTTGAACTCCGCGTCAATAACGTCGTCTTTTTTGCCTTTACCTTGCTGCTCCTCCGGCTCCTCTGACGGGCCCTGTTCCTTTGTCCCCTGGCCGCCTTGCTGGGCCTGCTGCTGTTGCTTGGCAGCTGCCTGCTTATAGATCTCCTCAGCCAGCTTATGGGAGGACTTGGTCAGATCTTCCATGCCTTTTTTGATCCTGTCGATGTTTTTATCTTTTATCGCCGATTTCAAGTCGTTGATGCCCGCTTCGATATTCGCCCGTTCGGACTGGCTCACCTTATCGCCGTAATCCTTTAACGATTTCTCGGTAGCATAAACCAGGTTATCCGCCTGATTGATGGTTTCAACTTCTTCTTTCTTCTTGGCATCTTCCGAAGCGAATTGTTCGGCGTCTTTCACCATCTTTTCGATCTCTTCTTTGGAAAGCTTCTTTGGCGCGGTAATGCGTATGGACTGCTCTTTTCCTGTCCCCAGGTCTTTTGCCGAAACATGCACAATACCGTTGGCGTCTATATCGAAAGCGACTTCTACCTGAGGGACTCCGCGCGGCGCGGCAGGTATCCCAACCAGATCAAACCTGCCCAGCTCCACGTTGCCATCCGCCATTTGCCGTTCGCCCTGAAGGACGCGTATGGTCACCGCGGTCTGATTATCTGCCGCGGTTGAAAAGATCTGTGATTTGCGGGTGGGGATAGTCGTATTCCTTTCGATCAGCTTTGTATTGACCCCGCCCAAAGTCTCTAACCCTAAAGATAAAGGGGTCACATCCAGAAGCAGAACGTCTTTAACATCTCCCTTGATGATCGCGGCCTGAATAGCAGCTCCCAGGGCAACGCACTCCATCGGGTCAACCCCGCGCTCGATCTTTTTGCCGAAGTAATCCTCGACAAACTTCTGCACGATGGGCATCCTTGTAGGGCCGCCGACCATGATTATCCTATCAACGCCTTTTTCGCCGAATTGCACCCCTTCCTTTGAAAATGCCTCAGCCGCGTCTTTCAATGCCCTTTCCAGAGGCTGACGGCACCTGTCAATGATCGGAGAAACCAACTCTTCCAGTTTCGCGCGGTTTATAGACATGGTCAAATGCTTCGGCCCGCTCGCGTCTGCGGTAATGAAAGGAAGGTTGATATCCGTAGTCAGTGTGCTTGAAAGTTCTACCTTTGCCTTCTCTGCTGCCTCACGCAGGCGCTGCATGGCCATCTTGTCATTTTTTAAATCGATCCCGGTCTCGCGTTTAAACTGAGACGCGATATAGTCGATCAACACGTTATCCATATCCGTGCCGCCCAGCTGCGTATCACCGCTGGTCGCCATGACCTTAAAACCGCCCTCTTTCCACATTTCCATTATGGTAACGTCCAGGGTCCCGCCCCCGAAATCAAATACCAGTATCTTAAGCTCTTTGCCTGCTTTTTCCAGGCCGTAAGCAAGGCATGCGGCTGTCGGTTCATTGATTATGCGCAGAACCTTAAGGCCCGCGATTTCTCCCGCGTCCTTTGTCGCAGTCCTCTGGTTGTCATCAAAATACGCGGGGCAGGTAATTACCGCCTCTTCGACCTTGTCCCCCAGATACGCCTCTGCGTCCTGCTTAATTTTCTGAAGTATGAAGGCCGAGATCTGCTGCGGCGTGTATTCATTGGCGAAAACCTTAAAATGGTAGTCGCTGCCCATTTTACGCTTGGCTGCCTGGATAGTCCCTTCCGGGTTTATCGAGGCCTGACGCCTTGCCGGTTCCCCGACCAACCGCTGCCCGTCTTTAGTGAAGGCAACGAAGGAAGGGAATGCCTTTCCCGACGCAACACCCGCGCCTTCGGCTGAAGGTATAATTACCGGCCTGCCGCCTTCCATCACAGCCGCTGCCGAATTAGAAGTCCCTAAGTCAATCCCGATAATCTTAGCCATGTTTCCACCTCCTCAAAATACAAAATATTTTTATTTACCGTCCTTCTTTGACACTTTCACCTTTGCGGTCCTGATCACCCTGTCGTTCAGGACGTATCCTTTTTGCAATTCTTCTACCACCGTATGTTCCGGCAGATCATTATTTTCAACCTGCATCAATGCCTCATGGAGATGCGGGTCAAAGACCTTCCCTTGCGCTTCAATGGGTTTAACGCCGTATTCCTTAAGCATCTCATAAAGCTTAGCCAGTATCATTTCAACGCCCTTCAAAAAGACCGCCACGTCCTTGCTTGATTCTTCCAGGGCGACTGTCCTTTCCAGGTCATCAAGTACATTCAACAATTCCAAAATTATGCCCTCGTTTGCGAACTTGGCGAATTCCTGTTTCTCTTTCTCCAGGCGTTTGCGCGTGTTATCGAATTCCGCCTGAAGGCGAAGCAGCCTGTCCCAATGATCCTTGGATTTATCAGCGCACTCTTTTAGCGCCTTATACTCTGCCTCTCTGACCATGATCAATTTATCTTCGGCCTTTGCCGCGGCCTCTTCATGGTTCTTATTGTTCTTTTCTCCGCTCGCGCTCATATTTCACCCAGCGTTTCCGTTAATACGTCAGATACATATTCAAGTGCGGGTATGATGTGGCCGTATTCCATGCGCATCGGGCCCAGCACTGCTATCCTGCCCAGAGGTCTGTTGTTCAATGAATACCTTGAAACTGCCATAGAGCAACCTTCGATGTCGTCGCAGTCAAGCTCATCGCCTATATAGACCTTGACCTTTTCCGTAAAATCGCGGTTTATGATATCCAGCAAACGCTGTTTATTTTCCATCATCCTCACCAGCCGGCGGATCTGCCCGGCGTCCTGGAATTCGGGAAGCTCAAGCACCAGGCTGATCCCGTTATAAAACAGCCTCTGCTCTTCGTCCAGGAAGGCGACTATGCCCGTATAATGCGTGATCGCAGAAACCAGGCCGCTGGTCTTCTCAAGTATGTCTTCAAGCCTTCTGTTTTGCGACTTGTATTTGTTGCCGATGAATTCCTTTTCCTGCTCAAGAAGCACCATTTGCGAAACAAGGAAATCCACGTAATACCGGTAGCCCTTGCGGGTAGGGACCCTGCCTCCGGAAGTATACGGATGAGTAAGTAGCCCGGCCTCCTCCAGTTCCTTGAATATATTGCGTATTGTAGCGGAGCTAAGATCAAACTCCTCCGCTATGTCTTCTGAAGCAACCGGCGCCGCTTCTTTTATATACCTGTTTATAGTAGCTGACAGGACTGCCCTTTTTCTCGATTCTTGGTCAACGTTCCTTACCATTTTGCCTCTCTTAGCACTCTCTCTTTAAGAATGCTAATCCGCGGTGAAAATGTTCCTTCAAAAATGTAAGCGATTATTTTAACACAATTTACTGCTTTGTCAACCATGCTTTACTTATTTCTTGAACACGACCTCCTTTCCTTCAGGGCCAATGTCGGCGATGACCTTATCCTGGTCTTTTATAGTGCCTTCCAGGATCTTAAGCGCCAGAGGGTCCTGAACGTATTTCTGGAGGATCCTCTTTAAAGGCCTTGCGCCAAAGTCACGGTCAAACCCCTTCTCAACAAGAAAGTCCTTTGCCTTCCCGGTCAATTCAAGGGTTATACCCCGTTCATTCAATTTTTTATAAAGCGGCTCCAGTTCCAATTCCACGATCTTATAGATCTCCTCCCTGGCGAGCGGGTCGAATACGATCACGTCGTCTATCCTATTTAAGAATTCCGGCCTGAAGACCTTTCTAACTTCCTCCAACAGCCTTTTCTTGGTTGTAGCAAACACCGGCTCCTTATTGCCTGCTTTAAAACCTATCTCTGCCTGTTCGCGGATGATCTCCTGTCCGATATTGGAAGTCATGATGACCACCGTGTTCTTAAAACTTACGGTCCTGCCCTGGCCGTCGGTCAGGCGGCCTTCGTCAAGTATCTGAAGCAGGATATTGAATACTTCGGGATGCGCCTTTTCAATTTCATCCAGAAGGATCACCGCGTATGGCCTGCGCCTGATCTTCTCGGTCAACTGTCCGCCTTCCTCATAACCTACATAGCCCGGCGGCGCTCCGATCAAACGCGAAACGCTGAATTTCTCCATATATTCGGACATATCGATCCTTACGAGCGCGTTCTCGTTGTCAAACAAGAACCATGCTAATGCCTTGGCAAGCTTGGTCTTGCCGACGCCTGTAGGCCCCATAAATATAAACGAGCCCATCGGTCTGTTTTCATCGCTTAATCCTGACCGCGAACGCCTTATACAAGAAGAGATAACCTCGACAGCCTCATCCTGGCCGACGACTTTTGTCCTGAGGCGCTCTTCCATCTTGACCAGTTTCTCAGTATCCGCCTCCATTAATTTTGTAAGGGGTATCCCCGTCCATTCCGAGACCACCTGGGCGATATCTTCTTCATCGATCTCCTGCCGCAGCATCCCCTGGCATCCGGACAGCTTATTAAGCTGCGCGTTATGCTCTTTTGATTCTTTTTCCAGGTCAATTATGTCTCCGTATTTGATGCGGGCGACCTTATCAAAATCACCCACCTTTTCCGCTGCCTGGGCTTCATTCTTCAAGTCTTCGATGCGCTGCTTTATATTCTGGATCTTTAATATGACCGCTTTTTCCTGCTCCCATTGCTTCTTCTTGGCCTCAAGCTCTTTTCTGATCCCTTCCGCTTCCGTTTCTATTTTTTTAAGCCGCGCCATAGAAGACCTGTCTTTTTCTTTTTTTAGGGCCTGCTTTTCTATCTCAAGCTGCATGAGTTTTCTCTGCCTGATGTCTATCTCCTGGGGCATGCTGTCAATTTCGATGCGCAGACGGCTGGCCGCCTCATCTACTAAGTCCACCGCCTTATCCGGAAGGTGCCTTTCGGTAATATAACGCTGCGATAATGTCGCCGCCGCTATCAAAGCTGAATCCTTTATGCGCACGCCGTGATGGAGCTCGTATTTTTCCTTTAATCCGCGCAGGATGGCGATAGTATCTTCAACTGAAGGCTCATCCACGTATATCGGCTGGAACCTTCTTTCCAACGCCCTGTCTTTTTCAATGAATTTGCGGTATTCATCAAGGGTGGTCGCTCCGATACAGCGCAATTGCCCGCGGGCAAGCATCGGTTTTAACATATTTGAGGCGTCGATCGCGCCCTCCGCGGCGCCCGCGCCTACGATCGTATGCAGTTCGTCAATAAAGAGTATTACCTGTCCGTTCTTGCTTTGTATTTCCTTTAACACCGCCTTAAGCCTGTTTTCAAATTCACCGCGGAATTTTGTCCCGGCGATCAGGCTCCCCAGATCAAGGGCGAAAATGCTCTTGTTCTTCAACCCCTCCGGCACATCGTTTGAAACTATGCGCTGCGCCAGGCCTTCAACAATGGCGGTCTTTCCTACTCCCGCCTCTCCGATCAGAACGGGATTGTTCTTTGTCCTGCGCGACAAAACCTGCATCAACCTGCGAATTTCTTTATCCCTGCCGATGACAGGGTCCAGCTTCATAGCCCTGGCCATGTCGGTGATATCCTGTCCGTATTTTTCCAGGGCGTTGAATTTTTCTTCCGGGTTTTCATCGGTAATGCGGTGGCTTCCCCGCAGCTGGGAGAGCACGGACAAAACCTTTTCTTTATCTATCCCTTTATTCTTAAGGAATTTTACCGTTGCAGAATCCGGGTCGGAAAATGAAGCCAGCAGGATATGCTCAGCCGAAATGAATTCATCCCTAAACGACTCCGTCTCTTTTTTTGCGTTGACGAAAAGCCTGTTCATCCTGTCGGAAAAAAACACCTGCGCGCCGGCGCCGGCAACAGAAGGCAGGCGGCGCAGGCTATCTCCGATCTCTTGTTCCAATTGTTTTACCGCAACACCAAGCCTTTCCAGAATTGAAACTATAATGCCTTCATCCGCCTTAAGCAAGGCGAGGATCAAATTCTCCGGCTGCACTTGTTGCTGTCCTGATTCAGTGGCGTGATCTATTGCCTCTTGCAATGCTTCCTGTAATTTTGTAGTTAATTTATCAAATCTCATATCATAACCCCCCTATTTCTTTAGCACTCTACTAATGAGAGTGCTAATAATTTTATAAAAAAATTTTACTCTGTTTTTTCTATCTCAAGAATAATTTTAATTCCGTGGATGTTAACATGTTTATCTTCCATTAAATAATGAATATACTCAAGCTTCTTTATATCTCTTAAGGAATAAAGCCTGCTCTTCTTGCCCACCCTCTTTGGAGAAACAATCCCGGCCTTGTCTAATTGCCGCAAGGTCCAGATCGGCAGGCTTACCAGCTTGCTTGCGACACTGATCACGTAAACCGGCTCATCAGGACTGATATAAATGTCAAACAGAGGCGCCATTTATACCTCCTCTTCTGCTTTTGAACAAAGCATAGCATAATCTAAATTATTTGTCAAGGAAAAACTAATATTTTTATTAGATAAACTAATAGACTTTCTCTATTTCTTTATCTTGAAGGAGGTTATTGGCTATGATTTTTGGTAAGGTAACGGAGATTTTAGCACCTTTTTGCAGGTATTTTACAGCGTTCACTTTGCCTTTACGATATAAAAAATCCACCAGGTCCATTCTTGAATGCGGGACTATGATCTCTATGGTCACCACCTTACTTTGGAATTTATCCTGAACCGCTTTTAAAAGTTGCTCAATATTCCGGTTGTGCCTGGCGGAGATCATTACGGGATTTACAAAGCTTACCTGCGATACCGAGCTTAAAGATGCTTCATCCAAAAGGTCTATCTTATTTAAAGCCGTTACTGTGGATTTGTCATCGGCATTTAATTCCTTTAAAACAGAAAAAACTGCCTTGCTTTGCTCTTCGGCATTAGGGTTACTTATATCTACCACATGAATCAACAGGTCAGCTTCAACTACCTCCTCAAGGGTCGCCTTAAAGGACTCTATCAGATGGTGCGGCAGGTCGTGCAAAAATCCGACTGTGTCGGATATAATTACCTCTTCTCCATTGGACAATTTCAGGTTCTTTGACAACGGGTCCAACGTGGTAAATAAACTATCGGCGACCACTTGCGAGGCGCCGGTCAAGGCGTTTAAAAGCGTGGATTTTCCCGCGTTCGTATATCCTACAAGCACGACGGAAGGGACCGCGTTTTCTTTCCTCTTTTTTCTTAAGCGGTCGCGGTGCTGACGGACTTTTTTCAGGTCCTCCTTCAATTTATCGATGCGGCCCCTGATGCGCCTTCTGTCCACTTCAAGCTTCTGTTCTCCCGGGCCCCTTGTGCCGATGCCGCCGCCCAGGCGGGACAGTATTATGCCTTTCCCGACCAGCCGCGGCATAAGATACTGCAACTGCGCCAACTCAACCTGCATCTTCCCTTCGGGGGTCCTGGCGTGCCTGGCAAAGATATCGAGTATCAGCTGGGTACGATCGATGGTCTTTTTGCCGATGGCTTCTTCAAGGTTACGCTGCTGCGTACCCGACAGATCATGGCTGAATATGACCGTATCGACGCGGTGTTCCTCGCTCAAAAAGGATATTTCTTCGGCCTTGCCTTTGCCGATAAAAAGGTTTGGGGTGGCTTTATCGCGCTCGCAGGTGATATTATCCGCCACCTCGACGTTACAGGAGGTTACCAGTTCCTCCATCTCCAGGGCATGGTCTTCTAAACTCCAGTTGTCTTTTTCCGAATTCAATTTTACAGTAACCAAAAGTACACGCTCCATCAAAACTTCTCCATTATCATTTCCGCGACCTTGGCGGGCATATCATTATTCCTGACCTTAACCCAGGATATCCGCTTATCCTTACGAAACCAGGTCAGCTGCCTTTTGGCGTAAAGCCGGCTGTTATGTTTCATTTTATCCAGCGCCTCATCTAAACCATAATCCCCTTCCAGATACCCTTTTATTTCATTTATCCCGATAGCAAAACGCGCGGTCTCACTTAATTTGACTTTTAGCAGTTTCTTCACTTCCCTGGTCAATCCCCGTTTTAACATTTTATCCACGCGCTCATTGATGCGTTCATAAAGCGCGCCTCTATCAAGGTCAAGGCCAAATATCATTACGTCATAGCCGGCCGCGGCAAGGCCTTTTCTCTGTTTTTGCAAGGATGAGATCGGCTTACCGGTCGCCTCAAATACCTCAAGCGCGCGTATCAGGCGCTTGGTGTCATTGGGGTGGATTTTCCCCGCCGCCTCAGGGTCAACCTTTTTTAATTTATTGAACAGATAATTTCCCCCGCGGCTTAAGGCAAGCCTGTATAAACCCTTCCTGATACCTTTATCTATCCTGCCCGTCTTAAAGATCCCATCAACTACCACCGACATATACAACCCTGTCCCTCCGGCAAAGACAGGGACTTTGCCTTTTTTTATTATCTGTTTAATTTTTTTTACCGCGTCTGCGCGGTATTTAGAAACATTATATTCCCGTGACGGCGCAACCACGCTTAACAGATGGTGCCTCACCCGCTTTCTGAGGCCGCTTGAGGGTTTAGCGGTCAAAATATCCATTCCTTTATAGACCTGCATCGAATCGCAAGTGATGATCTCGCCGTT
>Ga0265297_10003332_pt1 | contig 29430 bp, 27 predicted proteins | sample Munlanlwell13791_FD_192502 | JGI IMG/M metagenome (GOLD analysis project Ga0265297, IMG submission 192502) | Leachate microbial communities from a municipal landfill in Southern Ontario, Canada - Leachate well 137-91 | ecosystem: Engineered > Solid waste > Landfill > Unclassified | place...
CTGCCCGCCGACCTCCGCACCCGTCTCCTCGACATCCTCGGCCCCGGCGGCCTGATCGAGGACCAGACAGATCTGGCACCACGCCTGGCCGACCAGCGCGGCCGCTACAAGGGCCGCACGCCAGCCGCCTTGCGCCCGGCCACCACGGCCGCCCTGGCCGACGCCATGGCGCTGCTCCACGCCGCCGGGATCGCCATGGTGCCCCAGGGCGGCAATACCGGCCTGGTCGGCGGCGCCACCCCGGACGAGAGCGGCGACCAGGTGCTGATCCTGACCGACCGAATGCGCCGGATCCGCGAGCTGGACCCGGCGGGCGACACGATCGTCGTCGAGGCCGGCTGCACCCTGGCCGAGGTCCAGGCGGCGGCCGCCTCGATCGAGCGACTCTATGCCGTCTCCCTCGCCTCGGAAGGCAGTTGCACGATCGGTGGCAACTTGGGCACCAACGCGGGCGGCATCCATGTGCTGCGCTACGGCAATACCAGGGACCAGGTGCTGGGCCTCGAGGTGGTGCTGCCGGACGGCCGGATCTGGAACGGTCTCCGACCGCTCCGCAAGGACAATACGGGGTACGACCTGAAGCAGCTCTTCGTCGGCGCCGAAGGCACGCTCGGCGTGATCACCGCCGCCTGCCTGAAGCTCTGGCCCCGGCCGCGCTCGCGGGCCGTCAGCTTCGCCGCGGTGCCGGACGTCGCTGCCGCGGTCGCCCTGCTCGGCCGGATGCGCCAGGCGGCAGGGGAAAGGCTCACGGCCTTCGAGCTGATGCCGGAACGGGGGCTCGATTTCGTGCTGCGCCACCTGCCGGGGGCGCGACGGCCGCTGGCCAGTCATTCGCCCTGGTATGTTCTGGCCGAACTTTCGGGCCAGGAAGAGGACCAGTCGGGCCTGCTCGAACAGGTGCTCTCGGCCGCGCTCGGCGACGGCGGCATCAGCGATGCGACACTGGCTGCCTCGGAAGCGCAGGCGACGGCACTCTGGGCGCTTCGCGAGGCCATGTCGGACGCCCAGAAGCCGGAAGGCGCCAGCCTGAAGCATGATATTTCCGTGCCCGTGCCGCGCATCGCCGAATTCGTCGAAACCGCCTCCGCCGCGGTCCTGGCGCGCGATCCGGGGGTGCGGATCGTCTGCTTCGGCCACCTGGGCGACGGCAATCTCCATTTCAACCTGAGTCAGCCGGTCGGCATCGCGCCGGCCGCCTTCATGGCCCGGACGGAAGAATTCGCCACCCTGGTGCATGACATTGTGCACCGCCATAACGGCTCTATTTCTGCCGAACATGGACTTGGACGGTTGAAGATCGACGAAATTACGCGCTATCACTCAAGTGTCGAGCTGGACCTCAAACGCTGCATCAAGACAGCACTGGACCCGAAGGGCCTCATGAACCCCGGCAAGCTCGTCAAATCAAAAGATCGGGCATAGGGGGGAGCCAACATGCCAGATGCCTTTGTCACCGGCGGGACCGGCTTTGTCGGCATCAATCTCGTCGACGAGTTGCTGCGCCGCGGCTGGAACGTCACTTGCCTGGTCCGTGAAGGGTCGAACGCCAAATATCTGTCGCGCCGGGTGGCCCGGCTGGTCACCGGCTCGATCACCGAGATCGACAGCCTGCGCCAAGCCATGCCCGCGGCGCCCGACGCCGTCTTCCATGTCGCCGGCGACACCAATCTGTGGGCGCGCCACAATGCCCGCCAGACCCGCAACAATGTCCTCGGCACGCGCAACATGTGCGCCGTCGCCCTGGAGAAGGGAGCCAAGCGCTTCATCCATACCTCGACCATCTCGGCCTGGGGCCTGATCGACGGCCCGATCACCGAGGAAGTGCCGCAGAAGGGCGGGCTCTCCTGGATCAATTACCAGCGCAGCAAGTGGCAGGCCGAGGAAGAGGTGCGCAAGGCCGTGAAAGCGGGCCTCGCCGCCGTGATCATGAATCCGGGCGCCATCGTCGGCCCGCAGGACAGCCACACCTGGGCGCGCATGTTCCTCATGGTGGCGCAGGACGAACTGCCGGGCATTCCACCCGGCGGCGTCTCCTTCGCCCATGTCCACGAAGTGGTGAAGGCCCATATCGTGGCGGCGGAGCACGGCCGCGTCGGCGAGAACTACGTGCTGGCCGGGACCGAGGCGACCATGAAGGAATTCGTCACGGAAATCTGCCATCGTCTGGGCAAGCCCCGGGTTCCGCCGGTGGTGCCCTTGTTCATGTTGAAGGTCATGGGCCAGATCAATTCCGCCCTGTCGCTGGTCACGGGCCGCGAGCCGCAGGTGACGCCGGAAGGTGCCGCCATGGCCGCCAAGTCGAACCCCTGCCCCAGCCTGAAGGCGCAGCGCGAGTTGGGCTACCGTCCGCTGCCGCTGGCCGACATGGTGGCAGACTGCGCGAATTGGCTGATCGCCCAGGGCTATATCGAGAGGCCGCAATGTCCGATGCCGTCACCATCCGCCCCGTGACCGACGGTGATGTCGAGGCGCTGGTCGAGCTGTGGCGGGCCAGCGGCCTGACCCGGCCGTGGAACGACCCGCGCGACGACATCGCCCGCGCCCGCGGCTCGCGCGAGGCGGAAATCCTGGTCGCGGTCGACCCCGCCGGCACCCTGGTGGGCAGCGTCATGGTCGGCCATGAAGGCCACCGGGCGTGGATGTATTATCTCGCCACGGCGCCCGACTGGCGCGGCCGTGGCCTCGGCCGCAAGCTGGTGCGGGCGGCCGAAGTCTGGGCCGCCGCCGCGGGGATGCAGAAGATGCACCTGCTGATCCGGCCGGAGAACGACAAGGTGCGCGCCTTCTACGAATCGATCGGCTATGGCGAGCAACCGCGCGTGATGATGGCCCGCTGGCTGGACGGCCGCCCCCTCGATGCCTGAACCGGGTCCCCTGCCCGGCTTCGTGCTGCCCACTTTCCGGCCAAGGCTGCCCTGGCTCGGCGCCGATCTGCAGACCATCCGGAACGCCCTGACCAAGCCCGTACCGCCCCGTCCGGCGGCGGCCCGGCAGGAACTCCGTCTGCCGGTTTCCGACGGTACCGGCGATATGCTGCACGCCGTGCTGGACCGGCCGGCGGCGCCGCGGCCGGGCCTGCCCCTCGTCCTCCTGGCCCACGGCCTCTCGGGCAGTGCCGACAGCTATTACATGCTGGAGACCGCGGCCGCCTTGCTGAAGGCCGGCTACCGCGTGCTGCGGCTCAACCTGCGCGGCGCCGGGCCGAGCCGGATCGACTGCCGCCGCCACTATCACGCCGGCCGCTCGGGCGACCTCCGCGATGCGATCGCGGGCCTTTCGCCGGAGCTGACCGGGGACGGCGTCGTCGCCATCGGCTTTTCGCTGGGCGGCAACACGGTCCTGAAACTGGCCGGCGAACATGGCGCAACCGGCCCTGTGCTGGCCGTCGCCTCGGTCTGCGCGCCGATCGACCTCGGTGCCACCACGGCGAACCTGAATCGGCGGCGCAACCGGGTCTATCAGTCCTACCTGCTGAAAGGCTTCAAGCAGGAATATGTCGCCCCCGGGGCCGAACTCTCGCCGCAATTGCGTGCTGCCGTGGACGCGGCGGAGAGCTTCGTCGATTTCGACGCCCATGTGACGGCGCCCCGGAACGGCTATCCCTCGGCGGACGCCTTCCAGGCCGAGAACAGTGCCGCGGCGCATCTTGCCGGCATCCGGATTCCAGCCCTGGTGATCGCCGCGAAGGACGACCCGATCATCCCCTTCGCCCCCTATGCGCGGGTCGACTGGCGGGCGATCCCCGGCGCCATCCCGGCCTTCACCCGGGGCGGCGGCCATGTCGGCCATCACGGCCGGGGCGGCATCTGGTACATCGACGTGATTCTGCGCTTCCTCGCCGCCTTGAGGGACCAAGCGCCAACGACAGGAGAGAAACCATGACCCTCGACCCCCAGGCCAAGGCCATCCTGGAGCAGATCGCCAAATCGCCTCTGCCTAAGCTCCACCAGGTGCCGGCCGGCGTGGCGCGCCAGATGTTCGAAATCTCCTGCAAGCTGACCGACCTGAAGGACGTCCCGATCGGCAAGGTCGAGGACCGCACCATCCCGGGGCCGGGCGGCGACCTGCCCATCCGGATCTATACCCCGGTGGCGGCGCCCGCGGGGCCGCTGCCCGTGCTGGTCTTCTTCCACGGCGGCGGCTTCGTGATCGGCAGCCTGGACACCCATGATGCGCCCTGCCGCCTGCTCGCCAACGAGGCACGCTGCCTGGTCGTCTCGGTCGACTACCGGCTGGCACCGGAGCACCGCTTCCCGGCCGCGGTCGACGACTGCCTGGCCGCGGTCAACTGGGTCGCCGGCCATTTCGCCGAAATCGGCGCCGATCCCATGCGGATCGCGGTCGGCGGCGATTCCGCGGGCGGCAATCTCTCCGCCGTGGTGGCCCAGATGACGCGCGACGCAGGGAGCCCGAAGCTCGCCTTCCAGCTCCTGATCTATCCCGCCACCGACGCCCTGCACGAAGGCCTGTCTCGCAAGGCGAATGCGGAAGGTTATATGCTGGATCAAGACCTTATGCAGTGGTTCTTCAACCAGTATGTCGGCCATCTGGGGCTGGAGGACCTGACCGATCCGCGCTTCTCCCCGCTCCGCCACAAGGACCTGAGCAAGCTCGCCCCCGCCCATGTCATCGTCGCCGGTTTCGATCCCCTGCGCGACGAGGGCCTGGCCTATGCGGATGCCCTGCGTGCTGCCGGGGTACCCGTCACCACGGCCGAATATCCGGGCCTGATCCACGGCTTCTGTTCGATGTCGGGCGTGATCGAGGCCGGCCGCACCGCCCTGGTCGAGGCCGCGGCCCGCATGAAAGAAGCCTTCGCAAAGGCCTGATCAGGGGCGCGGCGCCCCCATCAGGGCGGGGCGCTCGCGCTTCATGATGGCGCTGATCTGGTCGATCGCGGCGCGCAGGCGGGGCGCATGGCGAAGCTCGCGATGCACCGCGAGCCAGACTTCCCGCAAGGGGCAGGCGCCAGGCGCGGTCAGCCGCGTCAGTCCGGCGTCGTCACCGATGAAACAGGGCAGCAGGGCGACGCCGAGCCCGGCCTTTACCGCCTCGAGCTGGCCCAGCGTGCCGTCGACCCGGAGCGCCGGCCGGGCACCACGGGCCAGATGGGCGAACCATTGAGCATCGGGCGAGCCGGAGAGTTCGGGCGGCGGGCCGATCGCGTCGCAACCGGCGAAAGTGCCGGGCGCCGGCGAGCGCCGCTCCTCCGGATCGAGACCGGCGGTAAGGACATAGCGGGGTGCGGCATAGACCGCGAAGGCGACGAAGGCGACGCGGCGGACGAAGAGCTCGGCCTGGTCCGGCAGGGCGAAGCGAAGGGCGATGTCGCTGTCGCGCCGGGCCAGCACCGGCGGCCGCTCGTCGGAGACGAGCTCGATCGAGAGCCCGGGATGGCCGGAGACGAAGGGCGCCAGGCGCGAGGCCAGGAAGGGTGCGATCAACAGCTCCGGCGCCGAAAGGCGCAGCACGCCTTCGAGCGGCGTCGGCCCGCCGGAGAGTTCGACCGAAAGCTCGGCCATGGTGCCGGCCATATGTTCGGCGGCGGCGACCACCCTTGCCCCCGTCTCGGTCGGCAGCAGGGCATTGCCCTGGCGTTCGAACAGAGGCCGGCCGATCGCCGATTCGAAGGCGGCCAGGCGCCGTCCCATGGTCGACTGGTTCAATCCCAGGGCCCGGCCGGCCGCGGTCAGCGTGCCGTGGCGGGCGATCGCCAATGCGATCTTGAGGTCGTCCCAGTCGTGCATGACCCTATAAGAAAACGAATCGTGCGGGGGAGGATAGCATCATGGCATCGCGACTGTTCGACATGACCGGCAAGGTGGCGGTGGTCACCGGCTCCAGCCGCGGCATCGGCCGCGCCATCGCGATCGAGCTGGCCCGGGCCGGCGCTTCGGTGGTGATCTCCAGCCGCAAGGCCGAGGCCTGCGAGAAGGTCCGTGCCGAAATCGCGGCCGAAGGCGGCACGGCGATCGTCGTTCCCTGCAACATTTCGTCCCGCGACGATTGCGAATCCCTGGTGCGCAGCACCGTGGCCGCCTTCGGGCGGCTCGACGCGCTGATCTGCAACGCCGCCGTGAACCCCTATTTCGGCCCGATCGCCGACGTGCCCGAAGCGGCCTTCGACAAGATCATGGCGTCCAACGTGAAATCGAACCTGTGGCTGTGCCAGCTGTCGCGGCAGGCCCTGGCCGAGAGCAAGGGGGCGATCGTCATCGTCTCCTCGATCGGCGGCCTGCGCGGTTCGGCCATGCTGGGCGCCTATTGCATCTCCAAGGCGGCGGACATGCAGCTCGCCCGCAACCTGGCGGTCGAATGGGGCGGCGACGGCATTCGCACCAACTGCATCGCCCCCGGCCTGATCCGCACCGATTTCGCCCGCGCGCTGTGGGAAAATCCGGATATCGAGCGCGAGGTGCTGCGCAACTGTCCGGCCGCCCGCATCGGCGAGCCCGAAGACATCGCCGGAGCCGCCCTTTTTCTCGCCGCCGATGCCGGCCGCTACACCAACGGTCAGGTCCTGGTGGTCGATGGCGGCATGACGATTTCGGGCGGTTGACCCGATACAGCGTTGATCGGGCAACACTGGCGCATGAATCGCATTTCGCACTTGCAAAATCATCGCGACTCGCTTTGCGGGAGTCTAATTAACACTCTAGATCTATTTTTATGCGACCCGGATTGCCGCCCTGCCGGGACGCCCGCTGGTGCCCTGCGATGATTCGCCTTGGCCGTCGTGGCCGTATTGCCGCCGCCGCCGTTGTCACATTCGGTCTGTTGGCGACCTGTGCCCTGGGAACCCTGGCATGGGCCGCCAGCTATCAGGACGGCTTCGCCGCCTATGAACGCGGCGACTATCGCCAAGCCTATGACATCTGGCTGCCGCTTGCCGACGGCGGGGATTCCGACGCGCAGTTCGGCGTCGGCGTGATCCTCGACAACGGCCAGGGCGTGACCGAGAACGATACCGAGGCGGCCAAGTGGTACCGCCTGGCGGCCGAGCGCGGCAATTCCGACGCCCAGTTCAACCTCGCCCTGCTCTACGACTCCGGCAAGGGCATCGAAGTCAACAAGACCGAGGCCGCCTATTGGTACCGCAAGGCGGCGACCTCCGGTCATGTCGGCGCCCAATACAACATCGCCCTGATGTACGAGAACGGCGACGGCATCGACCGCGATCCGGTGCAGGCGGCCTTCTGGTACCAAAAGGCCGCCGAGCAAGGCCATGCCAAGGCGCAGAACAATCTGGGCGTGCTCTACGACAAGGGCGTCGGCGTGACCGAGAACAAGGTCGAGGCGGCCCGCTGGTACGCCGCCGCCGCGGCCCAGGGCTTCGCCCGGGCGGAGTTCAACCTGGGCGTGATGTATGATTTCGGCACCGGGGTCCCGCTCGACGACACCAAGGCGGCCTATTGGTACCGCAAGGCGGCCGAACAGGGCGATGCCGAGGCGCAGTTCAACCTCGCCCTGATGCTGGACGCCGGCGAAGGTGTGACGATCGACAAGGCGGAAGCCTCGGTCTGGTACCGCAAGGCGGCCGAACAGGGCAATGCCGCCGCCCAGAACAACTTGGGCGTCCTGCTTGAATCCGGCGACGGCGTCGCCCGCGCACCCAGCGAGGCCGGCTATTGGTACGAGAAGGCAGCCCTCCAGGGCAATACCAGCGCCATGCGCAACCTGGCGGCCCTGTTCCGCGACGGCCAGGGCGTGCCCCAGGACCTGATCGAAGCCTACAAATGGCTGTCGATCGCGATCGATTCCATGGGCTCGGGCCCCGACCGCGAAGCGACGCTCGAAGACCGCAGCGACCTCGGCGAACGCATGGAGCGGACCGAGGTCCGGGAAGCCCGTCGCCGCGCCGACGACTGGCTGAAGAACAGCGGCCCGGGCAGTGCCGTCCCCCGCGTCGCCAGCACTGGCCCGACCGCCCCCCCGCCCCCTGACCGCAGCCGCACGGAACTCGATTCGACCGGCTCCGGCTTCTTCGTCACGGCCGGCGGCCTCGTGCTGACCAATCAGCATGTCGTCGCCGCCTGTTCCGAACTGAAGCTGCGCCTGGGGCGCGAGCGGGTCGGCACCGCCACCGTGGTGGCGACGGACCCGAGCCACGACCTCGCCCTGCTGCGCTCGTCTACGGTACCCCCGGCCGTGGCCAACTTCCGCATGGGCCGGCCGCCCCGCCCGGGCGACGACGTCGTCGCCATCGGCTATCCCCTGCGCGGCCTGCTATCGTCCGAAGCCAATGTGGCGACCGGCACGATCAGCGCCAACGCCGGCCTGCGCGACGATCCCAACTATTTCCAAGTCTCGGCGCCGGTGCAGCCGGGCAATTCGGGCGGGCCGCTGCTCGACCGTTCGGGCCATGTCGTCGGCATCGTCTCGGCCAAGCTCGACGCGCTCGAAGTGGTCGACGCCTATGGCGACATTCCGCAGAACGTGAATTTCGCCATCAAGGGCGACGTCGCCCTGAGCTTCCTGAACACCAACCAGGTGACGCCGATCGCCGCCCCCTCCGAGACCGTGCTGGCCGCTGCCGACGTCGGGGAACAGGCGCAGCGCTTCACCGTTCTGGTCGAATGCTGGAAATGACCGGCCGGCTGATCGGCATCGCCAGGCGCGCCCAGCCGCGCGCACCGATGGAGACCCTCGACGCCATCTCGGTCAGCACCGAGGCGGGCGTCGCCGGCGACATCAGGGGCAAGCCGGGCAAGCGCCAGGTCACCGTGCTGGCACTCGAGAGCTTCCGGGATGCGCTGGCTGACCTCGGCCTCAGTCCCGGCCGCGACACGCCCTGGACGCTCCGCCGGGCCAATCTCCTGGTCGAAGGTGTCGCCCTGCCGCGCCACGCCGGCGCCCGGCTGCGCATCGGCGAGCTCGTGCTCGAAGTGACGGGCGAGACCGATCCCTGCAGCCGCATGGACGAACAATTGCCCGGGTTGACCGCCGCCCTCGGGCCGGACTGGCGGGGCGGCGTCACCTGCCGGGTGGTCGCGGGGGCTGGCATCGCCCTCGGCGATCCGGTCACTGTCGCCTGAACCGCCGGACGAATACCCGTCTCAAGGCCGCATCAGGGGCTCTTTTGCGGCCACGTCCTTCATCTCGTGCTCTTCGGCGCCCAGCTCGGCCAGAGACTTGATCAGGAACATGTTCAGGTTGAAGAAGCGCCCGGCCCGGGTGGTGAAGCTGCCCCCCACGATATGGCCGAGGAAGCGCAGGAAATCCGCGCTGCCGAGCCGGCGCCCCGCCTCCGCCCCGAGCTTGGCCGACTGTTTCGCGGCATAGTCCGACGACAGCCCGGCCGACGACAGGAGATCGGCATCGTTCAGAAGCCCCGCGAGCCGGAGCAGGCGATGATCCTCGGCGAGCGGCAGCAATTCCGGGAAGGCGGTGGTGGCATCGGGCGGCGGCCCGCCGTAGAAGGCCTCGCTGTGCAGCGACTTCATGTAGAGGTTGGGGCCGGCCGGATCGGTCGCCAGGACGATCACCCGGATCGCCGCCTGATCCTCGGGCGTGACGCCGGCGGCATCGAAATGGGGCGTCGCCCGGTCGTTGGCCAGACGCTCCAGGCGAAAGCGCTGGGCCCCGTTCATGGTCCCGTCGTGTTCGAAATCATGGATCAGGGCCGCCACGCAGAGCAGGCCGTGCTCGCGCGCCGTCAGGCGGATGTGGGTTGCCACCGCGTCGTTGCGCGCCGCCAGATAATGGGCGTTCAGGACGACTTCCAGCGTGTGATGGGCATTGTGATAGGGATTGAGCGGGTGGGGCGTGTCCCGCGCCTCGATCGCGGCGGCGATCTGTGCCGCCGCCCGGCGGTAGGGATGATCCGCCGCGAAACCATAGCCCGCCAACAGCCAGTCGACGATCGGACCGAGCTTGGGCCCCGCGGTCGCCTCGATCTGCTCGTAGGCGGCGATGATGGCCTGGGCGGCACGCCGCGCGGTGCGCCCGCGCACCATGGCGAAGGGCTCGGCCGCGAGGTCCAGCCCGGCCTGCCAGGCGGTATCGGCCATCGCCGTGATCATCGGCTGCCCGTCTCCCCGCTGCAGGGAGGCGCGGCGCTCTCGAGGCCGCCGGCCGCGCGCTGACAGGACGAATTCTGCATGAAGATGACCCGCCGAATGACAGAAGTTCGATGGCCTAAGCGGACAACCTGCGGTGCGTCGCCGTCTGTGATCCAGATCACACCGATCCGATTCAGCCGCGGCACACCGAACCCGACGGGCGGCTGCGCGGTAATCGGCGCCTCGCTCCCCGGGCCTCCATCCTATCCGACATGGAAGGCGAACTGAACAGCCGGAGAAACCGCAGAAATGATGGCTAATCCACGGCTTCCCCTTCCACCCGCAGGGGGTTTCGGGCTAATCACGCAACATCTGGCGCGACGCCGCCGGCCCGAAGAGGCCGAGCGCGCAGGGGGACTCTGCATGATCGAAGATCCGCGGGCGACATCGGACGACGAGCTGCCGGCGCCGGGCGCCGGTGCCCCAGAAGGAGATGTCCCGGCCAGGGACGTGCCGCCGCGCCCCTCGTGGTGGAGCACCGGACCGGCGCCACGCCTGTGGTTCGCCCTCACCGTCTACAGCCTGGTCACCGCGGCCAGCTTCATCGCCCTGCCGCTCGACGCCGGGGCGGCGGAATTCGGCCTGCGCGGTTTGCTGGCCGCTGCCCTGCTGCTGGTGCCGCCGATCCTGCTGCCCCGCCTATCGGGCGCCATCGCCGTGCGCGGGCGGGGCCAGCCCCTGGTCACCTGGTCGATGGCCGTCGTCCTTCTGTCGGCCTTGGCCGAGGGTGGCGGCCTGGTCAGCGGCGAAGATTGGGCGCGCTGGGCGGCCCTGGCGCTCGACGGTATCGTCGGTGCCGTGCTCGGCCCCCTGGTGCTCTCCGCCCTGCATCGAAGGCTCGGGCCGGCGCAGCGCCTCGGCGGCGTCGCCGGGGCGCTCAGTGCCGTCTTCCTGGGGGCGGCGGCCGGCATCGGGCTCGGCCATGGATTAGGCAGCCTGCCGGGCGGTGACGTCCTGCTGGCCGGGGCGCTGGTCGTGGTCGCCGGCTTCGGCTGGTGGCTGACCGGCAGACTGGCCAAGGCCACGGTGGGCGAGCCGCCGGCCGAGGACGAGCGCGATCTGCCGGCGCTCGCCCGCGGCGGCATCTTCGCCACCATCGGCCCCATGCGCCAGCGCCAGACCCCCTGGGCCGCCGCCCTCGGCGTCGCCTGGTTCGCCGCCGGTGCCGTGCTGCTGGTCACCTATCTGCCGGCGGTGGTGCGCCAGATCCTGGGCGGCGGGCCGCTCGCCGAATATGCCTTCCTCGGCGTCTTCGCCCTCGGCGTCACCTTCGGTGCCTTCCTGGCCCGGCGGCTCGCCGGCGGCGCGGCAGTCAGCGCCGCCTTCCTGCCGCCGGCCCTGATCGTCGCCGCCTTCGGCGCCTTCGACATCTTCTTCGTGGCTGGCAACCTGACCGCCATCACCGGCCCCGCCCGTCCGGTCTGGGACGTCTTCGGCGATGCCGGCGCCGTCCGCCTGGCGATCGACGCCTTCTTCCTGGCGGCGGCCGGTGGCCTGCTCGCGGCCCCGCTCCTGGTCCTGGTGGGCGATCCCGAGGACGAGCGGCGCACCGCCCATCATTATGCGGTGACCGGCCTGCTGACCGGGCTCTGCGGCATCGCCGGGCTGGTCGGCGCGCTGCTGCTGCGGCTGATCGGCTTCGGTCTGGCCGACCTCTTCCTGGTCCTCGGCCTTCTCGTGGTGGCGAGCCTGCCGGCGGCGCTCCGCTTGTGGCCGGATCATCTGTTCAAGGCGGCGGCGGCGCGGCTGTTGCGTTTCGTCTTCCGGGTCGAGGTCACGGGGCTCGAGCATATCGCCGAGGCCGGCTCCCGCGTGGTCTATGTCGCCAACCACGTCTCCAACCTTGATGCGCCGCTGCTGGCCGCCTTCCTGCCCGGGCAGCCGCTTTTCGCCGCCCCGAAGGAAGTGGCCGGCCGGATCGGCCCCCGCCTGCTCGCCAAGCTGATCAAGCTCTATCCGGTCGATGCCTCGCAGCCCGGCGCGGTCAAGGCGCTGATCCGGACGGTCGCCGACGGCGCCCCCATGGTGATCTTCCCCGAAGGCCGGCCGACCGTGACCGGCGGCCTGATGAAGATCTACGAAGGCCCCGGCATGGTGGCCGACCGGGCCCAGGCCAAGGTGGTGCCGATCCGCATCGAGGGGCCGCAATATTCGCTGTTCTCGCGCCTGGGCGGAAAAATCCACCGCCGCCTGTTCCCCAAGGTGACGATCCATATCCTGGAGCCGCGCCGCTTCGAGGTTGCCGCCGGCATCACCGGGCGGCGGCGGCGCCAGGTCGTGGGCAACAAGCTCTATGACGTCATGGTCGAGATGATGTTCGCCTCGGCGGATCTCTCGATGAACCTGTGGCAGGCCCTGCTCGACGCCAGGACGCGCCACGGCGGTTCCTCGCAGATCATCGAGGACCAGGAACGCAAGCCGCTGACCTACAACCGCTTCGTCATGGCCTGTCTGGTGCTGGGCCGGGCGCTGGCCCGGCGCACCAGCGAGGGCGAGACGATCGGCGTGCTGCTGCCCAACACGGCGGGTGTCGCGGTCACCTTCTTCGCCCTGATCGGCTTCGGCCGGATCCCGGCCATGCTGAATTTCTCGGCCGGGCCGTCGACCATGGCCTCCGCCTGCCGCACGGCCAAGGTGAAGACGGTGCTGACCTCGCGCCGCTTCGTCCAGATGGCCAAGCTGGAGGACGCCATCAAGGCGATCGGCGAAGTCGCCACCGTCGTCTATCTCGAGGATGTCCGCAGCGGCCTGACCCTGACCGACAAGCTGTTCGGCCTCGCCGCCTCGCGGGCGCCGAAATTCTTCCGCGGCGAGGTGACGACGCCGGCGGAGGCGCCGGCCGTGGTGCTCTTCACCTCAGGCTCGGAAGGCCTGCCGAAGGGCGTCGTGCTGAGCCACCGCAACCTGAACGCCAACCAGCTCCAGGTCACCTCGATCGTCGACATCACGCGCCAGGACAAGGTGCTGAACCCCCTGCCCGTGTTCCATTCCTTCGGCCTGCTGGGCGGCATGGTGCTGCCCATCCTGGTCGGGGTGAAGACCTTCCTCTACCCCTCGCCGCTGCACTACCGGGCGATCCCCGAACTGGTCTATGAGACCGGCTCGACCATCATGTTCGGCACCGACACTTTCCTGAACGGCTATGCCCGTGCCGCCCATCCTTACGACTTCTATTCGACCCGCTACATCTTCGCCGGCGCCGAACGGGTGAAGGACGAGACGCGGCGGATCTACGGCGAGAAATTCGGCGTCCGTATCCTGGAAGGTTACGGCACCACCGAATGCTCGCCGGTGGTGGCGGTCAATACGGCGATGCAGTTCAAGCCGGGCTCGGTCGGTCGTCTGCTGCCCGCCATGCGGGCCCGGATCGAGCCGGTCGAGGGTATCGTCCGGGGCGGCCGCCTGGTCGTCACCGGCCCCAACATCATGCTCGGCTACTATTGGCCCGACCGCCCGGCCGAACTGGATCCGCCCAAGGACGGCTGGTACGACACCGGCGACATCGTCGAGATCGACGAACTCGGCTTCGTCACCATTCTCGGCCGGGCCAAGCGCTTCGCCAAGATCGCGGGCGAGATGGTGAGTCTCGCCGCGGTCGAGCACGAGGCAAACGAACTCTGGCCCGATTTCATCCATGCCGTGGTCAATCTGCCCGACCCCACCAAGGGCGAACGCCTGGCCATGATGACGACCTGCCCCGAGGCGGAACGCAGCCGCCTCTCGCGTCACCTGCAGGAACGGGGGCTGACCGAACTGATGCTGCCGAAGACGATCGTCACGGTGACGGAAGTGCCCCTGCTCGGCTCCGGCAAGATCGATTATCAGGCGGTGAAGGACGCCCTCTCCAAGAAGGACTAGCCCAGGAACAGCAGCTTGAGGGCGAGCGCCAGGGACATCACGACCAGGATCGGCCGCACGATCCGGGCACCGACCCTGATCACCAGATGGGCGCCGACCTGGGCACCGACGAGCTGGCCGGCCGCCATGGCGAGGCCGGCGATCCAGACGACATGGCCGCCCGCCAGAAAGACCGCGAGCGAGGCGATGTTCGAGGTGAAATTCAGCAGCTTGGCGTGTGCCGTCGCCCGGCGCAGCGAAAAGCCGAGCAGGGCGACGAAGCCGATCGCGAAGAAGGACCCGGTACCCGGCCCGAAGAAGCCGTCATAGGCGCCGATCAGCGGCGCCACGAAGCCGGCGAAAGCGCCCGCCGAAATCCGCTGATGCGCCTCGATGTCGGACGCCCGAGGCGACAGAAGGACATAGAGGGCGACGGCGATCAGCAGCACGGGGATCGCCTTGGCGAGCGCGGAGGCGTCGATCAGGCGGACCCCGATGGTGCCCGCGACGGCGCCGAGGAAGGTCGCCAGCACGAAGGGCCGGAACGCCTTCAGGTCGATCTCGCCCCGCCGGATGAAGGTGATCGAGGCGATCAGCGTGCCGAAACTGCCTTGCAGCTTGTTGGTCGCCAGCGCCGCCGCCGGGGGCAGGCCCGCCGTGAGCAGCGCCGGCAGGGTCAGCAGCCCGCCGCCCCCCGCGATCGCATCGATGCAGCCGGCCACCAGGCTGACCAGGAACAGGAGCCCGAGCACCTCGGGCGTCGCCACGAACTCCATGACGGCGTCAGACTTTCAGCCAGCGCAGCCGGGCGAACAGGTGGAGGACACAGGGTACCAGCATGAAATGCAGCAGCTCGGGCGCCGCCGCCCGGGCCGACTGGCGCAGGAAGACGACGTCCGCCACCTCGATGGCGAGGCCGAGGACCAGCAGGATGCCGAGCGACGGCAACCACGACAGGCCGCGCCGGGCGACCGCCAGGATCGCCAGCAGGCACAGAAGGCCCAGATAGATCTGCGCCGCCTCGGCCCCGCCGGGCATGATGCGGAACAGCATTGCCTTGACCTCGCCGTACATGGCCTCCCTATCGTTAACCCTTCGCTAGGCTGGCTGGCCTAATCTCGCATGCGACCACAGACCGAGCGACTCCACCGATGGCCGACAAGATAGCCGCAGTCCGTCTCAATACGATCGGCGAATTGTCCGAGAACGGCTACGCCGTGCGCCTGGACTGCCCGGCCTGCCAGCGCGGCGCCGACGTCAATCTGGATTCGCTGATCCGCCAGCTCGGTGCCCAATTTCCGCTGATCGAGATCCGCCGCCACGCCACCTGCCCCCATTGTGGCGGCGCGGTCACCCTGTCGATGCGCCTCGCCGCTGCAGGCCCCAAGCCGCAAGGCCACCCGATGGCGATCCCCGTCCGCCCGGCAGGCCGCAAGGCCTGACTCTAGCCACCGGCCACAAGAGCTGATCGAGGCTCAGCGCAGGTTGCGCAGCCGCTCGATCCGCTCCGCCAAGGGCGGGTGAGTTGCCATCAGGGCGCTCGCCTTGGCCGAGAAATCCCGGAACGGATTGACGATGAACAGGTGCTGGGTCGCCCGGTTGGCATTGGCCATGGGCACCGTCGAGGCGCCCAGTTTTTCGAGCGCCGAAATCAGCGCGAGCGGGTTGCGGGTCAGCCGGGCCGACGTGGCGTCGGCCAGAAATTCGCGCTGGCGCGAGATCGCCATCTGGACGAGCCGCGCCGCGATCGGCGCCAGGATCGCCGCGATCACCAGGAGAATGCCGAGCAGCACCTGGGCACCGCCCCCCTTGCCGTTCGAGGAACGCGACGACCGCCCACCACCCCAGCTCGCGACCCGCAGGATGGCATCGGCGAGCAGGGCGATCAGCCCGACATAGACGCCGACCGCGGTGCCGTAACGGACGTCGAGATTGAGCAGGTGCCCCATCTCGTGCCCGACCACCGCCTGCAGCTCTTCGCGGTTCAGGCTGGCGAGCAGGCCGCGGGTGACGGCGATCGCGACATGGTCCGGCGACATGCCGGCGGCGAAGGCGTTCAGGGCGTCCGTGTCCATGATGGCGACGCGCGGCTTGGGCACGCCGGCGGCGATGGCCATTTCCTCGACCACATTGTGCAGCACCGGCGCCTCTTCGGCGCTCACCTCGCGGGCGCCTGAAAGGCCGAGCACGATGCGGTCGCCGAAGCGGAGCACGATCAGCGTCCAGATCCCGCTGACCACGATCATGAAGATCGCGAAGCCGAAACCGGTCGCGGAGGCGAAGGGGTTGAAGTTGGGGGCGCCGTTGCCCGATTCGACGAAGGCGCCCAGCAGATAGCCGAGGAGGGCGCCGATGGCGATCATGATCCCGATCAGGCCCCAGGTGGCGCGCCGGTTGCGTGCGGCGGCCCCAACGAAATCGGTCGATACCAGGCCTGCCGTCGCGGCCGCGGCGGGGCGCGGCACGATCACCGTCGCCTCGGACTCCGGTTCCGTGGGGCCCCAGGGCCCCTGCCCCCCTGTCATCGCCCCAGCCTCAGCGCAGCGCGACCTTCACCGGCGCCGTCTCGGCCTCCGGCACGTTGAAATATTCGGCGACCGGGAAGCTGCCCAGGCGCGCCACCAGGTTCGAGGGGAACTGCTCCAGCCGGTTGTTCTGCGCCATCACGCTGTCGTTGTAGTGCTGGCGGGCGAAGGCGATCTTGTTCTCGGTCGAGGTCAGCTCTTCCATCAGGCTGCGCACGTTCTCGTTCGCCTTCAGCTCGGGATAGGATTCTGCGAGCGCCATGAACTTGCCGAGCGCGCCCGAGACCGCCGCTTCGGCGACGCCGGCCGCGGCCGGACCGCTGGCGTTCATCGCCGAATTGCGCGCGGCGATCACCTGCTGCAGCGTTTCCTGCTCGTAGCCCATGTAATCCTTGGCGACCTGGACCAGGTTGGGGATCAGGTCGTAGCGCCGCTTGAGCTGGACGTCGATCTGCTTCCAGCCGTTGGCGACCTGGTTCTTGCCTGCGACCAGGCCGTTGTAGGTGACGACCGTATAGGCGACCACGGCCACCACGAGGCCGAGAACGATCCAACCGAACATGATGTTACCCCTCCGATTTCAACAGGCGGCCGGCGACCGCGTCCAGTTTGGCGACGAGTTGCGGATCGCGGGCACCGGGCGCCGTGATCAGTGCGTGTTCCAGCGCATGGTCGCAGCCATGGGGACAAGCCGCCGGCCGGCGCTCCGCCAGCAACGGCGCGGCCCCCTTGATCAGCGCCTTGGCCGCCATGGCATTCTTCTGCATCACCGCGATCACGTCCGTGACGTCGACCGAGCCATGCTGCTCGTGCCAGCAGTCGAAATCTGTGACCATGGCCACGGTGGCGTAGCAAATCTCGGCTTCGCGGGCCAATTTGGCCTCCGGCATGTTGGTCATGCCGATGACGTCGCAGCCCCAGGCGCGGTAGAGGTTGGCCTCCGCCCGGGTCGAGAACTGCGGCCCCTCCATGGCGAGATAGGTGCCGCCGCGGTGCAGCGTCACCTCGGCGAAATCCGCCGCCTCCTCGACCAGGTCGCCGAGCCGGGCGCAGGCCGGGTCCGCCATCGAGACATGGGCCACCATGCCCTTGCCGAAGAAACTCTTGGGCCTCGCGAAGGTGCGGTCGACGAACTGGTCGACGACGACGAAGGTGCCGGGCGGCAGGCCCTCACGGAACGAGCCGCAGGCCGAGAGCGAGAGAATGTCGGTGACGCCGAGGCGCTTCAGGGCGTCGATATTGGCGCGGTAGTCGATATCGCTCGGCGACAGCACATGGCCCCGGCCGTGGCGGGGCAGGAAGGCCACCTCGATGCCGCCGAGGCGGCCCAGGGTGATCTCGTCCGACGGCGTACCCCAGGGGCTCTTCACCGCGACGGTGCGGCGCTCCTCCAGCCCGTCGATGTCATAGAGGCCCGAACCGCCGATAACGCCCAGCATCGCCATGAGAACACCCCGGAAAAACGAAACGGGGAGGCAGAGCCTCCCCGTCCATCATCGCGCAAGGCGGCGGATGATCAATGGCCCTGCACCTTCCGGCGCACGCGGCGGTAGCTCAGGTAGGTGAAGATGGAGAGCAGGCCGAGGAAGCCCATCACCTTCACACCGATGCGCTTGCGCTCTTCCAGCTTGGGCTCGGCGGCCCACATCAGGAAGGTGGCGACGTCATGCGCTTCCTGCGCCAGCGTCGCCTTGGTGCCGTCGGCATAGGTCACCTGGTCGTCGCTGATCGGCTTCGGCATGCCGATGTTGTTGCCCGCGAAGACGGCGTTGTAGGACTTGCCCTCGGCCACGACGAAGCCCGGAGGCGGCTCGTGATAGCCGCTCAAGAGCGCGACGATATAGTCAGGGCCCGCATGGCGCGCCTTGGCCATCAGCGAAAGGTCCGGCGGCAGGGCGCCACCGTTCGCCGCGCGTGCCGCTTCGTCGTTCGGGAAGGGCGAGTGGAAGCGATCGGACGGTTCGGCCTTGCGGGTCGCCGGGTCGCCATTTTCGTCGATTGTCGCGACTTCGTACTGGGCCGCGATCGCCTTCACTTCGGCCTCGGAGAAGCCGATGTCGCGCAAGTCGCGGTACGACAGGTACTTCATCGAATGGCAGGCCGAGCAGACTTCCTTGTAGACCTGGAAGCCGCGCTGCAGGGCAGCCCGGTCATAGGTCCCGAAGGCGCCGCTGAAGCTCCATTCGAGGTGGGGAACGCCACCCTCGGCCGCGAGGGCCGGGGCCGTCAGGCCGAGGCCGAGGAGCGCCGCGGCGCCGATCATCATCGAACGCATGGGTTTCTCCTCCTCAACCGTGGGCCTTGTCGCCGAGCACCGCCTTGGCGATGGACTCGGGGACCGGCAGCGGTTTCTCGAACCAGGAAATCAACGGCACGATGACCAGGAAGTGCGCGAAGTAGTAGAGCGAGGCGATGCGGCCGACCAGGATCCAGATCCCCTCCGCCGGCTGGGAGCCGACATAGCCGAGGATCAGACCGTCGATCACCAGGAGCCAGAAGGCCTGCTTGTAGATCGGACGGAACTTGGCCGAACGGACCTTCGAGAAGTCGAGGTAGGGCATGAAGAACAGGATGACGATGGCGCCGCCCATGGCGATGACACCGCCGAGCTTGTCCGGCACCGCGCGCAGGATCGCGTAGAACGGCAGGAAGTACCATTCGGGCACGATATGGGCGGGGGTCACCAGCGGGTTGGCCTCGGTGTAGTTGTCCGGATGGCCCAGGTAGTTCGGATCGAAGAACACCCAGTAGGCGAAGAACAGCAGGAAGACCGAGAGGCCGAACATGTCCTTCGCCGTGTAATACGGGTGGAAGGGCACGGTGTCCTGTTCGCCCTTGATCTCGATGCCGAGCGGGTTGCTCGACTTCGTGGTGTGCAGCGCCCAGAGGTGCAGGAACACCACGGCGCAGATCACGAAGGGCAGCAGGTAGTGCAGCGAGAAGAAGCGGTTCAGCGTCGCATTGTCGACCGAGAAGCCGCCCCACAGCCAGGTGACGATGCTCGTACCGACGCCGGGGATGGCGCTGAACAGGTTGGTGATCACGGTGGCGCCCCAGAAGGACATCTGGCCCCAGGGCAGCACGTAGCCCATGAAGGCGGTCGCCATCATCAGCAGGAAGATCACGATGCCGAGCCACCACAGCAGCTCTCGCGGGGCCTTGTAGGACCCGTAGTAGAGGCCGCGCAGGATGTGGATATAGACCACGACGAAGAACATCGAGGCGCCATTGGCATGCGCGTAGCGCAGCAGCCAGCCGTAGTTCACGTCGCGCATGATGTGCTCGACCGAAGCGAAGGCGAGCGTCACATGCGGCGTGTAGTGCATCACCAGGACGATGCCGGTGACCAACTGGGCGACCAGCATGAAGCCGGCCAGCGAACCGAAGTTCCACCAGTAGTTCAGGTTGCGGGGAGCGGGATAGGAGACCAGGGCGCCGTCGAGGGTCGAGATGATCGGAAGCCGGGCCTCGATCCACTTGACGATCTTGCTGTTGGTCTGGAAGGGGGTCGAAGAGCTCATGAAAGGGTCCTCAGCCGATCTTCACTTTGGTGTCGGACAGGAACTGATAGTCCGGGATGGCGAGATTGGCCGGGGCGGGCCCTTTGCGGATGCGGCCCGAGCTGTCGTAGTGCGAGCCGTGGCAGGGGCAGAACCAACCATCGTAGTCACCCTGCTGGCCGAGCGGGATGCAGCCGAGGTGGGTGCAGACGCCGATCATGACCAGCCACTGCTTGTGGTCCGGCTTCACGCGCTGGTCGTCCGACTCCGGATCGCGCAGCTCGGCCAAGTTGACCTCTTCGGCCTCCTTGATTTCCTTTGCCGTGCGGTGGCGGATGAACACAGGCTTGCCGCGCCATTTCACCGTCAGGCTGGCGCCCTCGGCGATCTTGGAGAGATCGACTTCGATCGAAGAAAGGGCGAGCACGTCGGCCGCCGGGTTCATCTGGTCGATCAGCGGCCAGACCACTGCACCCGCTGCCACCGCACCAAGCCCCATGGTCGCGACATAGAGAAAATCGCGCCGGGTAGCCTGGCCCGACCCGTGTACGTCGTGGCCGGCTGAGCTGGACGTCGCCATCAATAGCCCCTCATGGATTACGAGAAATCTGGCCCTCTTAGTGGCATTCAAAATCCTGATTGTCCAGCACCCCGCGACTTGTGACACGATGCCGCACGAAGTTTGCAGCGCCCCGTTGCACGCCGATCTATAAGGGTGGCCATGCGCCTCGCCCTCTATTGTCCGGACATTCCGCAGAACGCGGGGACCATGATCAGAACGGCGGCTTGCCTGGGGCTCGGGGTCGATGTCATCGAGCCTTGCGGCTTCACTTTCTCGGATGCGTCGCTGCGCCGGGCGGGCATGGACTACCTCGCACGTGCAGCGATTCGCCGCCATGTCGACTTCGCGGCCTTCGACCAAAGCCGGAAGGCGGAGGGCGGCCGCCTGGTCCTGCTGACCACTTCCGGCGACCTTCCGCCGCACCGCTTCGCCTTCCGGCCGGACGACATCCTCCTGGTCGGACGCGAGAGTGCCGGCGTGCCGGAAGCGATTCACGCCCTCGCCGATGCCCGGATCCGCCTTTCCATGGTGCCGGCCGCGCGCAGCTTGAATGTCGCCGCCGCTGCCGCCATGGTCCTGCACGAAGCGCTTCGCCAGACCGACCAGTTGCCCGGAACCGAGAATTGACCGAAGACCTGAAGACCCGCGCCACCGCCTGGTTCGAGAGCCTGCGCGACCGTATCTGCGCCGCCTTCGAGGCCCTGGAAGACGCCCATGCCGGCGCCTTCGCGGACCGCCCGGCCGGCCGCTTCGAGCGCAAGACCTGGGAAAGGCCGGGCGGCGGCGGCGGCGTCATGTCGGTCATGCACGGCCGCGTCTTCGAGAAGGTCGGCGTCAACGTTTCGACCGTCGCCGGCACCTTCAGCCCCGAATTCGCCAAGAATATCCCCGGTGCCAGCGAGAGCGGCCAATTCTGGGCCAGCGGCATCAGCCTGGTCGCCCACCCCTGCTCGCCCCTGGTGCCGGCCGCCCATATGAACACGCGGCGGATCGAGACCAGCCTCGGCTGGTTCGGCGGCGGCGGCGACCTCACGCCGACCTTTCCCATTGCCGAAGACACCGAAGCCTTTCACGACGCCTTCAAGGCCGCCTGCGACCGTTTCGACGCGGGCTATTACCCGCGCTTCAAGAAATGGTGCGACGACTATTTCTTCCTGCCCCACCGGGGCGAGGCGCGCGGCGTCGGCGGCATCTTCTACGACAATCTTTCGAGCGGCGACGCGGAAGCGGATTTCGCCTTCACCCGCGCGGTCGGCGAAGCCTTCCTCGAGGTCTATCCGAAGCTGGTCGCCCGCCACATGGATGCGCCCTGGACGGCGGAACAGCGCGAAGCCCAGCTCGTGAAGCGCGGGCGCTACGTCGAGTTCAACCTGCTCTACGACCGCGGCACCACCTTCGGCCTGAAGACCGGCGGCAATACCGAGGCGATCCTCATGTCCCTGCCGCCAGAGGTGAAATGGCCCTGACGGCCGGGCTTCGCTGGGCCGGCCTGGTCGCCCTCTCGGCGGCCGGGGTCCTGTTGCTCGAAGCCTTGCACCTGCCGGCGGCCCTGCTGATCGGGCCGATGGTGGCGGGTGTCGTCCTCGCCGCCCGGGGGATCGAGATCAAGGTCCCGCCCCTGCTCTTCCTGCTCGCCCGGGGTGTCGTCGGGGCCATGATCGCAACCGCGATCAAACCCTCGATCCTGGGCGAGATCGCCGCCGACTGGCCGATCTTCGCGGCCGGCGTGTTCTCCGTCCTGGCCGCCTCGACCGGGCTCGGCCTGCTGCTCGCCCGGGGCCGGGTGCTGCCCGGCACCACCGCGGTCTGGGGCTCGACACCAGGCGCTGCGACCGCGACCGTGCTGATGGCGGAAGCCTTCGGCGCCGACGCCCGCCTTGTCGCCTTCATGCAATATCTCCGGGTCGCCCTGGTCGCCGGAGCGGCGGCGATCGTGGCCCGCCTGGCCGCGGTCGAAGGGACGGCGCCGCCGGGGCCGGACTGGCTCGCCCCGCTCGACTTCGCGACGCTGGGGCCGACTCTCGCGCTGATCCTGCTCGGCGCCATTGCGGGCCAGCGCCTGCGCCTGCCGGCCGGTCCCTTCCTGCTGCCCATGGTGGCGGGCGCCGTGCTCCAGGGCTTCGACGTGATGACGATCGCGATCCCGCCCCTGTTGCTCGCCCTTTCCTATGCCGTGATCGGCTGGGGCATCGGCCTGTCCTTCACCCGGGCGATTCTCGGCCATGCGCTGCGGGTGCTGCCGCGGGTGCTTCTGTCGATTCTCTCGCTGATGGCGATCTGCGGCGGCTTCGCGGGGATCCTGATGCTGGTCGCCGGGGTCGATCCGCTCACCGCCTATCTGGCCATGAGTCCGGGCGGCGCCGACACGGTCGCCATCATCGCCGCCTCGGCCCATGTCGACGCGCCCTTCGTCATGGCGATGCAGATGGCGCGTTTCCTGGTCGTGCTGGCGCTAGGGCCGGCGCTGGCGCGTTTCGTCTCCAACCGGGCCGGACTCCGCGCCGAATAGGCGAAGCAGGCCCTCGGCCCCGGCGGTGACCTCGGCCCAGGTCTGCTCGAAGGCGGAAAGATCGCCGTAATAGGGATCGGCCACCGCCTGCCCCTCCCGCCCCGGCACATGATCGAGCAGGAGCGTGAGCATCGCCGTGGCGTCGACCGGCCGGCGCGCCTCGAGCGCCGCCAGATTGCCATGGTCGAGGGCGACGACATGATCGAACAGGCGGAAATCCTCCTGCGTCACCTGGCGCGCGCGGAGATCGCCGATCTCGACTCCGTGCCGGCGCGCCACCTTCTGGGCTCTCCGATCCGGCGGCTCGCCGACGTGCCAGCCGCCGGTCCCCGCCGAATCGACCGTGAGGTCGACGCCGACCCGGCGCGCCTGGTGGCGCAAAGCTCCCTCGGCCATGGGCGAGCGACAGATGTTGCCGAGGCAGACGAAGAGCACAGAAGGCAAGCGCTCGCTCCGCTCAGAAGTTCGCGGTCAGGGGATCGGGACCGATGCGGCCGTCCTCGGCGTCCAGGGCATCGATCGCTGCGCAGTCGTCTTCGCCGAGGGTGAAGTCGAAGACGGCGAAATTCTGCTCGATCCGGCTCGGCGTCACCGATTTCGGGATGGCGATCCGCGCGCTGTCGAGGTGCCAGCGCAGGATGACCTGGGCCGGGGTCCGCCCGTGCTTGGCCGCGATCTCGCCGATCACCGGATCGTTCAGCAGCGTGCCCTGGCCGAGCGGGCTCCACGCCTCGGTCGCGATACCGAGCGAATCGTGGAATGCCTGCAATTCCTTCTGCGAGAAGCGTGGATGCAACTCGACCTGGTTCAGCACCGGCACCACGCCGCTTGCGTCGACGATACGGCTGATGTGCTCCGGCATGAAGTTGGAGACGCCGATCGAGCGGACCTTGCCGTCGGCGCGCAGCCGCACCAGCGCCCGCCAGGTCTCGACATAGAGCCCCTTGGCCGGCGCCGGCCAGTGAATCAGATAGAGATCGACATAGTCGAGGCCGAGGCGCGCCAGGCTCCGCTCGCAGGCGGAGAGCGTCGTGTCATAGCCCTGCTTGTCGTTCCACAGCTTGGTGGTGACGAAAATCTCCTCGCGCGGCACGCCGGAGGCGCGGATCCCCTCGCCCACGCCGCGCTCGTTGCCATAGATCGCGGCAGTGTCGACATGGGCATAGCCGGTGACGAGCGCATGACGCACCACGGCCGCCGCATCCTCCTCCGGCGTGCGCCAGACGCCGAGGCCGAGCTGCGGGATCCGGTTGCCGTCGTTCAGGGAGATCAGAGGCTGGTCGGTCATGGTCGCTTCCGTCGCTGATCGAGGCCCGTCATTTGAGCCGCAGGTGGCGGTCCGCGTCAACGCGGGGCGGCCTGCCCGTAGCGGCGCGGCGTGCAGCCCATCACGCGCTTGAAGGCGGTGGCGAAGGCGCTCTCGGACTCATAGCCGAGGGCGAGGGCGACGGCCGAGACCGGATCGCCCCGCCGGGCCAGCCGGTCGCCCGCGAGCGCCATGCGCCAGCGCGTCAGATAGTCGATCGGTGGAACCCCCACCGTCGCCTTGAAGCAGGCGGCGAAGCTGGAACGCGACATGCCGACGTGGGCCGCCAGCTCCTGCAAGGTCCAGCGCCGAGCCGGATCGTCGTGCATGGCGCCGATGGCGCGCCTCATCCGCCGGTCGGCCAGGGCCGAGAGCCAGCCGGTCCCGCCCTCCGCCCCGTTGGCGAGATGGCGGCGCAGCGCCTCGACCAGAACCATATGGGCGAGGTGGCTGATCACCAGGTTGCCGCCCGGCCGTTCGACGCTCAGTTCCTGCATCATGCGCTCGACCGCCTGGCGCAGGGCCGAGGATTCGGCGTCACCTGCGATCACCACGATGGGCGGCAGCATGTCGAGCAACAGGTCGGCTTGCGGACCGTCGAGCACGAAGCGGCTGCTGACCGCCAGGAACTCGCCCCCGCCGCCATGAGTGACCACGCCGCCCCGCCGCGCCGGCGGGAACACGCCCTGCGCCTCGACCGGGTCGAGCGCCAAGTCGCTCGCCATCACGAAAGGCAGGCCCCGGGGCAGCAGGAAACAATCGCCCGGGCCGAGGTCGACCGCCGCCCCCGCCACCGCCAGCCAGCAGCGGCCGGTCACCACGGCGCCGCATTTGATCGTCCGCGCCTGGCCGGCGAAACGGATCGACCACGGACCGGCCGCGTCGAAGCCGGCCGAGAGCAGGTTGCGCGGCGCGAGAAGGGACAGGAGATCGGAGAGCGGATCCATGGATTCGGACGCACGCGAAGAAATGGTGGACGAGCCAGCATAGATCGTCCCGCCACCCGGCCCTATCCCCTTTCTGTCCGGCCCGACACCGGCCCGGCGCTTCTGCCGAAGGAGGATTGCCATGCGTGTTTTCGTCACCGGAGCCAGCGGCTTCGTCGGCTCGGCCGTCGTCCGTGAACTGCTCGCCGCCGGCCATGCCGTGCTCGGCCTCGCCCGCTCGGACCAGGGGGCGGCAACCGTCGCCGCCCTCGGCGCCGAAGTGCACCGTGGCGACCTGGACGACTCGGATAGCCTGCGCCGCGGGGCCGCCGCCGCGGACGGCGTGATCCATACCGCCTTCAACCACGATTTCTCGACATTCGCCGACAATTGCGAGGCCGACCGCGGCGCCATCGCCGCCCTGGCGGACGGGCTGGACGGCTCTGCCCGGCCGCTGATCGTCACCTCGGGCACCGGGATCCTGCCCCAGGGCCACTTGGCGAGCGAGACGACGACGCCGGCCGCGGGCGCGGCTCGGCATCCCCGCACCGCCTCGGAAGAGGCCGCGGATGCAGCCCGGGCAAGGGGCGCCAATGTCTCGGTGATGCGCCTGCCGCCCTCGGTCCACGGCCAGGGCGATCACGGCTTCGTGCCGCTGCTGATCGGCCTCGCCCGCCAGAAGGGCGTCGCCGCCTATGCGGGCATGGGCGACAACCGTTGGGCCGCGGTCCACCGGCTGGACGCGGCGCGGCTCTTCCGCCTGGCCCTGGAAAATCCCCAGCCGGGCGCCCGCTATCACGCGGTGGCGGAGGAAGGCGTGCCCTTTCGCGCCCTGGCCGAGGCGATCGGCCGGCGCCTCTCCGTGCCGGTGACGAGCTTGGCCCCCGCAGAAGCGCAGGCGCATTTCGGCTGGTTCGCCCATTTCGCCGCCCTCGACGTTCCCGCCTCCAGCGCCTGGACGCGGGAACGCTTCGCCTGGCAGCCCGAACAACCGGGCCTGCTCGCCGACCTCGACCAGCCCTGCTACTTCGAGGGTTGAAGCCGCCGTCAGGTCCCGGCGATCTCCTTCATCACGTCGGCCGGATCGGAGATGCTGTCATGCCCCGTTTCCATCCGGCCGGCGAGACGACGGCTGAAGCTCGTGCCGTCGCCCAGCACCACAGTATAGTCGTACCAGTTACCCCACCCCTTGAGCGAGCGGACGATCAAGCTGCTGGTGCCCGCCGCCACGGTCTTGGTCAGGCTGTAGCTCTCGTAAGCATTGGACGAGAGCGAGAGTGTAACCGCCGTCTTGCCACGGTTGACCAGCTTGAGGGCGATTGACTGTGCCGCCGCGTTATAGATGCAGGCGACCTCGGGACGGGGTTGGAGCGGGCCGCCCGGCAGGTTGAAATCGCCCTTGAAATGGCGGTGGAAGCCGTTCGGGCCGAGCACCCAGAGATCATAGGACGACTGTCCCGCATCCGGTGTCCAGCGGGCACTCATGCTCATGCCAGCCTCGACCATGTAGCGCCGCGGCACGCGGTCGAGATGCAGCTTGTCGTAGACGTGGAACACGGCACCCGCCTTGCCATTGTTGGCGAAAGCGAGGCCGACCGACGCGGCCGACACGGTGGCATCGACCTGGAGCACATAGGGCAGCGCGCGGGACGGCCGGATGCCGACCTCCTGCTGCGGCGCGCTCTGGGCCGATGCGTCGGGCACTTTGACCGCCAGGCTCAATTCCTGGGCGATGCGGATGGTATCCGCCTTCGCCCGGGTACGGCTCGGCAGGCTCGGCACGGCTGCGTTCGGATTGACGAAGTCGAAGCACGAGGTGAGATCACCGCAGATCGCACGCCGATAGGCGCTGATGTTCGGCTCCTTCACCCCGAAGCGCGCCTCGAGGAAGCGCAGCACCGAGGTGTGGTCGAAGACTTCGGAATTGACGTAGCCGCCCTTGCTCCAGGGCGAAACGACCCAGCAGGGCACACGCGGGCCGGGACCATAGGGCTGTCCGTCCGGCGTCGGCTGGCTCGAGGTGCCGGCCGGGGCCGGGTGGTTGAAATATTCGGAGGCCATCTGACCGACCGCCATGGTCGAACCGCCGGCCGGCGAGCCGTCGGCATTGAAGGAATAGGCGGTCGGCGGCGGGACATGATCGAAAAAGCCGTCGTTCTCGTCGAAATTGACGATCAGCGCCGTCTTGGACCAGACCTCGGGATTGGCGGTCAGGGCCGCCAGCGTCTGCTGTACATACCAGCCGCCCTGCACCGGCGCGGACACCGCGGGATGTTCGGAATAGAAGGTTGGCGCCACGATCCAGCTGACCTGGGGCAGCTTGCCGGCACTCACGTCGTCGGCGAATTCCTGCAGCATACCGCCCTTCGGCATGGTGTTGCCGACGCCCTTGTAGAGCGGCGCCTTGGCGTCCTGGCTCTCCTGGTAGGGAATGAAGGGAAAGCCGCCGAGGACACCGATATTGCCGACCGCCTCGGAGGCAGCGCGGAAGGTCTTGAAGCCGGCCAGCGGGTTGTCGGTGAAATTGTCCGGCAGGTTCTGATAGACCTTCCAACCCACCCCGGCCGCCTGCAGCCGCTCGGCATAGGTGGTCCAGGCATGGCCCTGCTTCGAGCTGCCGAGACTGTCCCATTCGTTCACCACGATGGCGACACCGGACCCGGTCGGTCCGTTGGTGCCGGTCCAGTGGAACAGACGGTTCGGATTGGTGCCGGCGTGGATCGCCGCATGATAGGCGTCGCAGACGGTGAAGGCGCGGGCCAGGGCGAACTGGAAGTCCAGTTCCGCCTCGGTGTAATAGCCCATCGACCGGTCCTTCTTGTAGGTCGGCCAGGCGGTCATGCGGCCGTTGTCCCAGGCCTGATGGGCGTCGGGCCAGGTATGCGGCACCGACTGCACACGCTGCGCATTGCCCGCCTTCGAATCCAGATGATAGGGCATGACGATGCGGGTGCCGTTGGTCTGCTGGTAGACGCTGAGGCCACCGGGCAGCGGGATGGTGAAGCGGTCGCCGAAACCACGCACCCCGGCATAGGTACCGAAGTAGTGGTCGAAGGCGCGGTTCTCCTGCATCAGGATCACCACGTGCTCGACGTCCTTGATCGAGCGCGTGGCATTGTTCGCCTGAATCGCCAGGGCCTGACGGATCGAGGGCGGAAAGGCGGTCGAGGCCGCGGCTATGCCGGCCACCGCGGCGCCGGACTTCAAGAAATTGCGGCGGTTCGTATCGGTCATGCTCGAGCCCTCGCCCCTCAGCCGGCGGATGCCAGCACGGCCAGCACCCGGGCCGGATCGGAAACGCTGTCCTTGCCCGTCTCCACGCGACCGGCATAGCGACGGCCGAAACTGTCGCCCGCGAGCGCGGCCACGGTCAGGTCGTACCAGTTGCCGGCGGCGCGAACGCTGCGCGCCACACTGACGGTCTGGCCGACGGCGAGCGTCCGCCGCACGGAATAGACCTCATAGGCGTTGGCGGTCACGGCGACGACGAAGGGTCGCTTGCCCGTGTTGGTCATGGTCAGAGTCACCGACTGGCCGGCCGGGTCGTAGGTCATGGCGACCTCCGGATGGGCGCGCAAGTTGCCGCCCGGCAGGTTGAAGTCGCCCCAGAAATGCCGGTGGAAGCCGTTCGGCCCCAGGACCCAGAAGTCGTAATGGGTCTGCCCGGCGTCCACCGCGATGGTGTCCGACAGGCTCTTGCCCGCCTCGACCATGTAGCGCCGGGGCACGCGGTCGAGATGCTGCTTGTCGTAGACGTGGAAGACCGCGCCGACCAGGCCCTTGTTGACGAAGGAAAGGGTGACGTTCTTCTCGCCGACGCTGGCGTCGGCAAACAGCGTATAGGGCAGCGCGCGCGACGGGCGGATGCCGATTTCCTGATCCGGCGCGGTCTGGTCCGCCTCGGCCGGGGTCGGGATCTGGTCCTTCTGGTCTTGCTGCAGGCGGATCCAGTCGGCCGAGACCCGGCTGCGGCTCGGCAGCGTCGGCACCGTGGCGTTCGGGTTGAGGAAGTCGAAGCAGCTCGTCAGATCGCCCGAGACGGCGCGACGATAGGCGCTGATGTTCGGTTCCTTCACGTCGAAGCGGGCTTCGAGGAAACGCAGCACCGAGGTGTGGTCGAAGACCTGGGAATTGACCCAGCCACCCTTGCTCCAGGGCGAGACGATGTAACAGGGCACGCGCGGGCCCGGGCCGTAGGGGCGGC
>Ga0265297_10003333_pt1 | contig 29424 bp, 24 predicted proteins | sample Munlanlwell13791_FD_192502 | JGI IMG/M metagenome (GOLD analysis project Ga0265297, IMG submission 192502) | Leachate microbial communities from a municipal landfill in Southern Ontario, Canada - Leachate well 137-91 | ecosystem: Engineered > Solid waste > Landfill > Unclassified | place...
CAAACTGTCTTCAATTGTTCCTTTGCCATAGAGGACTCTATCCAAATCGCCAAGGACGATGGAAGTTGCTCGAGGATTGATGTTTTGAACGACGGAAGTAATTTCGGGGTGAGCGGCAATGAGCGCTTTTAAAAAGTTGTTTCGCCCAGGAAACACTTCGCTCGCGGTAACGATGACGACCAGAATTTCATCAGTTGCTTTCGCCAGGCGGATCAAGATATGGCGAATCAAACCCGTTCTCTTATCTTCATCATAAATTGGAATCTTGTGGTCTTGAATTAACTTCCGGCACGTTTTGATGATAATATTCGCCCGATCGTCTTGAATGAGACAATGATCGACATTCACAAGCTTGTGGGTGTATTCTTCATAAAAACCCGCCATGACTTTCCGGTTTCTCTCCGAGATAGCCATTTGGCACTTGTTTCGATAATGAAGCGGTTCTTTCATACCGATGATATCCAAACAAAGCACAGGGTCAATTCCCACTTTATTCAAGACGTCACGGATACGGGCGGTCTTTAATGCCAATTGGTGAGCATACGCCAGATGGTGCATTTGGCAGCCACCACAGTCATCGAACCAAGGACAAGCTGATTTCATCCGTTCAGGTGATGATTTGACGAGTTCGACAACCTTACCGGTCCCATTGTGAAATGTCTGGATGATGGCCTCTTCACCCGGCAATAAATTCGGAATCTTGTAGCGACGGTTATTCTTCAAAACCACTCCATAGCCATCCAGCGTCAATTCAATGGCTGTTTCCTGAGATTGTTCCAAGAGGATTATCTCCTTTCGATGAAAAAAGCAGCGTTGCTGCTTTGGTTCTTATTTTCCATACATCTGATATAACACCCAACTGACGAAACGGTTGGGAAGAATCCGTTTCAAAAAGAGAAACAACTTGTATTCAAAACCGATAGCGACATTCACGGGCATTATGCGCCGATGAATCAACTGCCCGATTTTTTTTGCGACCGTCAGCGGGGATTTGCCATGTTGCTCATCTTGTTCCATCTTTTTCAGCGATCTTTCCATTCGTTCTTTATATAAAGAGTTCGCTTTCGAATCCGTCACTTTGCGATGTAGGGTAAATCCGGTTTTGGTATCTCCTGGCAGAATGGTCGTGACATCAATCTTAAATGGTTTCAACTCAAGTCGCAATGCTTCGCTGAAAGCGGACAAGCTGGCTTTGCTCATGGAGTAAAACGCTTGGAAAGGGATGACTAGCGTTCCGGCAATCGAACCGATGTTGATGATTTTGGGATTGGTTCCTTTTCTAAGTAATGGAATCATTTCCTGAGTCAACTGAATGACACTTTGAACATTGACAGAAAAAAGCCAATCGATATCTTTTCTTTCGGTTTCTTCTATGGCACCACCGATTCCGACTCCCGCACAGTTCACGAGCACATCGATCTTCCCGCATTCTTTTTCAATGATCGCTTTAATCTGGACGATTTGCTCAGAATCTGTCAAATCGCAGGCGAGATGGACGAAAGAAAAATCACCCATTGGTTTTGAACGGGATAATCCATACACAAAATGACCTTTTTCATAAAGATATTCCGCGGTGGCACGTCCAATGCCACTCGATGCACCGGTGACTAAAACAATTTTGGATGTCATTCCTGAATCAACTTCAATAAGGCTTCTTCATCATCTGGAAGATTATTCAAAACGTCCGCAATGATGTCCACCGCTTCATCCATCAACGCTTGGGTATGGGTGGCGGTATAACTTGTGCGAATCAAACATTCTCCTTCCGGAGTTGCTGGAGGCAATACCGGATTCACATACACGCCGCGGTCATACAAGAGCTTACAGGCAATCAAGGTCCGAAGCGCTGAATAAGTATAAATAGGAATGATCGGTGCTATGGAAGAGGAGATGATCTTAATGCCTTTAGCTACCAATCGTTCTCTGGTGTAAGCCGCAATCGCCAATAAATTTTTTGGCCGTTCGGGCTCCAATTTGAGAATTCTTAACGCTTCCAATGCCGTTGCGGCATTAGCGGGAGTGATCGCCGCACAAAAAATAAAGGGACGAGATTTGTGCTTCACATAATTGATCACGTGCGCTTCCCCAACCATATAGCCACCAAGACTTGCCAACGATTTAGAAAAAGTGCCCATGATGATATCGACTTCTTTTTCCAAACCGAAATATTCCGCTGTTCCTCTTCCTTTTTCACCCAAGACGCCAAACCCATGCGCATCGTCAATCATGACGCGGGCGCCATATAATTTTGCCAAACGGACGATATCTGGTAATTTGCAGATATCACCACTCATCGAGAAGACCCCGTCTGTAATGATCAATTTGCCTTTCTCTCGATCAGCTGATTGGAGTTTTAGCTCCAAATCTTCCATATCGCTATGTTGAAAGCGGACCATGGTGGCATAAGACAGCTTGGCTCCATCATAGATCGACGCATGATTCTCACGATCGCAAAAGACAAGATCATTGCGACCGGCAATAGCGGAAATGATTCCCAAATTGGTTTGAAATCCCGTTGAGAAGGTCACGCAGTCTTCCTTATGCAAGAAGTCGGCCAATTCGCTTTCCAGTGTGACGTGGGTAGTCAATGTGCCATTCAAAAACCGTGATCCGGAAACCCCCGATCCAAAGTTTTGAAACGCTTGGATTCCCGCCTTGATCACGCGGTCATCCCCCGTGAGCCCTAAGTAATTATTCGAGCCAATCATGATTTTCCGTTGCCCTTCCATCGTCACTTCGATGTCTTGTTTCGTTTCTAAAGCATGAAAATAAGGATAAATCCCCATTGCTTTGTATTCTTCGACGGCGGTGAAATCAACACATTTTTGAAAGAGATCCATTTTTTCCTCCTTGAGCCTATTCCAAGGAATCATCGGTGACGATATTACCGTGGTAAATCACCAAGTCCAATTCGTTGATGTCTGCTTTTACCAAATTTTCTTCAAAAAACACCCGATCGACATCCGCTAGCATCTCATAAGCCAACTCATTGACGATAATCGGTTCAAACAATTCCGTATTACCACGTAAAGCCAGTTGAAAGGCAATCTCATGAGGATCATTTTCCTCGTTCTGATCAACGTGGTCTTGACTCAACTCATCCTTATCTTCCGTTATGGTTTCGGGAAAAGTGGCGATTCCGATCCCATACTCCATTGCTGGAAGCCCGTATTCTGTCAATCCTTGATTATATAGTTCGGCCATCGAATTGATAATGACGACATTTTCAAAGAGACGGAGCACGGCTTCTCCATCCGGAGTATAGCCTGTCCCCTTCACAAAATAATCTCCCGACTCCACCAAAATTACTTCTGGGTCTTTTTTTAACAACACCATCGCTTCCAATAAAAACGATTCCAACAACAATGCGGCTTTAGGCTCAGACTTGTCGCCATAAAAATCCTCCATATTCCGTATTGTCACATAGAGGTCAGAATATAGTTCCTCGTATTCATAATGATCGGACGCTTCAACCATTTCTTCAGGAGCAAATTCATCCGATAGAAAGGGCTCATCTTCACTTAAGAGAATCTCGGCAATTTTTTTACGGATATCCAGCATGATTTACCCCTCCTTGCTCGCTATCATTATGATGATTATAACACAACCATTTTTGAAAGTATAGAAAAAATCTAAAGACGATTTTCACCTTGTGCCTTCATCTAGCAAAATAAAAAACCGGCCGAAGCCGGTTCTCATTCAGTTCGTAGCGCCTCAACAGGATCCTTGTTTGCGGCGATTCTTGCCGGAATCAACCCCGCCACAAAAGCGAGAAGAATACTGATACCAATCAGGAAGAACGAATGCCACGCTGATAATTTTGCAACATTGGGCATTTCCGCTAAGTTTTCGATAATTCTATTAATTGGAATAATCAATAATAAAGCAACGCCAATACCCACAACCCCTGACACAAATCCAATCACCAAATTTTCAGCATTGAACACGCGAGATACGTCCTTCTTACGAGCTCCTAAAGCCCGCAAGACCCCGATTTCTTTGATACGTTCCAAGACAGAGATATAAGTGATGATGGCAATCATAATTGAAGAAACCACTAAAGAAATGGCCGCAAAAGCAATCAAGACAATTGAGATGGTATCGATGACGCCTTTCACCATGGAAGTGAACGTTGCGGCCTGATCGACATATTCGATTCGGGATAGGGAATTTTCCGAGAATTGATCGTTGTAAGCATTTAGATAATCTGCCAATTCTTCTTTATCTTCAAAGCTGTCCGGATAAATATATATCCCGCTTACCGAACCGATCTCCTCAGGATGATTGTCCAAAATATAATCCACTAATTGTTGGTCATAGCCAAACCCATTGTAAAACAGACTGACATTGGAACTTTCTTTGATTCGGACAATTCCCGAGATTTCGATATCAACAGCTTCGGCAATATCGCTTGTCTCATCATCATAGCTACCGATATACAATTTGAAATCCAACCCGACAATCGATGAAAACGGAAATTCGGTCGTTGTGGTTGTATCAAAACCCAATCGGTTATCCAGCGTTGATTGATAGATTCGATTATATTCGTCGACCACCAAAACAACTTGGAACTTCTTTTCATTCGGTTGATTGGCCGGCATGTTTCCATAGATCAAATCATAGTTATTGGCCAATACATCGCCTTCAGGCAATTGGGTAAAAAAGCGTGAAACAAAGCCAAATACGCTGCCGGGGTTCGTGGGCGTCTCATCCAATTGTTGGGCGTAGATCTGCTCGTAATCAGAGGAGCCTTCGTCATAACGCAAAAGCGATAGGTTCATATTGTGCGTATATTTGATACCAATAATCCCTAGCGGATCCACTTCTTTTACATAACGATCGACATAATCGATATACTCCGTCGTGATCAAATTGGGAAGAAAAAAAGAAGTAAGCCGATTCTCATCATAGGCAAGCGCGTAATCGGTATCGGGATAGGCCTCCAAATCCTCCACATTGAAAGTCCGCATTCGTTCAAAATCAATTTTGGACGTGGTAATGGTGATAGGATAGCCAGACAAGGTTTCCCGTTCAAATGCGGAAATTTCTTGATCAAGCCCATTGGAAAGCGATAAGATCAGCGCGATACCTATAATTCCAATACTCCCTGCAAAAGCGGTCAAGATCGTTCTTCCAAGTTTGGTGCGGATATTATTGATGGAAGAAACGATTGCTGTCATGAAATTCATGGAGGTTTTCTTGAGCGAAAAGTCGCCTTTCAACTCTTTGACTTCCGCCACCGGATTGGTGTCATCGATGACTTCCCCGTCCTTTAATCGGACGATGCGGTTCGCATATTTATTGGCGAGTTCGGTATTGTGTGTCACCATGATCACGAGTTTGTCCTGGGCAATCCGCTTAATCAACTCCAGAATTTGAATGCTGGTAACGGAATCGAGTGACCCCGTTGGTTCATCGGCGAGCACCACATCAGGATTGTTGGCCAGTGCCCGAGCAATCGCCACGCGTTGCGATTCTCCACCCGATAACTGATTCGGTCGTTTGTGCAAATGATTCTTGAGCCCCACTTCATCCAACACTTCGATAGCCCGGGCTTTTCGTTCGGAAGCCGAAACGCCACTAAGGGTCAATCCCAGTTCCACGTTTTGAAGCACGTTCAAATGCGGGATCAAATTATGGCTTTGAAAGATGAAACCGATTGAATTATTCCGATACATATCCCAGTCTAAGTCTTTAAATTCTTTCGTTGATTTGCCACTGATGATCAAATCTCCGGAATCGTAATGATCCAAACCCCCTATAATATTGAGGAGCGTGGTCTTTCCGCATCCAGACGGACCTAAAATCGTCACAAATTCATTCTTGCGAAAATCCAAAGAGACGTTATTGAGCGCCTTTTGCGAAAAGGTGCCGGTGATATAAGTTTTATTGATATTTGTCAAGCGTAACATACATGCCTCGTTCCCAAGCGAAAATCATTGCTTATTCATTTTTACTGACTCCATTATATCACGATAGTCTCGAACCCTATATGATTTTGATGTGAAGAATTTTGGATGAAAAAAAGTTTCGGACATCACTCCGAAACGTCAATCACTTTTGAGCTGCTTGTCGAAAAAGTGCCAATCCTTTCGTCGTCAACGGGTGTTCAATCATTTGCCTGAGCACTTTGTAGGGAATCGTCGCCACATCTGCCCCAAATAGTGCCGCTTGCCGGACATGTTCGGGATGACGGATCGATGCCGCAATGATTTTGCTTGGATAATGATAATTATCAAAAGCCGTCCGAATGTCTTTTACCAACTCTGCCCCGGCTTCTTTGGACTCGCAATAATCATCCAGTCTTCCTAAGAAAGGAGAGACATAGGTTGCGCCCGCTTTGGCAGCCATGATTGCCTGGGAAACGGTGAAAATCAACGTTACGTTTGTTCGTATCTGATAACTTGTCAACCGCTTGGTCGCCTTGATCCCTTCAAACGTCATCGGAACTTTAATGACAATGTTGGGGTGCATTCTTGCATATTGAAATGCTTCTTCAACCATCTCGTCGGCGTTACCCTCTTGAACCTCAGCGCTAATCGGCCCGTTGATCAATTCGGTGATTTCCTTGATTGCATCCAAGAGTGGCCGATTCTCTTTCGCAATGAGCGAAGGGTTCGTCGTCACTCCCGAGATAATGCCCCATGTACTCGCTTCACGTATTTCTTCGATATTAGCGGTATCAATAAAAAAAATCATCGTCAACCCTCCTAATTTTGATAATCTATCCCAGTATCGCTTGATGGATTTCTGCGAGTAATCGTTTCTTGTTTATTTCCATTTCTTTGAGCATGCTCTCGTTCTTCAGGGTATACGCTTCTGCCAATGAGCGATCATCCAATCCCGGCAAATTGATCTTGATATTGAGAATGGCTCCTTCCAGAGCGCTGGAAAAAAGAAGCACGGCAACCCCCATATCGGACAGGGTATTCTTATTCCCCACTTTCAAGATGATCTCCATGGTCTTTAATCCTTTTTGCGCCGCCGTCGCAATCATCTCCGGAGAGGCAATCGCAAGAAGCGTCGCTTTTTGGATTTGTTGGTGACGAAATGCTTTTTCTTCTTCCGTCGATTTTGGAAGCTTATATGCATCCATGACCTGATTGAAGGCTTCCGTATCTCGGTCAATTGCTCGATGGAGATCTTCTTTAATTTCCCCCATCATTTGGAGTGCCGATACAAATTCCAGTTTGCACTCTTCAGCCAAGGTTTCATATTTCTTCTTTCCAATCGTTAGTGCTCCAACCATTTTTGCCAGTGAAGCCGCCAATGCTCCAGCGAGGGCACTGGCGGATCCTCCACCGGGTGCCGGAGAATTAGAATCAATTTCATCAAGAAACGCTGTCAGACTTAAGTCAGTGAGGCCCATGGATCCACGCTTCCTTTCCCCTTGATTTGTCGATTGATAACAACTGCTATCCCATTTTTAAATACGTGTCGGGTATGATTGATTCCATAATGATAGATGAGGTAGTCCAAGTTATTGGCTTTCATCAAGACGATATCCGCCGCTTTTCCGACTTCTAAGCTACCGATTTCTTTCGCCAACCCTAGATGATATGCGGGGTTAATCGTGGCTGCTGTTAAGATTTCGGACGGAGTCATTTGAAGTTTGTTCCCGGCGAGTTGCATTGTCAATTGGAAATTTTCCGATGGCGTCGATCCGGGATTGTAATCACTCGCAATCGCAACGGCCGCTCCCGCTTTGATTAATTCTCGAGCCGGTGCATAATCATGATTCAAGAAGAAAGAGGTTGCCGGCAGAAGATTGGCGACCGTATCACTTTCGGCGACCATTTTCAAGTCGGATTGACCAATGGCGACCAAATGATCCACACTCGCCGCCTTTAACTTGACACCGAGTCCCGCTCCGCCCATCGGTTTGATTTCATCCGCATGCAATCTGGGTATAAAGCCGAGTTGTATCGCCCAATCCAACATTTCTTCTGTCTCTTCCAGACTAAAGACGCCCTCTTCACAAAAGACATCCACATATAGAGCGAGCTTTTTCTTGGAAATAACCGACAGATCGGCTTTTATTTTATCGATATATGCTGATTTTTTCTGACGATATTCCTCTGGAATGGCATGCGCTCCCATATAAGTCGGAACAATGCGTACGGAATGCGTCGATGCCAAAGCCTTGATGACTTCCAATTGCTTGATTTCCGTCTCTAAATCCAACCCGTATCCAGACTTCGCTTCAATGGTGGTGACCCCGAAGAGCAGCATCTCATCCAAGCTCTCGCGGGCTTGATCATAGAGTTCCTCAAAACTCGCTTCTCGTGTGGCTTTGACTGTGTTCAAGATCCCTCCACCATTTTTTAATATCTCCAAATAGGGAACACCCTTGAGTTTCAAAGCAAATTCTTTTTCTCGTGAACCCCCATGCACCAAATGCGTATGTCCATCCACGAAGCCCGGAAGCGCAATTAACCCATTCGCATGAAATACCCGGGTATTTTTCCCTTGATACAATCCATCGTCATGGTTGCCAAGATCCATGATTTTTCCATCTTTGATCGCAATAAACGCCGCTTCGATTGCTTGGACTTTGGCCATGTTATGTCCTTTGACCGGAGGGGTTTCCACCGAAGTATACAAGGTTTTGATTCCCCGGATAATCGTATCGGCAATCATTCGGGCTGCTCCAAATAATGTTCAACGAGTTTGGTGACTTCAAACTCACGTAATAGCAAATAACGTCTTCCCAACTCAACTAATTCCTGATGAGACAATGTTTTTGCCTTGATCGCTTCTTTGTTTGCTTGAAGGTAATAATCCAACGATTGAACAAGCGCTTCTTTGGGCATCAAACCAACGATCTCCGCGGATGTTGCCAACACCAGATATCGACGCGCTTCCATTCGGACCGTTTCAAATATACGATACAGTGGGTTTTTTTTGTAGTCTAATATATTCATGGTCACTTGAACATGACCGCGTTGAGCCAAAAAAGCTGGCCCGGCTTGGATATATTGAAAGCCTCCACTTGATTTGCGGATCGCTTTGGCAATAGCAGATGCGATCTTTTCATCGCGAGAGTCTAAATCAATGTTATAAGCAATCAAAAACGGTCTCGCACCCACCGCAAGCGCCCCAAAAGTCGGGTGAATGTCCGGCGTGCCACAATCCGGATGCCAATCCGGGTCTTTGATTTTTGTTTTCATGCCTTCAAATTCGCCTTTGCGAATATTGGGGAGCAGCACGCGTTCTGGGTTGGTTGCGGCTTCGGCATAGAAAAATACGGGAATATGATAACACTCATTGATGGCTTGTCCCAGTTTTTTTGCACACCCCACACATTCATCCATCGTGATGTTCTTGACAGGGATAAAGGGAATTACATCGACCGCACCCATTCGCGGGTGTTCCCCCTGATGCGTGTTTAAATCGATTTCCTTTTCACAGACTCCTACCAAATCCAGCAATGCGTCCTGCATTTCCTCTGGACTACCTAACAGCGTTAACACCGTCCGATTATAGTCGCTATCCGATTCGCAACTCAAAACATGAATGGTGGGATGCTGATTCAATGATGAGACGATCCGTTTGATCTTCTCTTCATCTCGGCCTTCGCTGAAATTAGGGACAGTTTCAACAATCTTATTCATGTTGTTCTTTCTCCTTCCAACGCGTCTCCACTAGTTGAACCAAGGCGTCCTCATCGGTCAGTTCGGGTAAGGTGATTTTTGAATTATTGTTCAACTTGTTATAGGCTTTCGCCACTTCGATGGCATGCGGATTTCTCGCCCAAGCTCGGCGAGAGACGCCGGCCATCACATCAAAAAGCATGGCAGTCTTTAGTATCTCGTCCGTTTGGCTGGATCCATCCAACACCATGCCAAAACCCCCGTTCACAACTTTCCCGATGCCTACGCCGCCGCCGTTATGCAACGTCACCAGCGTCATTCCTCTTGAAGCGTTTCCTAAAGCAACTTGAGTCGCCATTTCTGCCATGACGTTGGATCCATCTTTGATATTGGCAGTTTCCCGAAAAGGCGAATCCGTTCCTCCTGTATCGTGATGATCTCTTCCCAACATGATGGGTCCTATTTCTTTGTTGCGGACCATTTCGTTGAATTTGAGCGCGATTTTCAATCGCCCATAAGCGTCTTGATACAAAATTCTGGCTTGCGTGCCAACCACCAATTGATTCTTGGCAGCATTTTGAATCCAAAGATAATTGTCATTGTCTTGGAATCGGCGAAAACGATCAATCGCTTCCATGGCGGCTTGATCGGTTTTTTCCAAGTCCTCCGGATTGCCAGACAGGCAGACCCAACGGAAAGGACCATAGCCATAATCAAATAAGATCGGTCCCATGATATCTTCCACATAACTAGGCCAGATGAATCCATCCAAATCATTGATTTTGTTTTTACAGATTTCTTTGATTCCGGAATCAAAGATCGCTTTCAGGAAACTATTCCCATAATCAAAAAAATAAGTACCGTGTTCGATCAACGATTGAATGGCTTGATAATGTCTTTTTAGAGTTTGATCCACCAATCGGCAAAATTCAGTTTTATCCTGTTGCAACATTTCGGTCCGTTTCGTATACGACATTCCAATCGGACAATATCCACCGTCATAAACGGCATGACAACTGGTTTGATCAGACAAAAGGTCGATGGCGATCTCTTCAGCCACGGCGTATTCCAACAAATCAACGATATTGCCATAATAGGCGATAGCGATGGCTTGTTTTTTTGCTTTCGCTTGAAAAGCCAAAGCAAAAGCTTCTTTTGGTGTATGAACGATCTCATGGACCCAGCCTTGATGATGTCTTGTTTCGATCCGGGAATAATCTACTTCGGCAATGATCCCGACTCCACCAGCGATTTCTATGGCTTTTCCCTGGGCACCGCTCATGCCACCCAATCCAGAGGATACGAAAAGTTTTCCTGCGAGATTGTCGGATTCGGAAATCCCGAGTTTGCTTCTTCCGGCATTGAGTAGCGTAGAGTAGGTCCCGTGAACAATCCCTTGTGGTCCGATGTACATCCAGCCACCTGCAGTCATTTGCCCATAATTTGCCACGCCAAGTGAGGCGGCTCGGTTGAATTGCGCCAGATTGTCATATTGACCAATCATCAACCCGTTGGTCATCAACACCCGAGGAGCTGTTTTGGCAGATGCGAACAATCCCAATGGGTGACCTGACATCATCACAAGGGTTTGTTCGTCATTCATCACTTGAAGATATTTTTTGACGAGGTGATATTGCATCCAATTTTGCATCACACTGCCGGTTTCGCCGTAAGTGACTAATTCATATGGATAGAGCGCAACATCAAAATCAAGGTTGTTATCGATCATCACTTGAAACGCCCGGCCTGCCAAAGTGATTCCAGGATAATCATCAACGGATTTGGCAGATATTTCGCCATTCGGACGAAAACGATAGCCATAAATACGGCCATGCGTCAATAATTCCTCATAAAACTCTTCTCGAAGAATGGCTTGCCATTTTTTAGGAATATAGCGAAGAGCATTTTTTAACGCTAATACTGTTTCTGCTTTTGATAAAGAAAAATCACGTTTGGGAGCCCGCCGGATACCGGGTACAAACGGAGGCATTTCCGGCAATTCCGGAAAAATATCCGCTAAGGTATATACTCGATTCATCGGATCATCAGCCCTCCTTGGTCATTTCTGGCACATACTCATGAGCTTTCACTTGTGCTTCCAGCAAATGGATGTAAGGATATAGAATGCTATCCTCTTTGATGAATGGAACTTGTCGTCGAACTTTTCCATAAGCCCATTTTGTCGTCATCCCTAACTTTTCGGGGTCACGAAAATCGATGGCTTGACAGGCAGTGAATATTTCCATGGCAATCACCCGGGTGGCATTTTCCAGAATTGTCCCTGCTTTTCGGGCAGCGATCGTCCCCATCGATACATGGTCTTCCTGATTGGCAGAAGAGGGAATGGAATCAACGCTCGCCGGGTGTGACAACGCTTTGTTTTCGCTTACTAAAGCCGCAGCACTGTATTGAACAATCATGAATCCTGAATTGATTCCGGGTTTTTTAACTAAGAATGATGGTAACCCATTGGAGAGTGCCGAGTTGACAAGACGTTCGATTCGCCGTTCGCTGATATTCGCAAGTTCGCTAATGGCAATCGCTAAATAGTCAAAAGCGAGTGCAAGCGGCTCTCCATGGAAATTGCCGGCACTGATGACCTCCTCGGAATCCGAAAACATGATCGGATTGTCCGTCACCGCATTCATCTCGCGCTCAACGATCGTTTTGACGTGTTCCATGGCGTCAATGCACGCTCCATGAACTTGCGGAGCACAACGCAATGAATACGCATCCTGAATTCGTTTTTCTCCATCTTTGGTGATCAACCGGCTTCCTTTCAATATGTCTCTTATGCGGTTTGCGACCACCATATGTCCCGGATGTCCTCTGAGCGAAGCGATTCGCGGATCAAAGGCATCAATGATCGCTTCCAAGGCTTCCATTGTCAACGCTAAAGAAAGGGATGCCGTTTTCTCCAATTCCAAAGCATCATAGAGGGCAATCGCACCGACTGCGGTCATTGCTTGCGTTCCATTGATCAAACTCAAGCCTTCTTTGGCTTCTAAATGATCGAGTGGCGTGATGTTGGCTTTTTGAAGGCCGTCTTTGGCGTTCATCCGCTTGCCTTTCACCATCACTTCTCCTAAGCCAATGAGTGGCAAGCACATGTGGGCAAGTAGCGCCAAATCGCCGCTTGCTCCCAAGCTTCCTTGGGAAAAAACCACCGGTATGACATCCTTGTTCAAGAGTTCCAGCATTTTCACCAATACATCGATCCGAATACCACTGTACCCCTTGATCAAGGCGTTGACCCGAAGGAGCATCATGCCGCGAACGATTTCCGGATGAAAGGGATCGCCCACGCCACAAGCGTGGCTCATCAACAAATTCTGTTGCAGTTTATTGACGTCGCTCTTGTCGATGACCACATCGGAAAGTTTGCCAAACCCAGTATTGATTCCATATACTGGCTTTCCCTTTTCGACAACCGCTTGAACAAAGGTTCTGGCTGTTTCGATTCGTTGGTAATTGGCTTCGGAAATTTTCACTTTTTCCTTTCCTCTAGCCACTTTCATGAATAACGATAAATTCAAATTGCTTCCTGTAATCTTCAGCATGCTTTCACCTGGCCTTCTCTTCTATTATACCGTATCAATAAACAAAAAGAAAGGTTCTTCCCGTCTTGAATCATCGTCAGTTTGGTGTTTAGACAAAAATAAAAACCGCCACAACCAGCAGAAATCTACCGACTTGGCGATTCGAGATTCATAGATTATTCTTCTTCTTTCAGAAAAGCATAAAATGCCTGTTCTTTTTCTTGGTTCTTTTTCTTGGAAATCGTTCCAACCGGAGATACTAAAATCGTGAATTCATCGATTCCATCCAAATTAAACAAGTGATCGCAATCATGAACGTGAAATGCGCCGATCGCACACGTTCCGAGCCCTATGGATTCACATGCTAAATATAAATTTTGAGAGACATACCCGATATCCACAAGCATGATCCGATGAGCGAATTCCGAGTAGCGCCATTCTCCCCGGTAGGGGACAATGCTCCAAAAGAACAGCACATTGGCAGAAGCTGCCCAGCGCTGGCGATCCAACGCATCGATGATCAATGTGTCCATTTCTTCGACTTCGCCCAAAAATTCAATCTTGTGGGTCAAAGGAAGATAATGGTAAGCACCCGGAACCAATCCCGTCACTTTTCGAACCAACAAATAGGTTTCAAATGGATGGCGGGCCCCACCCGATGGCACGGTGCGCATCGTTGCGTAGTTTTTTCCGCGAATGCTTTTGACGCCTTGAGTTGTCCAAAGCAGATAGGAAAGTTCCAATAGACTCATTGGTTCTTCAGTATAAATTCGATGGCTCTCGCGTTCGTTGATAATCGCTAAAAAATCCTTTTTGATGGGGAGCAATTCGAAATCATGTGGCAAATCAATTGATTGATCGGCCATCTTTGTTTTGGTAAGTGGGGGTTGGGGAAGCTTTTTTTCCTGATCGGATGGCTCCACCAGATGTGATTCGTCAAAACGGATAAAATCTCTTCCTTCGTGGATCAAATCCTGAACTTTTCTACTTGCCATGGCAACCACCTCCGGTTTGGACTCCGTCAGATTTCGTTGAAAAAGATCCAAACCTGTTCTCTATCGTATTTTCCCATAAATCTTGGGGTTCTGTCAACTAATTCATTGGTTTTAGTTGATATAAAAACCTGAAAATCCGGATTGAATTTTCAGGTTACACCGATAATACCAGTAGGGTTTATTTAAGCAAATCCTTTTTCTTTTTTTCAAACTCTTCCTGAGTAATCGCTCCGGAATCATATAAATCTTTGTACTTCTTGATTTCATCTGCGGTGCTCATGTTTGATCCACCAAAAGCACCCATCGTCGTCTCAACCGAATCCAAGCCGTACTTATCCATGAATTGTTGATCAGACATCGTCAAAAGGATCACGCCATCAATAATACCCAAAATCCAAGGAATGCCGGTCCAAAAGAACACCAAATACAAAATACCGGTCCCATTTTGTCCTAAGTAGAATTTATGGATTCCCAACCCTCCAAGTAAAATTGCGAATAATCCTGCCACAACTCGATTTTTCATCGGCAAATCTCCTTTCCGGGTATCACTCATATTGAATGAACTCCCCTTGAGCGAAGGGATTGAACCACCGTCTCGCTATCACAATATATTATACACTATTTTTGATAAAAATTTAGAATATTTTTGCATTGGATGTGTCGTTTCCCCGCATCCAAGACGCCGGATGATTGCCTTCGGTATAGTGTTTTCCCTTGATAAGTCCCATCGCATCCAGCGACTGGCTGACCTTCAATCGCAGTCCTTGAGGATTGCTGCCGCCTGTACACAAATTGATCGTATATCGGGGCTTGATGGCGAATACGCGTTGACGAAAATCCGTAGCCCCTCCATAACGATCAAAAATATCGATCCAATTTTGATCTCGTAAACGGCGATCAAGCGGATCCAAGCCGCAACTGGATTGATACTGTACGGCATTCGCACAGATGACATGATATGTTCCCGGTCGTATGCTTAACGAACTTTTTTGAAGTGTTGAAGCAAACAACAAAAAGAAATTATCGCCGCTTTTTCCCCGAATCAAACCAACCGGCTGTTTCTGGATATCATATTCAAATCGATGAGGGCTTTCCAACACTACGAGAAGGTAATGCAACTCATCCTTAGGTTGCCCGTGATAGGAAATTCTCCCCAACTGGTAATCGATGTCCTCTTGCTTTCTCCGAGAAAAAGTGATGGAACTTTCTGACACATTCAACTCTCCCAGATACTGATCGGGAGAAGGCAGAATTGATGCGGTTCGACGGAATCCAGGGAGTTGCGAAAAATCAAAAGATTCCATAAAATTGACAGCCATACTCATTTCCTTTCTAACCTATTTTTTACAAAGATACATTATGTTTTTTTTGCCCGGATCACAACGAATCCCCCCCTGCCTGATCCAGGAATCGGTTCTTGATAGGTGTTTTCATAAGAAAACACCGTTTGCCTAGTCGCTTCATAGAAAAAGCCTCCGTTATCTAGGTACTCGAGCATTTCCTTTGTGGAGTGAAACTGGGCATTTTTATAAAAATCACTGGTTGCTTTTTTTTGTTCATATTGCCTTCCCAGAAAAGTGTCACGATCAATAAAACCGATTATGAAATGCCCCTGTGATCGCAATATTCTCCATATCTCTCTAAGAGCTTGTTCGATATCGTTCAAAAAACAATCCGCTGTCACCATCAAGGCAAGATCGACACAGTCATTTTCTAAAGGAAGTTTTTCAGCAACACCTTGATACACATGAATCTTTCTGAGCTTGGCAATTTTTGCCATGTCCATCGACGGTTCAACGCCTTCAAGAATCCCCAAATGTGAAGCAAACATGCCCGTGCCTACGCCGATTTCAACTCCTCGTTGAAATCGAGGCAACACTTGCTTTATTGCTTGGATCTCCGAATTGAATAATTCGGAATATTCTTGGTACCATTTTTCATAACGCTCTGTTTTGTTTTGGTACGGATCCTTTTTTTTCAAATGAATCGCTCCTTTGTTTTGATGGTTAACATTCAGGAGAGATTGTGGGCTATTTTTATCGAAGGCCAAAGTTCTTCTTCACAGATAACATGTTTCATTATATCGATTTTAGAAAAAAAACCAAATTATTGATGTTATTTATCAAGCAATAAGCTTCGTTTGCTTCTTGATAGTTGGCAAGTTCCTCTTTGGATAAATCTTATACTTTGAATGCCAGATTTAGTGCCCATAGAAAAACTGTGGATGATAGCTTGCTGATCTTTGTTATCCGCTATAGTTTTCATCCCCACGCAAATGAAAACGAGCACGAAACAACCCGATTGAATCCTATTTCAATCCCGAGTTCTTCTCAATACTATTGACACAGTCCAATGCTCTTCGAATCACATGATGCATGTCATAATATTTGTATTCTGCCAATCGTCCTCCGAAAATAATATTCGGATACTTCTGAGCGTGTTCTTGATACCTCCGAAAAAGCGTCTGGTTCTTATCGTCATTTATCGGATAATAGGGTTCGTTTGTCTCTTTGTAGTTGGCTGGATATTCTTTGGTGATGATGGTATTATTCGGCTTCCGGTCACTGAAAAACCGATGTTCAATGATGCGGGTATAGGGTATATCGATATCGGTATAATTGATTACTGCGTTGCCTTGATAATTATCAGTGGCCAATTCTTCGTGTTCAAAGCGAAGCGAGCGATATTCCAATTCTCCATACTGATAGTTGAAAAAGCGATCGATGGGGCCGGTATAAACGATGATGTCGGCTAAATCATCATATGTTCCCCGATGTTCCAAATAATCGACATTCAACTCAATGTCGATTCCTCGGATCATGGCTTCCACCATCTGGGTATAGCCCTCCTTCGGTATTCCTTGATATAGATCATTAAAATAATTGTTGTCGAAAGTAAAGCGAACCGGTAGGCGCTTAATAATCGACGGTGGTAACTCTTTTGGGTCCATTCCCCATTGCTTTTGAGTATAACCTTTGATCAATATTTCATAGATATCTTTCCCAACTAACTTAATAGCTTGTTCTTCGAGGTTGGCGGGAGATGAAACTCCATATTCTTTTTGTTGCTCTTCAATGATCTTTTTAGCTTCTTCGGGGGTAGTAATATTCCAAATTTTAGTAAAGGTGTTCATATTGAAAGGTAAATTGTAAAGTTTTCCTTTATAAAAGGCGAGCGGAGAATTTATAAAATCGGAAAACGGACCAAAGCGGCTGACATAGTTCCACACCTCTTCATCGCTAGTGTGAAAAATGTGAGCACCGTACACATGAACATCAATCTCTTTTCTTCTCTCTGTGTAGGCGTTTCCCGCAATGTGATTTCGTTTTTCGATTATCAGGCATCTCTTTCCCGACTCTTTCATTCTCTGTGCAAACGTCGCCCCGAAAAGACCACAGCCAACAACGAGATAATCATATTTTTTGATAACGCTCACCATCCATTTCTCATAATCGCTTTCCTTTATCCGGTTGTATTGTACCACATCTAAGAAGTGATTCCACTGGCATCTTCAAGATAATATCCGCAATCAAGCTTTGCTTTTTCCCCGCCACATATAAAAAAAACAACCTGAGCGGGTCATTGTATATTATTATTTTCATTGGCACTATTGGCGTAAATGATGATACAATGATGACTAAGGAGGGATGCTATGTACCCCTATCTGTTTCCGGAAATCTTTGGCAATACCATTCCGCTATATGATTTGATGATTGCCGTTGGCATTTTCTTTTTTCTTATTTATGTTGCGACAAGGCTAGAAAAACACCATGGCTTTACCAGAAAACAAACCAATCGAATCTTATTGCTGATTGTGATTTCCTTACTATTCGCCTTGTTATCGTCCTTTGTGTTTGATGGTGTTTTTCATAGCATCAAGCAAGGCGAACTGACATTCGGGACAATTTCTTTTCTCGGAGGTCTCATCGGTGGCGTGGCTTGCTTAGTGGTCTTATTAAAACTGTTTTATCGTGAACCAAACAAAAATATGAAACAGATCATGAATACCGTGATCGTCGGGGTTATCCTTGCGCATGCATTTGGCAGGATTGGTTGTTTTTTGGCTGGTTGTTGTTATGGAATACCGACCGACTCATTTCTTGGGGTCATTTTTCCTTACGGCCATGCTCATGAGGCATTCCCTGACATCAAGATTTTCCCTACTCAGTTATTTGAAGCAACCTTCCTCTTCGGTTTTTTTTTTGTTCTAGCAAATCTCAAGAAGATACGTGGATATGAACTGGAGTTATATTTGATTGCTTATGGAATTTGGCGGATTCTGATTGAACTGATCCGTGGCGATGACCGCGGTCGTTTTTTAAGTTTCATTACTACAGAATATAATGTTTTTCCCACCCCTTCTCAATATCTGAGCTTATTCATGGTGGTTGGCGGAATCTTTTTGTTATTACATTCTAAAAAAAATCAGTCGCTCTAAAAAATGATTATCTCGAAGTTTTGACGAAAACACTTTGAAGAAGGATATGAACAATCCCTTACTGGTTATTCCCAGGCTTTAAACTGGAATCGCCGTCTATGTCCAGAATGAATGTTTTTGATCCATATCAAAATCATCTATCTGAACCCCTTGGAAATCTATTATGGTAACTTCATCACTACCAAGAAAGATACACGTTATCACAGGTATGGACTTAAAGACACCAAAAGCATCATTGACACGTATGACGATAGCGTCTCGATCAAAATCGACAACAATGGGTTCTGCTTGGTCATACGGATTCTCATCCTTCGACAGAGCGCATAACAAGATACGCTTAGAAATAAACAGGATACGCTCTAATATGGAGCATATTCTTTTTATATGTTAAAATACAGACGAACATGTTAGCGCTTATATCCATTGACGGGAAACGCTAGCCAAAAAATTATCTTATAGATGGGACGATTCTTTTATGAAAAACCAAGCCATCATCCAGAAAATGACTTTGTCAGAAAAAGCTTCTTTTATGTCTGGCAAGGACTTTTGGACCACCATGAATTTGGATAGACTCCAAATCCCGAGTATTTTTTTGTCAGATGGTCCTCACGGTCTTCGGAAACAAGCCGCTGCGGCGGATCAGCTGGGACTGAACGCAAGTATCCCTGCCACTTGTTTCCCAACATCTGCCACAGTCGCCAACAGTTGGGATGAAACACTGGGACAAGAACTTGGAACCTGTTTAGGAAAAGAAGCTTTGAGTCAGAAAGTCAATGTTCTTTTGGGCCCAGGAATCAACATCAAGCGTAATCCGCTCTGTGGGCGAAATTTTGAATATTTCAGCGAAGATCCCCTATTAGCTGGTAAAATGGCGGCTTCCTATGTCAAAGGAATCCAAGCGACAGGCGTTTCTGCTTGTCTCAAGCACTTTTCCGCAAACAATCAAGAGTACCGCCGTATGACTATTGACTCCATTATTGATGAAAGAACCTTGAGAGAAATCTATCTCAAGCCCTTTGAAATCGGCATCAAGGAAGGGAAACCCAAAGTCATCATGTCGTCTTATAATAAGGTGAACGGCGACTACACGAATGAGAATATGCATTTGCAAAGAGATATTTTACGTAACGAATGGAAATATCAAAATGTGGTGGTCACGGATTGGGGCGGCTCCAACGATCGGATCAAAGGACTGATTGCCGGTAATGAATTGGAAATGCCGACGAACGGCGGGGACACCAACGACGAAATCGTGGAAGCTGTCAAAAAAGGCGTGATTCCAGAATCCCTGTTAGATGAAAATCTCGATCGATTATTGACACTCATTTTTGAAACGAGCAAAGAAATTTCTGATAAAACTCTACTCATCGATAAGGATGCCCATCATCAAGTAGCACAAAAAATTGCGGAAGAATCCCTGATTCTCTTAAAGAATGAAAACAATACCTTGCCGCTTAATGCTCAGGAAAAAATCGCTGTTATCGGTGATTTCGCGAAAAATCCACGCTATCAGGGAGCCGGTTCCTCGATTGTCAATCCAACAAAATTGGATAATACTGTTGATGCGATTGGTGATTTTGATCTCAACATCGTCGGCTATGAACAAGGTTATATCCGTTATGGCAAAAAAAGCAGACGCTTGTTGAAAAGGGCAATGAAATTAGCAGAAAAAGCCGATACAATTCTATTGTATCTCGGCCTAGATGAATTCAGTGAAGTCGAAGGCATCGATCGACCGAATTTGAAAATGCCCGATAATCAACTTCTTTTGTTTGACCAGTTGGCAACTTTGGGAAAGAAGATTGTGGTCGTCCTTGCTTGCGGCAGTGCTGTCGAAATGGATTTCGCAGATAAATCCCAAGCGATTCTCCACACATATCTTTCCGGGCAAGCCGGAGCCAGAGCTGCATTGAATATTCTCGTAGGGAAAGTCAATCCCTCCGGAAAATTGTCCGAAACCATTCCGTTCAAATATGAGGACACCCCTACCGCGACTAATTATCCGGGATTGTACGTAACAGCCGAGTATCGTGAAGGACTTTACGTCGGATATCGTTATTTTGACACCCAAGCTATCAAACCAAGATATCCGTTTGGCTATGGCTTATCTTATACGACATTCGCCTATGCCAATCTGGAAAAAAGCAAAGATGAAGTAAGCTTCCAATTGACAAACACCGGAAAAATAGCCGGGAAGGAAGTTGCCCAAGTGTATGTCCGAGCCCTGAATTCAAAAGTATATCGGCCTCAAAAAGAGTTAAAAGGGTTTGTCAAAGTCCTGCTTAACCCGGGTGAAACCAAAACAGTCACCGTAAAATTAGGAAAATCCGCGTTCGAATTCTACAACCCGACAACCCAAAAATGGGAAGTCGAAACGCTGGATTACGAGATCATGGTGGGTTCTTCTTCGCAAGACATTCACTTAACCCAAACGCTAAAGGTCCAAGGAGCGACCATCAAACCACTGATTGCTCTTAAGGACATTCCCGCATATGCCAAGGGTCAAATCCAGAACGTAACCAGAACCGAATTTGAAAAGATCCTTGGGTATGCCGTGCCGAAAGCAACATATGACTTCTATAAGAAGAACCGTCTGGTTGTTGGCTATAACACCACGGTTGAACAGTTACGCTATGCCAAACGCTGGGTGGGCAGAGTCTTTTCCGGTGGAATTCGCTTTGTGATAAAACTGCTCAAGTTTCTAGGCATGAGAGCAGTCGCCAACATGTTAACCATGGGAATTTTGCACCTACCCATGAGAGGGTTGGCCCACATGTCTGGCGGAATGATCTGCTGGGGGCAGCTCGATGGGCTGATCATGATGTTCAATGGACACTTTTTTAAAGGCTTGAATAAATTTTTTAAAGAAGGTCGTATCCGCTCTAAAAAACGGAAAACGAATAAAATAGAGGTGAAAAGTGCATGAGCGATGTCAAGAACAAAAATCAGGAAACATCCGATTGCATGCCAAAGAAAACCAATAGAGGGTGGTCTCAATGAAGTTGATCACTTTTGCAGTTCCTGCCTATAATTCCCAGGCTTATCTCGCCCAATGTCTGGACTCTTTGATTGTGGGCGGCGAGGAAGTGGAGGTCATTGTCATCAATGACGGCTCTACCGACAATACTGAAACGATCGCCCGTCAATACGAAACCCAATACCCGGGCATTGTCAAGGTGGTTTCCAAAATCAATGGTGGCCACGGATCCGGTATCAACGTTGGTTTGGAGAATGCCACGGGTCTCTTTTTCAAAGTGGTCGATTCCGATGATTGGCTAAACGAAAATGCCCTGAATATGTTATTGAATACGATTCGAAAACATCTTCAGGAACAACATCTCGCTGATCTTTATATCACCAATTTTGTGTATGACAAAGTGAACGAAGGTAAGTTTTTCATTCGTCACTTCTCCCGGCATTTCCAAAGCAATTGTTTTACACAATGGTCGAATGTTGGCAAATTTTACGGAGCTCAAGTCTTATTAATGCATTCCTTGACCTATCATACCGCGAAACTTCGGGAAAGTGGTCTCAAGCTCCCACATCACACCTTCTATGTCGACAACATCTACGCCTATGCCCCGCTTTCAAAGATGCAGAGCATTTTTTACATTGATGTCAATCTCTATCATTATTACATCGGTAGAGAAGATCAATCGGTCAATCTTGGGGTGTTCACAAACCGATATGACCAACAAATTCGCGTGATGAAAGAAATGATCAAAGCGTATTCGTATGCCGATATCCTGAAGTTCGAAAAAGGATTGAGAAAATATATCCTCCATTGTCTCTCGGCGATCATGATTATCACAATCTTCTTCACGGTGGCTAAAGACGGAGAGGATCGCCGGATTGCTTTGTCTGACCTTTGGTCCTTCATCAAACTCAGAGATAAAGAGCTCTATCGCTTTCTCCGCTGGCGGTCAATGCCGCTGATGGTCAACTACCTTCCTTGGCGACTGCGCGGAGTGATCATGATAGCTATATACAAAGTCCTGAGAAGCCGTTTGAAACTCGGATAACGCAATCCATCTTTATATCAATATAAAAGAGAACAAAGCCAGTATGTTTGGTCTGTTCTCTTTATTTTTATCTTCTTATATCGTCAATTCTTTTGAAGCAACCGCTCGTAATCATCCGACCTTAATCTTAAAAAGATATGGACATAGAAACCGATTGTCAACAAGGCGATCGCAACCGTCACTAGAATCGTGACCGTGTCAAACTGATTGGTGACGGTTCCAAGGCGGAGAAACACTTGCCCGGCAAAATTATAAAGTGCATGAAGCATGATCGGAAAAAACAAGTTCTTCGTCGCAATATAGACGACTGCCCACATCGCCCCCATCAAGAAGGAGTACCCCACTTGTAAAAACGTGGCTTGAATCCCGGCTCCGGAGGTCAGATTGAACAAGTGGACCAGGCCAAAGATGGCGGCTGAGCCGATGATCGCCAACAAGCGACCGCTTTTGGTTTGGGGGGCGCGATCCAACAACGCAATCAAAATGATTCCCCGAAATACCACTTCTTCCAAGAATCCGATCGAGAGACATTCCAAGGCAAACAGAATGAGGGTGTGCGAAGGTTCGCTGAGGATTGTCCTCTCTTCAAAATACGCGCTAATGGGAAAATTATTGATGGCAACGATCAGGGCCGGGATGATGATGAGCAGTATCCGCCCTCCCGAAACAAGGGGTTTAGCAAACAAGGGATACCCCATCGCAACCATGGCAATGATTAAGACGAATCCGATGAGCATCCGGATGGAAGTATCCCGAATGAGAATGGGAGATAACGGATCCTCGAAAACATAGCCTCCGACTATCAAGCCGAAGGTCAAAAGCAACAACAACAAAAAGCAGAAGAACAGCAGCTTTTTTTTGTGTTTCCTCAAGTGATCCATCGCAACCTCCGAACAAGGAGCCTAATTTTTCTCCAACTCACCTTAAAATATCATACCATTTTTTCTGGTCTTTGCATAGACACCCGACGTAGATTCCTTCTTCGTAGTCGATGAAATAGAAGGGACGATTCACTTCATCTATCCCATAACGAGTACCATTCTTAATGGAGTTGACACCGAAATAGAGCCAAGTCGGATCGTTGCGAAAATCTTTGGCATACGTATCAACAGAGCGTCCGATCGGATTTGTTTTCCCACTGAGAATTTCGCTGACTGCATTGATTCCGATTCCTCCGGTCGTGCCGATCCATAGAATGTTGTCAAACTCATCATCTTCTTGAAGATCATTCAACTCCATCGTCGTTCCACAATTTATAAACACGACAACTTTCGAGAGATTCGCTATGATTTCTTCCAGCAAGGCTTATTCATTGGCATCCAGTTCCAGATAAATGGTCATCAGCGCTTCTTGCACCTTCAATGGGTGTAGAATCGGTGAAACTGACTTGCATGCTTCTCGGCAGGTCATATCCTTCTCCGCCAATTCGCGAGAACACAACGATTGCCGCATCGTTATACTCGGTATAACTGTCTTTCATATCGTCGTTATAGCTCGCGATCAGCGTTTCTCAAGTTGGAAATCCCGTCAATTGAGATCCCATCGTCGGATTGGCCGGACGTCCGCTTCCCGATTTCGAATTATCTTCATAAAACGCCGCTAGTACCGGATTCACGGTAAAGCCGGCATTCTCCAGACTAAGATAATAGTCCGTGTCCAAATCGCCGCTCTTTCCGCTTTATCCTGAACCGCCATAGACCAAATTGATCGAACTTTTGCCAAAGGCGCTGACATTTCTCAATCCTTTGATTGGGAGAACATCCCCATCGTTCTTGAGCAAGACCACGCCCTCCCCAACAATCTCTTCATTGAGTTTGTTGGCTTCGGCCAAGGTGATTGCTTTCGTATAATAGTCTGATTCATAATACATACAACTTTCTTCGGAAGAACTGACGATCGCACGCCGTTCTCCGCCAAACAACGTATTCATGGTTTGACTTAAAAACGGCATTTGAACCGCGATGGTCGTCAGAATCATGATGAACTTCAAGATTAAGGATATGATGAATTCGATTTTTATGCCACGATTTTTGAATATCAGTTTCAATTGCTTTTTCTCCTCGCTGAGTAAACGCTGTGGGCTATATACGGTTGGTATACTCTTTTTTGGATAGAGGTTATTGCATAAATATTACCATAGCAAAAACGATCGAGCAAAATTAGCAGGACATAATCTGTCATTTTTTATCCATGACTCGTAGGTATCATTTATGTTGATTTTATCAAAAAAAAGAGAATTGACGGCATATGATCGCCGTCATTTCTCTTTTACTTTTGTTGAAGAATTGATCAGTAAGTTATTTCAAATCCATATGTTTCTCAATGAGTTTGATAGGACGACTTGTTCTATTCGTCAAACTGGATGATAACAGATGAATATCCGTTCGCAAATACGGGAACCTGTGCCAATACTTCAATATATTGAGGATATTGCTTCCCAGGAACAGTTATAGCCAATGCTTGTCTAAAGGAAATGGAATTCATCTGGGCAACACCTATCGTGTTGAGCGCTTCTGTTGCAGTCAATCCATAAAACGCCCCAAGTGTTGCCAGATTTGGAGCATCCGCTTCGCTGACTCCCATTCCTCGCAAATCCACGATCAATTGATAGAAATCTGCGAATTCGGAGTATTCCCCAACCGGAAAAGCGAATTGTCCACCGGTGATCCGTTGATCCACAAACGGGAACCCTGCGACCGGTGAAGTAAAGAAGTCAAAGGGACGATGGGTTTGGTTTCCTCCCAATTTCAGAATCACTTCGGACCCGCTGATCAGGGTGATTTGTTCCGGTTCCAAATAGACATTGGCTCCCGACGATGGTTCGGTCAATAGGATGAAGTTCAACTTTTCCGTATCTAATCCACTGAGTGGATCCTCAATCAGGTTGACGATGGAGCGTTCGGTTCCAGCGATGCCGGTTTCGATGCCGCTTTTCAAAGTCAACGCGACTTGCGACATGCCATAGGCCTTGAACCACGCTTCTTCTCCGGACACCCAATTGTTGATGGTCGTCGAATCATGAAGTTCCAAATAGGGGTTTCGATCGCTGATCTTGTTTCCCGATTCATCAAACACCGCCGGATGCGTATCCACTAGATGAATGGCGGATCCGCCAGATTGACCAATCGCACTGTTTTTCACGATCCAGCCTGCTCCGGAATGCAAATAGAGGGTGTTTGCCCAAATGTTGTCCGTTTTGAGGTAATCCAACGTAATATAAGTGGGATCTCCTAACGTGTTTTCACCAAAGGCGTTGTTGGTGACGGCTATGACGGTGTTGAAGACGAACAGGTTGTTCAATTCAGCGGTTCCACTTCTAACGATGACCCCATTGTATCCCCCCGAGTTCTTACTCATCAACCGTTCTTGGATTTCGATTTCTTCAGCTGTTCCTGTAAAATCGATATATGGAATCGACGTGTTGCCTTTCACAACCAAGTTGTTCATATGAAATTGGTTGTTATTGATCGTTCCCAGGTTTTGATCTTTGACCGAATACAGGAAAACTGCCACTTGCACGCTGATGATTTCAAACGATTGGGCGAATCCCACTGTGCCGCTGCCACTATTGGCATTGCTGAAAGGCAATTCACTGCCGTCGATCGTCATGAAATTGCCTTCGATCGTCAGTTGATCGTCATCAATTGTTGTACTGAAACGTTGATAGACACTTCCGGAGGTCGGATTTGACGGGTTAGGATCCCGGTTGATGGGCGATCCATCCGCATTTTTCTGATCATTTGATAATTCAGCCATGAAACTTGCGTGAATATTGATTGTATTGACATCGAAGTCTCCGTATGCCTCTTTCAATTCTTGATTGTCATAGACATTCACACCATCATTTACCGTGAATACGAATTCCAACGGATCAACCGTCATTCGAGTCGATTGATACTTGGGTTTCACGATTAGTTTGTAAGACTTGTTAAGGGTGAGGGGTTTCAACTTCAGTTCGTTGTCAGGCAACAACTCGATATAGTTGTCAAGGATCGCTTCGGGGATATGTTCATAGTGATCGCTCACCCATTCATATAACTCATAATCCAAATATGTTTGCACGAGGGGAATTCGAGAACCCTGATTATTGATCATCCGTAGATCCACATGAAACTCGTTTGCCGAACCCACGTAATAAGTGGTCGCTAGATTCAAAAAGACGTTGGTTTCAGGATCTTTTGCTTGAAGAAAGTTCTGGTAATTCGACCCATAGGTGAATTGCTTGATATCATGGACCACTAAAGCATCATACACAACCGTCGGATATCCTTCTCGTATCATTCGGAATTTGAAGGATCCCGACATGTTTTTAGTAATGATCCGATTTTGATTTGCTGTGGCGAATTCTTGGCCTGTCACGATTTCGAATTGATAACTCGATCCGAACTGGTAATCCAAATTGGTATAGAAAATATACCGTTTGGTATTGCCGAATGTTTCAATAATGAAATAATCATAGATCGCTACTTCCGTGGGATCGCCATCAAAAACCGACTCATTCGAGAAAATATAGTCATCGGAATAGTCGCTGTGATAATGATGGATTTCATCTCCAAGTGCCCGAATACTCAGTTGATGATATCCCGGATCCAACAAATCCTCGAAAAGCGCGAATTCCGGATTTGATGAAACAAGTGTCAACGTGAAGGTATTTCCATTCAAACTAGGAATTGTGGATAAATCGGCAATGATGCGATTGTTCACGATAAACTCAAAGCCGATAGGAGATACTCCATTGATCAAGATTGGATCAATGTCCCACGAAATCACGATTTCTGTTTCGGAAGCCACCACGCCGAGGTTGGTAGGCTCTGAGAACGGGGTCAATGCTTCCCATCGGGCATATAGCGATGTTCTTTCCCCTTCAAAATCCGAAAAAAGCAAATCAGCTCTTGAGATGAGCGAGCCGCCCGTTTCCGCAGTATACCAGCCAAGAAACTTATATCCCGGACGATACATATCCCATAGAATCGAATCTGTTCCAATGACTTCGAGAATGGGATGGCCCAAATCATCGATCGCCGAAGCGATGTATTTGATCACTCCTCGGTCAATGAATGTCACCGTTTTGACTCCGGTCATATAATAAAGCGCATAGACTGCCAAATTGGATTTCACATTGGAAAACTGCGTCTGGTCCCACACTACATGGATGCTTGCTGATTCTCCCACCAATGAAGGTCCGTTTTCAATCAAAAACGTCGTGTTGTAATAAACACGGAAGGTGACGATCGCATCATCCACATTTTCAGGACTGAACAAATCCGGATCTTGGGCAAAAGTGATCGTCAAGATGATTTTCCGATAGAAGACTTGGATCCGATCTTCTCCCAAGCGATCGTCGGTGACCATGATCAATTGTTCCTCATTTGAATATTCGACCCCATCATAGACGAAGTAATCGAACGTGTATCCTTCATACACTTGAACCGGACTTATTTCCAGCCCATAATAGAGATTGACCATTTGGGATAGAATCGCACCCTGATTCGGATCGGTGATGACAATGTTTGGATCATTCAGGTCTTCTCGAAGGAATATGGCCTCAACATCCCAACTAACAAAGTTGAGTTCCCACGCGGCATATAACGTGAGATCGGTAGTCACAATTTCATTGAAATCTACCAATACCGTCAAATTACTATCGGAATACCATGCAATAAAGGTATAACCGCTACGCAACGGAACAAACGGTTGTGAAAGAAGCGAGCCGTAAGATACCGTCATGGGATCCATGAGACTACCACCGCCGGTATTAAAAGAAATAGTCATCGGATTTCCAACATAAACCGCCGTAAACGTGACGTTTCCGGTGATGAGATGATTGATCGGATCATTATCCCAACTTGGAGCGATCACGTCATAGTGTTCTTTCGTAGGAATGATCGGGACATCGTTCGCAGAAATCTCGGAATCATAGGGCAACATCAATGTTGTCAGAATTCCATCGATATTGAACGTGATTGTATAATTTTTGGCACTCCATCGAGCGTATACACTTCGATTGCCCGTAGATCCCGATGAGATCTCGGTCACGATGTCACCGCCATCAAGCGCCGTGTACCAACCAACAAAATTGTAGCCGGTTCGAGCAGTTGGATTATTTAAAATGATGGTTGTCGAATTGATTTGATATGAAGCAGGATTCGAATGTGTGGTTGAAAACACATTTTCATAGTTAATGCTGTAAACAATCGGCGTCCATCGGGCATATAATGTCATGTCACCCATTGTTCCCATAGCTATTTCTTCGACTTTCATTCCCCCGGTCGCTTCGGTATACCACCCCGTAAAGGTGTATCCGGTCCGATTCGTCGGTGCGCCGATATTGAAAGTAGGCGTCTCAATATTGTAACTTCCCGGGTTCGTCTGTGTCGTTCCCGATAGATTCAAATAGGTGATCTCATATGCTTCTACCTCATAAATCGCACCCAGGATGACATCATACGCCATCTCCCAGATCCCTGAGGAAAAAGCTTCGTCGTCCCATTGCCAATAACTGAAAGAATAGCCCGCTTTGGTTGCATTCGGAAGCGTGAAGCTCTCGCCATAAGCAACGATCATCTCTGAAAGTAAATCTCCGCCATTGGTGTTGAATGTGATCACATAGTCATTGGCATCGTATATAGCGTCCAAAAACACGTTGTTGGGAATATTCCATACTCCGCTAATGGGGAAGGCTTCTCCATTCAGTTTCCATTGGCTGAAAGTATGACCCGTCTTGGTCGCATTCGGAAGCGTGAAGCTCTCATCATATGTCACGATCATCTCTGAAAGTGAATCTCCGCCATTGGTATTGAATGTGACCAAGTACAAATTGGCAATCCAACGGGCGTA
>Ga0265297_10003334_pt1 | contig 29415 bp, 30 predicted proteins | sample Munlanlwell13791_FD_192502 | JGI IMG/M metagenome (GOLD analysis project Ga0265297, IMG submission 192502) | Leachate microbial communities from a municipal landfill in Southern Ontario, Canada - Leachate well 137-91 | ecosystem: Engineered > Solid waste > Landfill > Unclassified | place...
TGATCTTCTCCTCGACGAACTTCTCGACCTTGTTCTTGACGGAGGCCATCATGCGCCCTCCCCGATCTCGTAGTCGTCCTCGTCGGCGAACGAGACGTTCGTGTCGATCCATTCCTTGCGCGGTTCGACGTCGTCGCCCATCAGGATCGAGATCCGACTCTCGGCGTCGGCGAGGTCCTCGACGTGCACGCGGACGAGCGTGCGCGTCTCGGGGTTCATGGTGGTGTCCCAGAGCTGCGGCGCGTTCATCTCGCCGAGGCCCTTGTAACGCTGGATGTTGTAGGTCCGGAAGGTCTTGCAGATCTCTTCGCGGTCCTCCTCGGTCCAGGCGTACCGGACCTCCTCCTTCTTGCCGATCTTCGTGATCTTGTAGAGCGGCGGGAGGGCGATGTAGAGGCGTCCCGCCTCGACGAGCGGACGCATGTAGCGGAAGAAGAACGTGATCAGGAGGACCTGGATGTGGGCGCCGTCGGTGTCGGCGTCGGTCATGATGATGATCTTGTCGTAGTTGGACTTCTCGATCCGGAAGTCGCCGCCGAGGCCGGCGCCGACGGTCGCGATGATCGTCGAGATCTCCTCGTTCTTGAGGACGTCCTCCATCTTCTGCTTCTCGGAGTTGATGACCTTCCCGCGAAGCGGTAGGATCGCCTGGAAGCGGCGGTCGCGGCCCTGCTTGGCGGAGCCGCCGGCGGAATCGCCCTCGACCAGGAAGAGCTCGTTCACCTTCGGGTTCTTGGTGCCGGCGGGAGAGAGCTTGCCGGAGAGGATCGTCTCGGTCTTCGAGACCTTCTTCACGAGCCGCGCGTCGTCGCGCGCCTTGCGGGCGGCGTCGCGGGCGTTGCGTGCCTGAAGCGCCTTCTCGACGAGCGAGGAGGAGAGCTGCGGCGATTCGACGAGGAAGGTCAAAAGCTGCTCGTTCACGACCGTCTCGACGGCCGGACGGGCTTCGGGACTGCCGAGCTTGTTCTTCGTCTGGCCTTCGAACTGAAGGAGGTTTTCCGGGATGCGGACGGAGATGATCGCGGTGAGGCCCTCGCGGATGTCGGCGCCGTCGAGGCCCTCGTCCTTCTCCTTGATCAGGTTCATCTTGCGGGCGTAGTCGTTCATCACCTTGGTGAAGGCCGACTTGAGGCCGGTCTCGTGGGTGCCGCCGTCCTTGGTGCGGACGTTGTTGACGAAGCTGATGATGTTCTCATTGTAGATCTTGGCGTACTGGAAGGCGACCTCGACCTCGATCTGGTTGGCCTTGCCCTCGAAGAAGTGGGTCGGGTGGAGGACCGTCTTGGCGGTGTTGAGGTAGTCGACGAAGGCCTTCAGGCCGTCGTTGTAGAGGTACGTCTCGCGCGTCTTGGAGCGTTCGTCGACGAGCTGCATGCGCAGTCCCTTGACGAGAAACGCGCTCTCTCTCAGGCGCTCCTGGAGCGTCTGGAAGTTGAAGAGCGTCGTCGAAAAGATCGTCGGATCGGGCTTGAACCACACTTCCGAACCGACCTTGCGCGATTCGCCGATGACGATCAGGTCCTTGACCTTCTTGCCCCGCTCGAAGCGCATCTGGTACATCAGGCCGTCGCGGTGGACGGTGACCTCGAGGAACTCCGACAGGGCGTTGACCGCCGAGGCGCCGACGCCGTGGAGGCCGCCGGACACCTTGTAGGCGCCGCCCTCGCCGCCGAACTTGCCGCCGGCGTGGAGCTTCGTGAAGATGACCTCGACCGCGGACATGCCGGAACTGTGCATGTCGACGGGCATGCCTCGACCGTCGTCGCTGACGACGACGGAGTTGTCTTCCTTGATGACGACCTTGATGCTCGAACCGTACCCGGCGAGGACCTCGTCGATCGAATTGTCGACGATTTCCCAGACGAGATGGTGGAGTCCGCGCGCGTCGGTGCTGCCGACGTACATGCCGGGGCGCTTGCGGACCGCTTCGAGGCCTTCGAGGATCTGGATCGATTGGGCGTTGTAGGTGTTCGTGATTTTCTCGCTCATGCTGCCGTCCCCTTCGTTTTTCTCGCTTCCATTATACCAAAACTTTCACCATATTTATACTTTAATTCGGCTGCGCGCGTGATATAATGATGCCCATGGAAAGGGGGGAATAACGTGAACTTCATCCTGCTCGCCGTCGCCTACCTGCTCGGCTCGATCCCGTTCTCGCTCATCCTCGGACTGCTCTTCCAGGGCAAGGACATCCGCAAGTACGGATCCGGCAACCTCGGCACGACGAACGCTTTCCGCGTCTTCGGACGTCCGATCGGCTTTGCCGTGCTCTTCGCGGACACCCTGAAGAGCGGCCTGATCGTCTTCCTCATCCTGCATACGCGGCTGTTCGACGGGGTCGAACTCTTCCATCCGGTCGTCTACGGCGTCGCCTCGGTCCTCGGTCACTGCTTCCCCGTCTGGCTTTCCTTCAAGGGCGGGAAGGGCGTGGCCTCGTCGTTCGGCCTGTTGCTCGCGTATGAACCGTTGCTCGCGCTCGGCCTCCTCGGCGTCTTCCTCGTCACCGAATACCTGACCCGCTACGTTTCGGTCTCCTCGACCGTCGGCGCGCTGTCCGCGGTCCTCTTCGTGACCCTCCGGCATTTTCTCTGGAAAGCCGACCTCGGACTCGTGATCGCGACCGCGTTCGTCGCCGCGGTCATCGTCTACCGCCACCGCGCGAACTACCGCCGGCTCAGGGCAGGTACCGAGAACAAGGTGCATCTCTTCGACCTGATCGACCGTTTCTTCAAGAAGGCTTCCTGAGAAGGGGGCCTTTTTCATTCGACGTCGCTGTTTCCGGAATGTCTTTTTTTTAGTTTTCTTCACTCAAGTTCAATATTTCCGTCACGAAATCCGTATATTTGATGAAACCTGAAGGGAGGTTCCAACCATGTCACTCAAGAAACTCATCGTCGGATTCGCGATGGCGGCGATCGCCATCGGCATCTTCGTCGGCTGCGCAAGCGTCTCCGCGGACGACACCTACGTCACACTCGACATCAACCCCAGCATCGATCTGACCGTCTCCGGCAACGACAAGGTCCTCGATGCCAGCGCGCTCAACGAGGACGGCGAGGTCCTGCTCCTCGAACTCGACCTGATCGGCGAAAAGTCCGCCGACGCGATCGAGATGATCGTCGACAAGGCGATCGACCTCGGCTTCATCGACATCGAAGCCGCCGAGACGGTCGTTTCCGTCTCCGCGATTTCGGAAAACGCCGAACTCGGCGAAACCGTGAGGACCCGCGTGAAGGAATCGATCGACGAAGCCTTCATGAACCGCGGGATGATGGGCAAGGCCCAGGACAAGGCGTACGACGGCTCGACCGCCGCCCAGGCCGGCGCCCTCGGCGTCTCGCCCGCCCAGTACCAGCTGGCGAAACGCGTCTGCGACCTCGACGACACGCTTGCGATCGAGGATGCGGTCGCGATGACCCCGACCGAGCTCATGGCCCGGGTCAAGACCATGAAGCAGGCGAACAAGGACGTCGCCCAGGCGCTCAAGGACGCGTTCCAGGCGGAACGCGACCTGATCAAGGAAGAGTACCTGCCGCAGATCGAGGCCCTCGAGGCCCAGATCGCCACCGTCGAAGGCGAGGGCGGGGACACCGCCGCGCTCGAAAGCGAACTTGCGGCTCTCGTCGATGCCTTCCATGCGGAACTCGCCGCGCTCCGCGACACCTACCACGCGGATTCGGTCCAGCTCCAGGAACAGACCCGTACGACCTACAACGCCCGCGTGAGCGAGCATGCCCAGGCCGTCGAGGCGTGGCGCAACCAGACCCAGACCCGCAAGGCGGAGTTGGAGGACGAGATCGACGACTACCAGAAGGGGACGACGACCACGCAGACCACCCAGACCACCCAGACGTCCCAGACGAACGGGACCGGCGGGAACTGAATCGCACGGAATACGACGAAGGGGACGAAGCCCGCAAGCTTCGTCCCCTTTTTTTCGCCGATGGAAAAAAGGCGCGTCCCGGGGGACGCGCCGAACCGATTCACTTCGCCTGCTTCATCGACGCCATGACCTGGCGTACCTGTTTCTCGGACGGAGTCCGGCCCATCTGGGACATCATCGCACGGATCATGTTCTCGTTGACGGGAGGATTCTTCTCGAGATACTTCTTGAAGACGTTCCGCGAGATGAAGAACCCCGCGATGCCCCCTCCGAGCAGGAGGAGGATGGGAACGACGATGACGATCCAGAGCTGCAGTTCGACCATGACTCATACCACCTTTCGACACGATACCATTGTATCAAACGACGACCCGTTTTGGCAAGTACATTCGACGGCGCGGGGAGCGGTTTCACCGCCGTCCTTTCCCTTTGGACCTTTACAAACGGACCGCTTTCGGTTACAATGGTTTCGTGCCACAAACAACATCCTTTGGAGGGTCACCATGCCGAGAAAGATCCTGGACACCTGCATCGCCTGCGGAACCTGCAAGTCGAACTGCCCCGTGGACTGCATCGCCGAGGGCGCCATCTACGTCATCGATGCCGATCAGTGCATCGACTGCGGCGTCTGCGAAGCGAACTGCCCGGTCAGCTGCATCATCGCCGAATAGCGGAACCAAGAGACGACGCCGAGCGCGTCGTCTTTTGGTTCCATGGAAGGAAAAATCCCGATGCCGGTTCAACCCGGCCTCGGGATTTTTTCATCGGACTACTTGCGGAAATAGGCGGCGACGCGGCGGAGCGAGGCGAGCAGCACCTCGTCCTCCTCGACCTTGAGGTCCTCGAAGATCGAGTCGATCATGCCGGCGTGGAACTTCGCGTGGATCTCAAGCGTCCGATGCGCGGCCGGGGTGAGCTCGACGAGCACCTTGCGGCGGTCGACGTCGGGACGGCGGCGCAGCACGTAGCCCTTGTTCGCGAGCGTCGCGACGGAGGTCGTGAGCGAGCCGACGGTGATCCCGAGTTTGGCCGCGATCGCCGTCATCGACGGCTCGGGGACGTTCTCGACCGCCTCGAGCACGTGGATCTCCGTCATCGAAAGGGGCACGCCGGCTTGACGCAGCGCCTCCTCCTCGATGGCCAGGATGCGGTTGAAAATCTCGACGAGCAGTTCGTTGATCAGTTTCTTGGCTTCGCTCATGGGGTCGGTTCTCCTTTTCGCTTCTTACTGGACGACGATGTAGCCGAGTCCCATCGTGCCGGGGCCGGCATGGCAGCCGACGACCGGGGTGAGGGGCACGAGCTTGACGTCCTTCAGGCCGTGCTTCTCTTCGAGCTCGTCCTTCAGGTCGGCGACTTCGTTGAAGTTGTTGGTGTAGACGATGAAGCTCTCGACGGTCTTCCCGGCGACTTCGCCGAGGAAGCGCTCGACCATCGCCTCGCGGGCCTTGGAAGTGGTGCGGATCTTCTCGATGGTCACGACCTTGCCTTCCTTCGAGACCTCGAGCAGCGGCTTGAGCTTGAGGAGCGTCCCGAAGAAGCCGGCGGCGTTCGAGAGGCGGCCGTTCTTGACGAGGTACTTGAGGGTATCGACGGCGACGAAGATGTGCTGGCCGTCGCGGATCTTCCCGAGTTCCTCGAGGATCTTCTCGGCCGGGACGTTCTGGTCGGCGAGCTTCTGCGCGGTAAAGGCCATCTTCGCTTCGGGATAGGCGACCGTGCGGGAATCGAAGACGTGCACCTTGACGCCCTCGATCATCTTCGCGGCCAGGACCGCGTTCTGGTACGTGCCGGAGAGCTTCTCGGAGATCGTGATCGCGATGATCTCGTCGCAGCCGGAGGCATGCATCTCCTCGTACATCTTGAGGATGTTGCCGGTCGAGGTCTGCGCCGTGCGCACGTTCAGTTCCGGATTCTTGACCAGCATGGCGTAGAAGTCGTCGGCGTTGATGTCGACGAAATCCTCGTATTCCTTGTCTTCGACCATCAGGACCGATCGAAAGATCCTGATGCGCTTGTCGTGGACGGCGTAATCGATGCCCGAATTGCCGCACACGGCGATGCCGATTTTACCCATTGTCTTCGCTCCTTGTCGTCATTGTCTGACTTTACTTTGAATTTCAAACAATAATATACCATGAGCGGAAACGAAAAGCAAGCGGAATGGATGCGATTTCACACGGTTTCGTACGGATCGGTCTCGATTGCGGAGGCGACGATCCGGACGTCGGGGAAGGCGGCGGCGAGTTCTTCCGCGATCGCGGCCTTGAAGACCTTCTCGGCGTAGTGGCCGACGTCGAGGACGGAGAGTCCCATCTGGACGCAGTCGAGGGCGGTGTGGTAGGTGACGTCGCCGGTCACGTAGAGGTCGCAGCCGCGACGCTTGGCCTGGCCGACGTGGTTCGATCCGGAACCGCCGGAGACGCCGATGACGGACACGTTTCTGTCGAGGGTGCCGATGAAGCGCGCCGTCGAGACGCCGAGGGCGGCCTTGATCTTCATGATCGCCTGCGACATCGGCTGCGGGTCGACGTCGCCGTAGCGGCCGATGCGTTCCTCCTCGTCGAGCAGCTTCGGCTCGCGGATCCCGATCAGCTTCGCGAGCCGGTCGTTCATCCCGCCTTCGGCGAGGTCGTAGTTGGTGTGCATGGCGTAGAGCGCGACGTCGTTCTTGACGAGCCTGTCGATCATCCAGCCGCGCGGACTCTCGGTCGCGATCGAGGCGACCGGCTTGAAGATGAGCGGATGGTGGGTCACGATCAGGTCGGCCTTGAGGGCGATCGCTTCCTTCACGACCTCCTTCGTCACGTCGAGCGTGACGAGGACGACGGACGCCTTCCGGTTGAGCGAGCCGACCTGGAGGCCGACGTTGTCCCAGTCGTAGGCAAGCGTCTTCGGATACTTCGTTTCGAGATGTTTCGTGATGTCGGAAAGGTTCATGGAATCAGCTCCCTGAGAAAGTCGATGCGGATCTGGAGGAGACGCCGCTTGAGGGGATCGACCGCGGCGGCGCGGCCGCGCTCCAGCGCGTCGATCAGTCCCGCGACGTAGGTGCGGAAGGCTTCGTTTCGTTCCTTGAGGATCAGCGGCCCGAACTCGCGCTCCGCGTCCGAAAGCGCCATCCGTCCGGGGACGGCGGAGAGGATCTGGTAGTGCTTCCCGCGTTCGGCGAGAAACGCCTCGCGCTCGATCGCATAATCGTGTTCCTCGAGCCAGGCGCGGACGACGGCCGCCTCGGACTGGGGTCCGAGGACGAGCCGGCGGACGCTCGTGAGGTCTGCGGTTTCGAGGATTCTTCGGATCATCGCGCCGCCCATGCCGAGGACGCAGACGACGTCGCAGCCGTGCCCTGCAGGCAGGCCGTCCCGAAGGACGGTTTCGATGCGGTCGGACAACCCGGCGCGGGCGACGTTTCCGGTCGCCTTCGACAGGGGACCGGGCTTGTCGTCGATCGCGAGCGCGGCCTTCGCCTTCCCGCGGGCGACGGCCTCGATCGCGAGGAAACCATGGTCGGCGCCGACGTCGGCGAGCCTTTCGGCTGCGGGTACGAAGGCGAGCGCCGCTTCGAGCCTCGGACCGAGATCGGCCATCCTAGTGGTTGTTGGTGAAATCCTTCAGCTTCTTGGAGCGCGAAGGATGGCGGAGCTTGCGGAGCGCCTTGGCTTCGATCTGGCGGATGCGCTCGCGCGTCACGCCGAATTCCTTGCCGACCTCCTCGAGCGTCCGAGTGCGGCCGTCGAGCAGGCCGAAGCGCATGCGGAGGACCTTCTCCTCGCGATCCGTGAGGGTCTCGAGGACGGCGTCGAGCTCGCGCTTCAGCATCTCCTTGGAGGTGTACTCGTAGGGGGTGAGTGTGTCCGGGTCGGCGATGAAGTCGCCGAGCGAAGAGTCCTCCTCCTCGCCGACCGGGCTCTCGAGCGAGATCGGTTCCTGCGCGACCTTCTGGATGATCTGGACCTTCTCGACCGAGATCTTCATCTCGGCCGCGACCTCGTCCGGATACGGTTCGCGGCGCAGCTTCTGGGTGAGCGTGCGCTGGGTGCGCACGAGCTTGTTGATGGTCTCGACCATGTGGACCGGGATCCGGATCGTGCGCGCCTGGTCGGCAATCGCGCGGGTGATGGCCTGGCGGATCCACCAGGTCGCGTAGGTCGAGAACTTGAAGCCCTTGGTGTGGTCGAACTTGTAGACGGCCTTCATCAGGCCCATGTTGCCTTCCTGGATCAGGTCGAGGAACTGCATTCCCCGGCCGACGTAGCGCTTCGCGATCGAGACGACGAGGCGGAGATTGGCCTCGACCAGCTTCTTCTCGGAGAACTGGCCGCGCTTGTAGAGTTCCTCGACCTCGACGCGTTCCTCGTCGGGAACGGTCTCGCCGGCCTGGACGCGGGCGTCGTAGGCATCCTTCGCCTTGCGGGCTCGCGAGATCAGGGTGGCGAGTTCGTATTCTTCATCGTTGGAGAGGAGTTCGACGCGGCCGATCTCCTTCAGGTACATGCGGACAGGATCGTCGACCTTGATCGAGACGCTCGAGTCGTACTGCTTCTCGCGCATCAGTTCCTCTTCGATCTCCTTCGCGTAGTCGACGAAGTCGAGCAGCTCGTCTTCGGAGATGTCGGCGTCGGAGAGTTCGTCGAGGTCGATGAAGTCGTCCTCCTCCTCGGCGGCTGCGGCCTCCTCGGGAGTCGCCGGGCCTTCGGGCTCGACCTCGTCGAGGAGTTCTTCCTCGAACGGTTCGTCGGCCGGAATCGCCGCCTCTTCCGTTTCTTCCTCTTCGGGTTCGTCGACGGTTTCCGGAGCGACGGCCTCGGCGTAGACGCCCTCTTCCTCGAGCATCATCTGCAGGTCGTCGAAGAGGATCGACTCCTCGGGGGCGTACTTCTTGATGTCGTCGAGGGTGACGTATCCCTGCTTCTCGTTCAGGGCGATGAGTTTCTTCAGGATGTCGTTCTTTTCCATAGGCTTTCTCTTCCTTTCCTGAGGTTGCGGATTTCTTCGGATTTCGCAAGATACGCGGGGTCGTCCTTGGCGAGACCCTCGCGCTCCGATTCGAGTTCCTTGATGCGGTCGTCGAAGCCGCGCGACTTGAGCGTCGTGATGCATTCGGCGAGGCCCTTCTCGGAATACTCGAGCTTCGCGACGATGATCGCGTCGAACTCGCGGCGGCGGTCGTTCGTCATGCGGCGGCCGATCTCGGCGACGAGGTCGGCGCCCGGATGGACCTCGAGGATGTCCTGCACTTCGAGCAGGACGACCTTGAGGAAGTCGTCGCGGACGAAATACGGCGTGAGTTCGGCTTCGATCCGGTTGCGGTACTGGACGTTCTGGAAATAGTAGTTCATCAGGTACACTTCGGCCGTGTAGTTGCGGTCGAGCCGGGCGACGCCGCCGGTCTTCCCGCGTTCGGCCGCCCGGGTGAGCTTCAGGTTCTTCGTGAAGCCGTAGGCGCGGAAGTCGGACATCAGGGTCTCGACGTCGATCTTCAGGTCGGCCGCGAGCTTCTCGACGAAGGTGCGGATCAATGTCCCCGAGTTTTCCCGGATGAGCCAGTCGAAGAGGTCGAGCTTGACCTTCTCGACCGCCGCCGGACGGCGGAGGTCGGCGTGGCGCACGAGACGCTGGTAGGCGAACTCGTACTTGTCGGCCTGGTTCTCCTCGACGTACGCGCGGTACTTCGCCGGCGAATACTTGCGGCAGTACTCGTCGGGGTCGAGTCCTTCGGGAAGCAGGAGGATCGTGACTTCGAGCTTCGCCTCCTCGAGGATCGGGATCGCCTTGCCCATCGCCTCGAAGCCCGGGGCGTCGCCGTCGTAGCAGAGCACGACCTTGTCGGCGTAGCGCTTGAGGAGGTTCGCCTGGGCCGGCGTGAGCGCGGTGCCCATCGAGGCGACCGCCTCGCGGACGCCGGCGTTCACGGAGGCGATGACGTCCATGAAGCCCTCGTAGAGGAAGACCCGCTTCGCCGTCTTGATCGCCGGCTGGGCGCGGTCGAGGTTGTAGACCGTCTCGCCCTTCGTGAAAATCTCGGTGAACGGGCTGTTCACGTACTTCGGCTCGTTCTCCGCCTTCCGGTAGAGCCGGCCGGAGAAGGCGACGACCTTGCCGTACTCGTTCCTGATCGGGAACATCACGCGGTTGCGGAAGAGGTCGTAGTAGTTGCCTTCGGCGTTCTTCTTGATCAGCCCGATCTGAAGCATGTCGAGCTCCTGGTACCGCCCCTTCAGGTTGCGGTAGAGCTGGTCGGCCGCATCGGGGGCGAAGCCGAGTTCGAACTGCTGGATCGTGCGGAGGTCGAGGCCGCGGTTCAGGAGATACTCGAGCGCGGGCTTGCCTTCGGCCGAGTTTGTGAGCGCGAGCGCGTAGAAGTCGGTGGCCGTCGAGTTGATCTCGTAATAACGCTGAAACGACTCGTCCGGGCCGTATTTCCGGTCGAGTTCCAGCGGGATGCCGTGGCGGTCGGCGAGTTCCTTCATCGCCTCCGGCCAGGTGATGTTCTTGTACTTCTGCAGGAAGGCGGCGGCGTTGCCCTTCTCGCCGCATCCGAAGCAGTGGAAGATGTGCTTCTCGGGAGAGACGAAGAAGGACGGGGTCTTCTCGGAGTGGAACGGGCAGAGGCCCTTGTAGTTCTTGCCGGCGGGCTGGAGCTTCACGTACTCGCCGACGACGTCGACGATATCGACCGCGTTCATGATCGCGTCGATCGACTGCTGGCTGATGGGAGCCATGGAACCACCTCCTCCGACAAGATTCGATCCGGGTTCAGTTCAGATGCGCTTCGAGCCAGGCGGTCAGTTCGACCACCGGCACCTTGACCTGGGTCATGGCGTCGCGGTCGCGGACCGTGACGGTGCCGACGGTGAGCGTCTCCTCGTCGATCGTGACGCAGTACGGGGTGCCGATCGCGTCCTGGCGGCGGTAGCGCTTGCCGATGTTGCCGGCGTCGTCGTACTGGGTCGAAAACTTCTTCACGAGCATGGCGTAGATCTCGTTCGCCTTCTCGACGTGGAACTTCTTCATGAGCGGAAGCACGGCGACCTTCACCGGCGCGAGCTTCGGCGAGAGTCTGAGGACGATGCGCGACTCGGTCGTGCCTTCGACCGGCTCCTCGTCGTAGGCGTCGCAGAGCGCCGCCATCACGAGGCGTTCGACGCCGAGCGAGGGTTCGACGCAGTACGGGACGTACTTCTCGTTGGTCTCTGGATCGAGGTATTCGAGGCTTTCGCCGGAATGGGTCATGTGCGCCTTGAGGTCGTAGTCGGTGCGGGAGGCGATGCCCCACAGTTCGTCGAAGCCCCACGGGAAGTTGTAGTGGACGTCGGTCGTGGCGTTCGAGTAGAACGAGAGCTTCTCCTTCGGATGGTCGTAGAGGCGGATGTTCTCCTCCTTGAGTCCGAGCGACTTGAGGAAGTCGACGGCGAACTTCTTCCAGTATGCGAACCATTCGAGTTCGGTGCCGGGCTTCACGAAGAACTCCAGTTCCATCTGTTCGAACTCGCGGGTCCGGAAGACGAAGTTGCCGGGGGTGATCTCGTTGCGGAAGGACTTCCCGATCTGGCCGATCCCGAACGGGATCTTCCGGCGGGAGGCGCGCTGGACGTTCTTGAAGTTCAGGAAGATCCCCTGGGCCGTCTCCGGCCGCAGGTAGATCGTCGACTTGGCGTCCTCGACGACCCCCTGGAAGGTCTTGAACATGAGGTTGAACTCGCGGATCTCGGTGTAGTCGACGGCGCCGCAGACCGGGCACTTGATCTTGTGTTCGACGATGTAGTCGTACATCGTCTTCTTGTCCCAGCCGTCGGCGTCGACGGCGCCCTTGGTGAAGGCCTCGATCAGCTTGTCGGCGCGGTGGCGCGACTTGCACGACTTGCAGTCCATGAGCGGATCCTGGAACGACTTCAAATGTCCGGAGGCCACCCAGGTCTCCGGATTCAGGATGATCGACGAGTCGAGTCCGACGTTGTAGGGGTTCTGCGAGACGAACGCCTCCCACCACGCCTTCTTGACGTTGTTCTTCAGTTCGACGCCGAGGGGACCGTAATCCCAGGTGTTGGCGAGACCGCCGTAGATTTCCGAACCCTGGAAGACGAATCCGTACTGCTTGGCGTAGGTGACGAGCTGGTCGAGCGTGATCCTCATGGTGTCCTTCCTCCCAAAACCGCATAATGACTCATAATAATTATATATTCAAAATACGTAAAGTCAAGGCGTTATCGGAAAGCCGGCGGTGAAACGGCCGCCCGCATCCGGGCGAAACAAAACCGGATCGTCGGGTCAGTACCCGAGCAATCCGGACAGGACGGAACGCGATTTGGAGCGGAAGTTGAGATGGTAGGCGTACCAGTCGTCGAGGACGCGGCGGATCTCCGCGGTCACCGCTTCCGACGGATGGTCCGCGAGCGGTTCCCGGAGGTCGAACAGGTACAGCGTCCGGAGCCAGCGGAAGGCTTCGTCGGACGCCGCCGGTCCCTCGGCGTGGTCGGGACATGCCAGTCCGCCGGACCGGACCCGGAAGGTGAGCCCGTCGGTCCGCCCGCAGGCGGCGCAGGCGGAGAACGCCGGGGCGACGCCGAGCAGGTGGAGGTACTTGAGTTCGAGCATGTGCAGGTAGTCGAGGTAATGGTCGTCGGCCGCGAGCCGCGCCATGATCTTCTTCACGAAGGCGAAGAACTTGGCGTGGTCGTAGTCGCCTTCCCCGAATCCGTGCACGAGCTCGGCGAGATGCTGGGCGCAGGTGAGGCGGACGAGGTCGGCTTTGATCGCCGGATAGCCGTCGGCGAGGTCGGCGTCGGTGACCGTCAGGATCTCCTTCCCGACCGCATGGAAGACCACCAGGTTCAGGTTCTCGGAAGCGGACAGGTAAGGGGAGCCGAGTTTCTTCGCGCCGTGGACGAGAAGCGACTTCATCCCCTCGGCGGTGTAGACGTGGAGGATCTTGCTCGATTCCTTGAACGGGATCTGCTTCAGGATCAGGGCTTCGAACGAGGCCATCCGCTCACCCCTTTTCGGGTTTGTATCCGTAGTTCTTGAGATAGTATTCGCGGTTGCGCCAGTCGGGTTCGACCTTCACGAAAAGTTCGAGGAAGACCTTCGTGCCGAGCAGTTCCTCGATGTCGAGGCGGGCGAGGGTGCCGATCTTCTTCAGCATCTCCCCCCGGTTTCCGATGATGATCGCCTTCTGGCCGGGACGCTCGACGACGATCGAGGCGTGGATTCCCATGGTAGTCTTGACGCCGTTCATCTTCATCTGGTCGACGACGACCATGACGGCGTGCGGGATCTCCTCGCTGGTGAGTTCGAGGATCTTCTCGCGGATCAGTTCGCCGACGAGGAACGATTCGGGACGGTCGGTGACCGACCCCTGCGGATAGAACCGCGGGCCTTCCTCGAAGGTCGCCTTGATGTCGTCGACGAGGGCTTCGACGTTCTGGCCGGTCAGCGCCGAGACGCCGTACGCACCCTTGAATTCGAAGGCGGCCTTGTACGCGTCGGCGGCGGTCTGGAGCCGCTTCCAGTCCTTGATCGCGTCGATCTTGTTGATGATCAGGAAAACGGGCGTTTTCGCGCTTTTTAGGTTTTTCAGAATCTCGATGTTCTCATGCTTGACGTCATCGTAGGCGTTCACCATGAAGAGCACGAGATCGACCGAACGGACCGTGTTCACGGCGGCCGTCGTCATGTACTCGCCGAGCTTCGTCTGACCGTGGTGGATGCCGGGGGTGTCGATGAAGACGATCTGCGACTCGTTGTCCTCGTAGATGCCGGTGATGAGGTCGCGGGTCGTCTGCGGCTTGTTCGAGACGATCGCCACCTTGCGTCCGAGGACGGTGTTGAGGAACGTCGACTTGCCGACGTTCGGTTCGCCGATGATCGTGACGAAACCGGATCGGAACATCAGAGGTCGCCCTCGGTGAAGGCCGCGGGAAGCAGGTCGGCGTTCCGGAATTCCTTGAGTTCGCCCTTGTTGTTGGCGAGCACGACCTGGGCGTCGTCCTCCATCAGTTCGCGCAGCACCTGGCGGCAGGAGCCGCACGGCGAGACGAAATACGGATGGTCGGTGTAGACCAGGATGCGGCGGATGTCCGCCTTCCGGACGCCCTGGGAATAAGCGGCGTAGATGGCGCTCCGTTCGGCGCAGTTGCTGAGGCCGTAGGCCGCGTTCTCGATGTTCACGCCTTTGAAAAGGGTGCCGTCCTTGAGTTCGAGGACGGCCGAGACGGCGAATTTCGAGTAGGGCGAATAGCTGTTCTTGATGTTGTCGCGGGCGATCTGGTAGAGTTTGTCCATACGAGTCAGTTCCTCCTCAGTCCGCACGCCTGGAGGATCGTCTCCTGGAGCGCGAACATCGTTTTTTCGTCTTCCGGCGTCATGTGGTCGTAGCCGGTGCAGTGCAGAAAACCGTGGACGGCGAGGAAGCCGAGCTCGCGCGTGAACGGGTGTCCGAAGGATTCGGCCTGTTCCTTCGCGCGCGGCACGGAGATGAAGACGTCGCCGAGTTCGGTTCCGCCGTCCTGGTTGTCGAAGCTGATCACGTCGGTGACGCGATCGATCTTGCGGTATTCGGCGTTGATCCGGCGGATCTCCTCGTCGTCGACGAGGATGATCGAGATGATCCTCCTGCCATGCAGGCGGAGCGTCTTATACGCCTGCTTCAGCGCCGTCTCGATCGTCGGGAGATAGAGGGCGTCCTGGTCGTCGAACTGGTTCACGAAGTTAATCCTGAGCATGTTCGAACCTCTCGAGGATGGTCTGGACGAGCGGATGGCGGACGACGTCGATCTTGTCGAAGAGCTGGATCGCGATCCCGGGGACGTCGCCGAGGATCCGCGCCGCCTTGACGAGGCCCGGTTCGACGTGCTTGGGCAGGTCGCTCTGGGTGACGTCGCCGGTGACGATCATCTTCGAACCGAAGCCGAGGCGGGTGAGGAAGAGCTTCATCTGGTTGGCGGTCGTGTTCTGCGCCTCGTCGAGGATCACGTAGGCGTTCTCGAGCGTACGGCCGCGCATGTAGGCGAGCGGCGCGATCTCGATCGTGCCCTGCTCGATCATCGTCTGCGCGGTCTTGACGCCGAGCACTTCGTTGAGGGCGTCGTAGAGCGGTCGGAGGTATGGGTCGACCTTCTCCTTCATGTCGCCGGGCAGGAAGCCGAGGTTCTCGCCGGCTTCGACGGCGGGACGGGTGAGGATGATCTGCTTGACGTCGCCGTCGCGCAGCTTCCTGATCCCGACGAGGACGGCGAGGTAGGTCTTGCCGGTGCCGGCGGGACCGATGCCGAGGACGACGTCGTTCTTCTCGATCGCCTCGAGGTACTTCTTCTGGTTCAGGGTCTTGGCGTAGATCGGCTTGCCGGCGTAGTTCTTGATGATCTCGCGGCGGTTCAGGAAGAGGTCGTGGATCTCGTCGTCGGAGACCGTCGGGAGGAGGTTTTTGAGATAGATGACATCGCGTTCGTTGAAGAAGACGTTGCGATGCGCGAGCGTCTTCAGGATCGCGAGCATGCGGGTGAGTTCGGCGATCGCGGCCTCGTCGTGCGTGTCCGCCAGAATCTGGTTGTTCCCGGCGTACATCTCGAACTTGTACAGGCTTGAGAGCAGTTTCAGGTACTTGTCGTTCGTGCCCAAAATGCGGACCATTTCGGATACCGTCGACAGATTCAGGTCAAGTCTGGTCAAGTCGGTCATCGATCGCACCACTCCTTCGTCTTTCATTGATTATTATAACATAATACGCGGGATTGCCGATCAAGTCGCGGTTTTTCGAGGGAAAAAAAGCACTTCTCGAGGAAGTGCTTTCTGGATTCAGCCTTTACGCGTCTTGTTCTCTTTCGCCTTCAGCTTCTTGGAGACGCTCGGTTTCAGGTAGTACTCGCGTTTCCTCGCTTCAGCAAGGGTTCCGGCACGGGAGACGTCACGCTTGAAGCGGCGCAGCGCGTCTTCGATGGACTCGTTTTCTCTAACGACCGTTTTTGCCATGTGCTTTCACCCCTTTTCTTTTTTACCACTTAGGATTATACTGTATTTCCTTAAAAATGTAAACAAATATTTATCGAAACGAGTTTAAATGGAGCGCCTCGTGTGGTATCATTTTAGGTAGACCATGACGAGGTGATTGTGATGCATTATTCCCTGTTCGACATATCGACGCTGCTTGACAACTGGATGGTGGTGGCCGGCATCGCGGTGGCCGCGATCGCCGTTTTAGCGATCCTCGTGACCGTCTTCAACAAGACGCAGTACGCATCCCGGTACAAGGCGTTCTACAAGCGGATGGACAAGACGATCACCAAGCACTACAACTCCAACCTCCTGATCGAGAACGTCATCAAGAACTACGTGAGGGACGACACGAACACCTTCAAGTCGCTCAAAGCGAAGGGCAAGCGGGCCGTCAAGAAGTACTTCGACTATTATGTGAAGAACCTTCCCGAACTCGTCCTTCTGAAATCGTTCATCTCTCCCGACCGGAACAAGAACCAGCTCGCGATCGTGCTCCTCGACGAATACGACAAGGTCCTCTACAAGTGGGACAAGCGGCGCAAGGTCGACGGCCTGATCAAGGCGACGAACAAGTACCAGATGCTCAATCCGCTCATCGGCTTCCTCTTCGAACTGCCGATGAACATTAACGAAGCCGCCCCGTTCCGTTTCAAGAACAACGAAAATGACTACACCCTGACCTACGAGATCGTCAAGGACACCCGTCACGTGAAGCGCAAGATCAAGGAGAAGAAACTCTCCAAGCGCGAACAGAAGGCCCAGCAGAAGGTCGAAATGATCAAGGCGAAGAAAATCCAGAAGATGTCGAAAGCCGGTCGCTGACCGGCTTTCATTTTTCATGCGGGCGTCGGATCATCCATGACGGCCGGGGAGATGGGATATGCTTCTCCCGTCAACCGGACCGCCACCGGCTTCCCGATTCGGGAAGGATCGCCCGGAAAGCGGACCCGGAGGTAGTTCCCGGTATGACCCGTGAGCCACCCGTCCGCGGATCCCTCGGGGATCGCGACCATGCACGTCCCCACCTGGGAGCGGACGAACGCTTTCGCCATCTCGTCCGAAAGGTCGAGCAGCCGCTGGACGCGCCGCTTCTTTTCGATCGCGCCGACATCGTCGGGCAGCTTCGCCGCCGCGGTGCCGTCGCGGCGCGAGAAGGGGAACACGTGCAACTCGGAGAAGCCGATTCGCTTGATGAAGGAAAGTGAATTCTCGAAGTCCTCTTCCGTCTCCCCGGGGAAGCCGGCGATGACGTCGGTCGTGACCGACAGACCGGGGATCCGGGCGCGCAGGGACGCGATTTTCCGGGCGTAGTCGGCAGTCAGGTAGCGCCGGTTCATCGCCCTCAGAATCTTGTCCGAACCGCTTTGAAGCGGGATGTGAAGATGGTTCGCGAAGAGAGGATTCGACGCGATCGCGTCCACGACCTCCTCGGTGAGTTCGCTCTCCTCGATCGAGGAGATGCGGATCCGCTCGATTCCTTCGATCTTCGCGAGGTCGTCAAGGAGATCGGCGAAACGGTATCCGTCAAGGTCCTTCCCGTAGCCGCCGGTGTGGATCCCGGTGAGGACGATCTCATGGTACCCGTTCTCGCAAAGCCGCCTGGCCTCGTCGAGGACCGTCGCGGGGTCCTTCGAGCGGACGCGTCCGCGGGCGTACGGGATCACGCAGTACGAGCAGAAATTGTCGCAACCGTCCTCGATCTTGAGGAAGGCGCGGCGATGCCGGTCGAACCGGCGGATCGTCATCCCCTCGAAGCCGTCGCCGACGGACAAAGGCGAGACGCGCACGATCGGCGTTTTCGTCTTCAGGTATTCCTCGACGTAGAGGGGGGCCAGATGCCGGTCCTTCGTCCCGAGGACGACGGAGACCCCTTCGATCGCGGCGACCTTCTCCTGCTGCAGCTGGGAGTAGCAGCCCATCACCACGACGGCCGCGCCGGGATGGTCGCGGACGGCGCCGCGGATCGTCTGGCGCGACTTCGAATCGCCGATGTTCGTGACCGTGCAGGTGTTGACGACGACCACGTCGGCGGTTTCGCCCGGACGCGCGAGTTCGAAGCCGCGCACCTTGAAGAGTTCCGCGACAGCTTCGGTCTCGTAGCCGTTGACCTTGCAGCCGAGGGTGAGGAAGGCGGCCTTCACCGCGATGCCTCGAAGAGCGCGTCGAGTGCCGACAGCACGTACATCGAGGCGGTCTCGGAGCGCAGGATCCGGCTCCCGAGGCCGCAGACGACGCATCCGCGTGATTTCAGGAAGTCGAGTTCGTCGGGGGCGATCCCGCCCTCGGGTCCGACGATGAACAGGAGCTTTCCGTCGAGGTCCGCCGGCTTCACGACGCGGAAGAGCATGTCCTCGGTCCCGGACGCCTCGTAACAGACATAGACCCGGTCGTAGTCCGAGAACGGCAGGTCCGCGAGCTTCGCGACGGGACGGATCGACGGGATCGCGGTGCGGCGCGACTGTTCCGCCGCCTCCTTGGCGATCGCCCGGTAGCGTTCGAGCTTGCGGGGTTCGTCGGCAGGTTCGAGTTTCACGACGGAACGGGAGAAGACGGTCGGGACGATCTCGGCGGCGCCGAGTTCGGTCGCCTTCTCGATCATCCATTCGAACCGGTCCTTCCGGATGAGCGCCTGGGCGATCCCGACGAAGGGACCCGACGCCTTCGTTTCCAGTTCCCGGACGACGGCGAAGACGGCCGCGTCGGGTTCGAAGGCGCGCAAGACGCAAAGAAGGGCGCGCCCGTCCCCGTCGACGACGTGGACCTCCGCTCCCGGCTTCATCCGCATGACGTTCCTGATATGATGCAAGTCGCCGCCCGCGATCCGGACTTCCGTTCCGCATACGGCGGCGTTTTCCACGAAGTATCGCTGCATGTCCATCACCGTCCCCATTGTACCACACGAAGTCATGTTTGGAAAAGGGAAGCGGCCCTCGTCGGGCCGCTTCGCTTGTTCAGTTCCAATACGGATAGTCGCCGTTCTCGAGGTCGTTGATGATTGACAGGATCGGCGAGGAGCCGGTGAAGAAGTAGCGCGAGGAGGCGTTCTTGTCGAAGCCGCTGTCCTTGATCAGGAGCAGTGTCGGCGTGCCGACCTCGTTTTTACCGAGGGTCGTCAGAAAAACGGTCTCCTTTGTCGCGGTGGCGTTGTCGACGTTGAGGAAATAGATCGTGCGGTCGGCGTACGCGCCGGCGAAGGCGAGCACTTCGTCCTTGATCGAATTGCAGGTATAGCAGGATTCCGAATAGAGGTAGACGATGTAGGTGCCCTCGCGGCGGTTGAAGACCTCGTCGTAGTCCTCGATGTAGTCGAAGTCGTCGTAGTCGGGGCCGCCCAAGGTGGTCGTCGCCGTCTGGCAGGCGACGAGGGCGAAGCCGACGAGGAGGGTCAGGAGGGGGAAGAGGAGCCGTCTGATGGTCATGGTGCGATCCGCCTTTCGATGCGATACATCCATTATAACAAAAGCGCGTGCGTTTTTGTTGTGATGTTTTCAGTATTTCTGCACGGCTTCGTACGCGCGGGCGGCCTTGCCGTCGCGCATCGTCACGATCGTCGTCTCGGTGAACTTCTGGAGCACTTCCATCTTCTGCGGCGGCGTCGCGAGGATGATCTGGACCGGCAGCTGGCCGATGAACTCCATCATCGCCTTGATGCGGGTCGTGTCCATCTTGTCGAAGACCTCGTCGAAGAGGATCAGGCCGATCGCGTCGGCGACGTTGCCGCGGCTCGCCTGCGTGAAGACGCGGACGAACGAGGCGATCGTGGCGACGTAGAAAGGAACCTGGGTCTCGCCGCCCGACTTCTCCTTGAAGACCTTGGAGTAGAGGATGACGTCGCCCTGCGAGTTCTGGATGCGGATGTCGTAGTCCATGTAGGTGCGGTAGTCGGTGAACTTGTTGATCGCGCCGCCGCTGTTGAGGTCGTCCTGGGCGAGGTTGATGAAGAGTTCCTCGAGCTGGCGCTGGTACTTCATCTCGAAGTCGTAGTTGAAGATCTCGGTGCCGGTCCGCATCGACTCGTCGGAGAGGACCATGTCGTAGTAGTCGGCGTATTCCTTCGACTTCGGGAAGATGAACTCGTAGGTATCCTCGCCGAAGTGGATCACCTTGAGGGTGGCGTTGATCTTGGCGATCTCGTCCTGCGCGGAGACGATGTAGTTCCGCAGCTTGGCGATGAAGTCCTCCTTGAAGAGCTTCTCGGCGGCTTCGCGCGCCTCGCGCACCTTCGACTCGTACTTGACGAGTTCGGAGCGCACGAGCTTGTTCAGCTCCTCGAGGTAGTAGCCCATGTGCTCGTAGCCGTAGGGATACCCGAGGTTGTAGCTGTTGGTGTACCGGAACTGCTTCTGGCGGAGCGAGTCCTCGAGGTTCTTGAGGTTCTGGAGCTCGGCCTCGATCTTCTTCCGGTACTCCATCTCGACCTTGACGGGATCCTTCGCCGACGCCACTTCGCGGGCGAAGAGGTCGGCGGCGTTCTCCTCCATCGCGAGGTTGTCCCCGGCGATGCGCGAGAGTTCGGCGCGGATGCCGTCCTGACGGCCTTCGAGGACAACGAGGTCCTCGTTGATCTTGATGGCGTCGCTTCTCAGCTTGCCGGTCTCCTCGAAGAGGCGGCGGCGCTGGTTGTTGAGGGCGCGGACGTCGTCCTTGATCTTCTCGTACTCGAGCCGGAGTTCGTTCACCGTCGCCGTCGGAAGGTCCGCCTTGCGGTCCTTCGCGTTGCCGAGCGACTTCTCGAGCGAGGCGAGGACGACGCCGGAGCCGATCTGGTCGATCAGGTCCTTGAAGCCGAGGCGGCCGATCAGGATGTTCTCGTTCGTGATCTTCGTGATCTCGTCGTTCAGCGCGTTGTATTTCGCGCGCGCCTGCACGGCCAGGTTCTTCCACTTCTCGAGCTGGGCCTCGTGGGCGCGTTTTCCGATGAAGGGCTTCTCGGTGTTCTTGTTCAGGCTGCGGACCGTGAAGGAACGGTAGACGACGCCCTCGCGGGTGATCGCCTGCGGATGGTTCTCGAGGTCCTTGACGTCCTGGACCATGATCAGGCTGCCGCAGGTCATCGTCACGTAGTGGGCGGCGTCGACGTTGTCGGTCGCGATGATCGTGGCGAGCGAGGAAGGCTGGTTGTTGATGAAGTGGGCGATCTTCTTGGTGTTGACGAGGCCGAAGCCGGAGAGGTTGGTCTGGTCCTTCAGGCGGTTGTAGATCTGGAGCGCCTCGTCGAAGTAGCGGGGTTCGACGATCAGGTTGAAGCGCTGGCCGCCGAGGTAGTCCTCGACCGTGTCCGCCCACTTCGGGTCGGTCACCTCGAGGAGCTCGGCGAGGACGTGGACCGAGGCGTCGATGCCGAAACGGTTCCTGATCCCTTCCTTGATCCGGTTCTGCAGCTCGACGAGCGCGGGATGGTAGCGGAGACGGTTGTTCTCGAGGTCCTTGAGGGCGGCGAAGATCTCGTTGATCTCGGCGAGCGCGACCTTGCGGTCGCCTTCCGCCTTGCCGACGGCCTTGCTGCCGGCCTCGACCTTTTCGCGGAGCCGCTTCTCGATGTCGTATAGGGCAAGCCGGGTCTTGTCGACGTCGACGGCGGAGACGTTCACGAGATCGAGCTTGGCGAGCTCGTCGTAGATCTTGTCCTTGAAGTCCTCGCGGAGTTCCGTCACCGTCGGTTTCAGACGACCGACGCGGTCGAGGAACGCCCTCCTGATCTCGCGCTGGTCCTCGACCTTGCCGGTGAGGTCGAGGATCTCGCGGTCGAAGAGCTCGCCGGCCTTGAAGGTTTCGTCCGACTGCATCATCGCATAGATGTCCTTCGACCGGTCCTCGGCGGCGGCGATCGAGTTCTCGACGCCGTCGATCTCCTTCTTGTAGCGTTCGACGGCGTATTTGTTCTTCTCGAGGTCGGAGAGTTTCGCCGAGACGATCGTCTTGGTGTTCTCGAGGTCGATCAGTTTGAGGAGATACTCGTAGAAGCGCTTCGTGTCCTGGTTCTTCTTGATCTCCTCGTAGGTGAGCTTCATGTCCTCGAGATCGGTCACCTTCTGCTTGATCAGCTTGAGGGTGACCTCGAGGTCGCGGTAGGCGTGGATCGATTCCTTGATCGACTCGACGTCGAGCGTCTTCTCCTCGAGCAGGTAGCGGTAGATGAACTCCTTGACGTCGGCGATCGGCTTGAACGCGAGCGCCTTCGGAAGGAGCGAGAAGTACGTCTCGTTGATCGAGCCGAACTTCTGGCGGAAGGCCAGCTTCGCCTCGCGGCGGGTCGGATAGACCTCGGTGGCGCGCTTCAGTTTCTTGAAGTTGAGGGTCGTGAGGATCCGCCCCTCGTCGTCGACGAAGAGCTTTTCGTGCATCGGTCCGTCGACCGAGTAGAAGAGCGCCTTCGGAGGCAGGACGTCGCCGAAGACGTCGATCACGGCGCCGACGACGAAGAAGCTCTTCGTCTTCTCGTCCATGAACTCGAGCGCCACGTGGCCGGTGACGTCGCCGACGCGGAGGTATTCCTGGTTGTCGATCCCGAGCTTGCACTTGACGTAGCCGCGCAGGTCGCGCTTACTCTTCTCGTTCGCGGCGAGGTTGAAGATCTGGTCGCCGGCGGTGAGGATGAAGGCGATCGCGTCGACGATCGTCGACTTGCCGGTCGCGTTCTGGCCGGTGATCAGGGTGTTGTTCCGGATGTTGAGGGTTTCGTTCCCGAAGAAGTGCCAGTTGATCAGGCGGACCTTAGTTAGCTTCTTCAACGGCCTGTCCCCCTTCCTTGCTGGCGAGGCGGCGGATCACGTCGACGACGTCGTTGATGTTCGACGTGGAGATCGCCATCAGGATCGTCGGATAGACGATGATGCGGGTGTTGCCCTGGGCGGGGTCGCCGAGCGGTTCGATCAGGTTGTACTTGCGGTACATCCGGATCACCGCCACGAGGTCGGTCTTGTTCATCTTCTTCTTCAGTTCGAGGGCGTCGTACTTCTGGTGGATCTCGTCGACCGTGATCACGACGTTGTCGTTCACCGAGGTCTCGACGAGGTGCTGGTGGTAGAGGATGCGGAGGATCAGGAGGATGAGCGACTCCTCCTTCTTCAGTTTGACGAGGTTGGTGTTCTCCTTCGTCACGAGCTGGATCGCGCCGCGGTCGCGGTCGAGGATCAGTTCGTAGCCGATCACGCCGAAGTACTCGTCGAAGTAGTTCTTGAACGAGAGCACGAAATAGTAGAGTTCCTTGTTGTCCTTCTTGTCGCGGGCGAGGAAGGCGCTTGAGAGCAGTTTGGTGACGGTGTCGGCGAACATCGCCCTCTGGGCGGACGTGAGCCCTTCGAAGTTCTGCAGGATCATGATAGTTTCTGCCCCCTTACGATCTGGAAGTCGTACATCTTGAATTTCTTGTGGCGGATTACGGAATCGAGCGGCGAGATGTAGTAGTTCATCTCCTCGCCGGCGTAGACGAGGATGTAAAGCAGGCGGAGGACCGCTTCGTCCGCGACGTCCTCGGTGATCAGCTCGGAGGCGCGGACGATCGACTGGTTCCGGAAGAAGGCGGCGAGATACTTCTTGATGACCTCTTCGCTGTAGTTGGTCTCGAACTCCTTCAGGAGCGCTTCCTGGAGGGCGAACGACGGCGTCAGTTCGTTGTCGAGCAGGAACTGCCCCTCGCCGTGGACGTAGGCGCCGCGCGGCGTGTAGAGCGAGGAGTTGTTCACGACGCCGTGCGAGCGGAGGGTGAAGAGCGGAGAGATCGTCTTCAGGGCGAAGTCGGTCTTGTACTTCTTCACGTTCTCGGCGGTGAACCGGAGGATCGTCGTCAGTTTCCCGATGACGTTTTCGTCGTCGTTTAACAGGAACTTGATCTTCGCGATCGTGGAGTTGACGTAGATCTTGTTCTTCTTGTCGATCTCGTCGATGATGTAGCCGAGCGAGTTGTAGATGTCGATGATGTCGTCGATGCGCTTGTTGGCGCGGATCCGGGCGAGGTCGTGGTTGTTGTTCGCGGCCGGGAGGTACTCGCGGGCGATCATGTCCATGATCACCGGATTCTGCTGGAACTCCTCGAGGCGCTTGACGATCGCCAGCTTGTACTTGGCGACGTTGTCGGAGGTCTTCAGGCGGGAGTACGCCTGGTCGACGAGCTCGACCTTGTAGTTGACGAGCAGGTTGATGAGGTCCTTGATCTCGGAGTTCTCGATGATCGTGCGGATGTAGTACTTCAGGCGCGAGTCGAGCTTGCGGATCTCGCGGACGAAGGCGATCGTGTTCTTGTAGACCTGGTCGACGACCATCCCGAACTCGTCGTTCTCATGCGAGAGGAGCGTATAGACGGTATAGATGTAGCCGCGGAATTCGTGGGTCTCGTCCTCGTAGCCGTACATCGTGTCGGTGCCGATCGATTTGATCGCCTGCATCACGGTGATCGCGTAGTCGCGGAAGTTGAGGACCTCGATGTAGTCGTTGTTCACGTCGATGTCGATCCACTCGCATTCCTCGAAGCGGCGCAGGACGGCGGCCGCCTTGTCCTTCAGGGTATCGGACTGCTCGACGCCCTCGAGGTCCTTGACGGCGGCCGACTGCATCTCGAGCACGTCCTGGACCGCCTGCTGGGCGATCTGCTTGTCCATGCCGAGGACCGAGCCCTGTTCGTAGGCGCGGAAGACGGCCAGAAGGCACTTCACATAGAGGTCCTGGTTCCTGCAGTTCAGGACGCTGAAGAAGTTCTGCGGGATGATCTTAAACAGTTCCATGTTCCCCACTCCTCTCCTTCATGGTCCTAGTCCTCGCGGGCATACTCGAATCCGCCGCCGACGAGGCTGGACAGATGCGATTCGATCAATATCCAGTCCTTGCGGAAGCTTTCGAGCGCCGCGCTTCCCTTCGGGGTGATCTGATAGAACCGGCGGGTCATGCCCTTCTTGTTCTTCTCCGAGTACGACGTGATCTTGCCGTCCTCGAGAAGCCGCTTGAGCGCGAAGTAAAGCGCCGCTTCGGTCAGGGAGAAGTTGCTTTTGGAGACGCTCTCGATGATCTTCGCGATCTCATAGCCGTAGCTGTCGAATTTCGCGAGGACCGACAGCACGATGTAGTCCGTGAAGCCGCGGATGTATTCGCCCGAGTTGCTCATCAGTTCACCTCCCCATATATAAGCATCTTATGCATAATCAACTGTTGCATATGTCATTTATGCATAATCTGTTTATATTATATCTCGTTATGCTTTGCTTGTCCATCTATTTCTGGTTCTCTGCGAGATTATCCGTTTTACCGCTCAAGTTGGGTCTTTCATGGCGATTCAACCATCGAATTTGCGTCGCTTGATGTCATCTTGTTGTCCGTTCGATGGTTTCCTATGGGATGCGGCGAGCCCCATCCGCCCGTCGAGATGTTCGTCGTTTCCGTCGTCGAACCGGCTCGCTCCGATTGACGGCCGCAAAGCAAACGTGATAGAATGAATCTCGACGAAGGGAGATGATGATGTGCGGGAACTGCAGAGCAAATCCCGGGAAGTCCTGTTCGCCGTCCTTCCCGTCGTCCTCGTCGTCCTCGTCTTCCATCTGTTCATCGATCCGCTTCCGGACGAACTGTTCTGGCGGTTCGTGATCGGTGCCGTCGTGATCGTCCTCGGCCTCACGACCTTTCTGATCGGCATCGACATCGGCATCACTCCGGTCGGCGAGCTGATCGGCCAGCGCATCGCCAAGTCCAACCGGGTCTGGATCGTCGTCGTGCTCGGGCTTCTGCTCGGGTTCCTGATCTCCGTCGCCGAACCCGATCTGCTCGTGCTCGCGGATCAGATATCGGCGGTGACCGACGCGAGCATCGCCGCCTCCTCGGTCATCCTCCTCGTCTCGATCGGCGTCGGCGTCTTCGTGATGCTCGGGCTGATCCGCATCCTCTTCTCGATCCCCCTGTATCTCTCGCTTGCGATCATCTATCCGGTCATCGCCATCTTCTGTCTCTTCATGAAGCCGGAGATGATCGCGATCGCCTTCGACGCGTCCGGTGCGACCACCGGAGCCCTCACGGTCCCGTTCATCATGTCCCTCGCGACCGGCGTCGCGGTCCTGCATCGCAACTCCAAGAGCGCCGAGAAGGACTCGTTCGGCCTCGTCGCGCTCGCTTCCGCGGGAGCGATCCTCGGCTTTCTCGCGCTCGCCGCGATCATCGATCCGCAAAATCTGATCGGAATCCTCCCCGAAGCCTCGACGGAGCATGGCATCTTCCTGCCGTTCTGGCATGAACTGACGAGAAAGGCGGGCGACTCGTTCATCGCGCTTTCACCGGTTCTCTTGCTCTTCCTCCTGGGCAACCTGTTCTTCTTCAAACTGCGCCCGCGCACATTCGCGCGAATCGCCAAGGGCTTCGTCTTCACCTATGTCGGGCTCACGCTCTTCCTCGTCGGCGTCAACGCCGGGTTCATGGAAGCCGGGCGGACGGTCGGCATCGCCCTGACGGACCGTTCGCTCTTCCTCACCCTGCTCGTCTCCTTCCTGCTCGGGTTCTTCACCGTGATGGCCGAACCGGCCGTATATATCCTGACGCACCAGATCGAGGACATCACCTCCGGTTCGATCCGCCGCCGGCTCGTCCTGTTCACGCTCGCGATCGGCGTCGGGATCGCCCTGGTCCTGAACGTGATCCGCATCCTCGTTCCCGATCTGCGGCTTTGGACCATCCTCCTGCCCGGATATCTGATCGCGCTCGTCCTCATGTTCTTCACCCCGAAGCTGTTCATCGCGATCGGGTTCGATGCCGGCGGCGTCGCCAGCGGTCCGATCACCGCGACCTTCGTGCTCGCCTTCTCCCAGGGAATCGCCTTCGGCGGAACCGCCGGAGGACTCGGCGACGTGTTCGGGATGATCGCCCTGATCGCCCTCACCCCGATCATCGCGATCGAGATCCTCGGCGTCCTCTACCGCCGCCAGACCCACCGAAAGGAAGTGGTTTCCCGTGCCGAATTCCATGAATAGTCTCGCCCTCTACGTCGCCATCGTCAACTACGGGGAGGCCAAGAAGGTGATCGATCTGGCGCGGATCGCCGGCGTCCAGGGCGCCACCATCTTCTACGGCTACGGCACGATGAACAAGGGCTTCCTCGCGATGATCGGCCTCTCCGACGTCAAGAAGGAGATCGTCCTGATGTGCTCCGACACCGAATGCGGCGACCGCGCCGCGAAGCTGATCTTCGAGACGATGCAGATGCACAGGCACCACCGCGGCGTGATCCTCTCGCTGTCGATCGACTCGCTCTTCGGCTCCGCTTCCCTCACCCCGCTTTCCCACCAACCGAACAAGGAGGCTCCCATGGAAAACCAGGCCATCTTCACGATCGTCGACAAAGGCAAGGCGGAACTCGTCATCGACGCCGCCGCATCCTCCGGCGCGACCGGCGGCACCGTCATCAACGCGCGCGGTTCCGGCATCCACGAGACCAAGAGGATCTTCAACATCCCGATCGAACCGGAGAAGGAGATCGTCCTCACGATCGCCCCGACGGAAAAGGTCGAGGCGATCACCACCGCGATCCGGAAGGAATTGAAGATCGACGACCCCGGCATGGGGATCGTCTTCGTCATGGACGTCCGCAGCGACTACGGACTATACAAAGGAAAGTAAATTCCCATATGTAAAAAAACAGGAGCGGGTTTCCGTTCCTGTTTTTCTATGAGTGTCTTTTTCACTTGAACAAAACCAACATTATACCAAACCGTTCCAGATACGTAATACCGTCATTGAAAATTGCATTCGGAAACACTTTCTTAATCGCTAAGCTGATTTCATCTCTAATTTCGTTTTCAGAAAAACGCTCAATTTTTGTCAGAATTGATTCAATATCTTTAATGTTGTCTTCAATGGTAATTTGTTCAGAAAAAAAGTACGATTTTGTTTTGTCCATAAAGCATATGTGATGGGCTGTACTCCCAGAAATGGTGCTAAGCCGTCTGCAGTTGATGAATTTGGTGTGATCTTGAATTGTTTTATTTGTATAATGATTTAGAAAATCGTTTTCGGTAATGAACATTGGAGCGGCATAAAACACACTGTTTCCAAATTGATTGGCCAAAGACACGAGAAGATTGTGTTGATGAGTAACGGAATCCGGGTATATTTCAATTCGATAATACGGATTACCGAAGACTGACCATTCATTCGCGGTTGATCTAGTTAACATTTCTGATCTTTTAAATTGAAGAAATAGGGGTCGACACTTATCAAGTCTAGCATCATATCCAAGAATCTTCTCCTTGTTTTGTGTTGGCATAAAAGGAGAATTTTCCAGCCGTCCAAAAAATGGTCCATCGACAATTTCACGAAGAAGTCCAAAGCCAAACTGAATCTCGGAAAATTGTGAATCCATACTATCATCCCTTTTTGATATGTCTTGTTCGGATCATCAATGATTGAATAGAAAGAACCTAAGACAAATTATATATAATGAACATTCATAACTCAAGGCGGAATGTTCATTTTCAAATAATAATGCAAAATGACGCCCCACCACTGGGACGTCATGTCATCGATCATTTGCCTTTTCCGAAGGCGTTCTTGAACTTGTCCCAGGTCGAGGACTGGGCGCTTCCGGCGCCTTCGAGTCGGCGGAGCTCCTCGAACGCCTTCCGTTGCTCGGGGGTGAGTTTGGTCGGCGTGACGACGGTCACGATCACGTGCTCGTCGCCCTTGTACTTCGTGCGGACGTTGGGCGCGCCCTTCTCGCGGATGCGGAACTTGGCGTCGGACTGCGTTCCCGGCGGAATCGTGAGGAGGACCTTCCCGTAGACGGTCGGGACCTCGATCTCGGCGCCGAGCGCCGCCTGCGCGAAGCTGATGGGGATATTCACGACGATGTCGTCGCCCTCGCGGTTGAAGATGTCCGAGGGCTTGACCTCGAAGACGATGTAGAGGTCGCCGTTCGGTCCGCCATAGGCGCCCTTGTTGCCGTAGCCCTCGAGCCGGATCTGCTGCCCGGTCTCGATCCCTTCGGGGACCTTGACCTCGATGTCCTTCATGGTCTTGACGGAGCCTTCGCCGCCGCAGGTCGGACACTTCGCGGTGATTTCCTTGCCGGTGCCGTTGCAGTTCGGACAGACCGCACGGGTCTGGGTGCGGCCGAAGAGGGACTGCTGCTCGACGATGATCGAGCCGGAGCCCTTGCACCGCGAACAGGTGTGGATGTCGCTTGCGGAGCGGGCGCCGGTGCCGTGGCACTGGCGGCACTCCTCGAAGACGGGAACCTTGATCGTCTCCTTCTTGCCGAAGATCGATTCCTCGAAGGAGACGTTCATCCGGCGCTGCACGTCGGCGCCCTTGCGGGGGCGTGCGCCGCCCTGTTGGGGGCGCTGGCCGCCGCCGAAAAAGGCCGAGAAGATGTCGCCGAAGTCGAAGCCCTCGAAGCCGCCGAAGCCGCCGGGGCCCTGACCGAAGTTGGGGTTCTGCGACTGGTGGCCGAAACGGTCGTAGTTCTGCCGCTTCTCGCCGTCGGAGAGGACCTCGTAGGCTTCCTGGACTTCCTTGAACTTGGCTTCCGCGTCCTTTTCGGTGGAGACGTCGGGATGGTACTTCTTGGC
>Ga0265297_10003335_pt1 | contig 29407 bp, 30 predicted proteins | sample Munlanlwell13791_FD_192502 | JGI IMG/M metagenome (GOLD analysis project Ga0265297, IMG submission 192502) | Leachate microbial communities from a municipal landfill in Southern Ontario, Canada - Leachate well 137-91 | ecosystem: Engineered > Solid waste > Landfill > Unclassified | place...
AAAGACTTCGATTATAAATTGACCCAGCGGGCTGAACAGGTAGCCGGATCGTTTTTTTTGATCCGCCGCCAGACAATTGAAGATATCGGCGTGTTGGATGAAAACTTTTTTATTTGGTTTGAAGAGGTAGATTTTTGTAAACGCGCCCTTGATGCCGGTTGGCAAATTTGGTATAGTCGTGACGCCGAAATCATCCATTACGGCGGGCAAAGTTTCGCCCAGTGCCTGCCTTGGAAAAAACAAAAAATGTTTTTTAAAAGCGCCCGGCATTATTTCCAAAAACATGGCTTCTTTAATTGAATCAAATAACCAAACCCCGGCCAGCGGCAAATTTTTTGGTACCACTCTGGTAATCCTAACAGTCGTCGAGCTGCTGTCGTTGATTGGCTATCTAATCCCGACCGTCGGACAGGTTGTTTTTTGGTTAATCCTAATGGCAACCTTGATTGCCGCCTTAACCAAATTAGAATATGGCCTTTCCATCCTTTTGGCTGAACTTTTTGTCGGATCTAAGGGTTATCTCTTTGCCGCCAACCTATTTAATGTTACAATCTCAATCCGACTGGCGCTTTTCTTGATTGTGATGGCAACATGGTTATGGTGGAGGATAAAAAACCATGACTATAAAATCATCCGGGGAAAAATCATTTTAAACTATCTTGCTCTTTTTTGCTTTATTGGTTTAGGATTAGTTTTAGGTATCATAAACAACAATTTAGGCAACGTCTTTTTTGACTTCAATGCCTGGGTCTATTTTGCTCTAATATTTGTTTTTATTGATGTCGCCCAAACTGAATTTAAAAAAAAAGTTTTGGTGATCTTGGCCGCCGCCACCACTTTATTAAGCTTAAAAACCGTTTTAATTTTAACCGTTTTTTCCCGAGGCCTGGATTTAATCGGCGGACCGCTTTATAAATGGATCCGCGATACCGGGGTGGGGGAGATAACTTATGTTAGTGGCACAATTTTTCGCGTCTTCTTCCAATCCCAAATTTACATTCTGATTGGTTTTTTGGTATTTTTAACAATTCTTCTGACCAAAAAATTTAGCGGGAAAGTAAAAATCTTAATCGGAGTCTACCTCTATTGCACCAGCTTGGCTATTATTATCAGCCAGTCCCGAAGTTTCTGGCTTGGCGGGCTTACTGCTCTGGCGGGTTTAATGATTCTGCTTTGGTGGAAATTCGGTTTTAGATTTAAAAAAACCAGCCTGCTGATTTTAATCCTAGGGTTGACTCTTATCTCTCAAATTTTTCTTATTCAAATCATCACCGGTAATTTTTCCGGCAACCCCGTTGCCAGTCGTTTTAAAGATCTCCAGGGAGATCCCGGTGGCAATAGCCGCTTAAATCAGCTTCGGCCGCTTGCCGACAGCATTTTTCAGCGGATAATTATCGGTTACGGCTTTGGCAAAGAATTAACCTATATCAGCAGCGACCCCCGAATCCTAAAAAACCATCCTGGCGGGGTTTACACTACTTATGCCTTCGAGTGGGGCTATTTGGACATCTGGCTCAAGATCGGTCTTCTGGGCTTGATCGCTTATCTGGTTTTAATCGTCCGGATAGCAAAAGATTTATGGCAAAAAAAAGGAGCCCCGTTCTTTGGATTATTGCTCGGACTCATCGCCTTATTGGTCACTAATATTTTTTCCCCCTATCTCAACCATCCGTTGGGGATTGGCTATCTGCTTTTAATCTCGACGATTCTGCCCGTTATCTAACGGGGCAAAGTAAATGATATTCAGTAAAGAAAAATCTTACCGCCATCTTGACACAATCACGGCTTTATTCGTGGCAATACTTTTAATTTCTGACATTGCTTCCACCAAAATTTTAGATTTTTTCTCCTTTACTTTTGATGGTGGCACTTTGCTTTTTCCCTTGAGCTATATTTTTGGCGATATCTTAACCGAAGTTTATGGTTATCACCGTTCTCGCAAAGTAATTTGGCTGGGATTTTTTTGCGCTTTGCTGATGCCGGTAGTTTTTATTATCGTCGGTAAGCTGCCGGCCGCGTCGGGCTGGGCCAATCAAGCGGCTTATGATACAATCCTGGGCCTGACTCCCAGGATAGTTCTCGCCAGCCTGGTTGCTTACTTTGCCGGTGAATTCACCAATGCCTTCACTTTGGCTAAGATGAAAATTCTGACCGGCGGCCGATGGCTGTGGGTCAGAACTATTGGTTCAACAATTATTGGCGAGCTGATTGACACTTGGCTTTTTGTTTTAATCGCTTTTTTGGGTATGCTACCGGCCAATTTGATTTTAACCTTAATAATTTCTAACTACCTATTCAAAACCGGCGTGGAGATAGTATTTACGCCGGCAACTTATAAAATAGTTCAATGGCTGAAAAAAAATGAAAATGAAGATTATTATGATTACAAAACTGATTTTAATCCATTCAAAATTTGATCATTAATCTCTACCAATGAATGTATGATCACATCGGCCCGGGACAAATCTTGTTTGGGAGTATAAGGGCTGATCACGGCAATACATTTACAGCCTGCCGCCTTAGCTGCCACCACGCCATTGTTTGCATCCTCTAAAACTACGCAATCCGTCGTCGGCAAACTTAACTTTTCTACTGCGGCCAAAAATATCTCCGGGCTGGGTTTGCCCTGGCTGACATCGTCAGCCGAAACAACCGCGTCGTAATAACCGCCCAGGCTGTATTTATTCAAAACAACATTAATATACTCCCGCCTTGCCGAAGAAGCAACGGCAATTTTATAATTATGTTTTTTAAAAAATTGTAAAGACTCGATTAGACCCGGCATTAGCGCCAATCGATTCTTAATTAACCCCAAAAAGATTTCAGTCCGAACTTTATCTAATTCTTTAGCCGGCAACTCCAAATTAAAAAAACCGACGACTTCTTGCGCAATGTCAATCACGCGCTTGCCAACGAATTGTCGCCGGATCGCTTCTGGGATTTCTTCAATTTTATGATTATACTTCTCTAAAACTAAATCCCAAGAGAGGATATGAAGAGGATAAGAATTAACCATCAAATCATCAAAATCATAGATCGCTCCTTTAACCATAAATCAACGCAAAAAACTAAATTAAAATTTTACCAATTATACTCTGGTGGCCGCGGCTGAAGTCCGCGCCGGACACAACTTTTCTGCCTTCCAACTGGACTTGATTTAAAGCGACCGCCCCTTGGCGGCACTTAACAGCCAGGGTGGCAGGATCAGCTAAGAAGAGCTCCCCAGTTCCTAATTCCGGCCCAAAATTACCTCCTAAAACGCTCAAATTTACGATTTTAAGCCGGTTGCCGTCCAGATGGGTAAAAAGCCCTGGCCAAGGGTAAAAAGCCCGAAATTTTCGATCTATTTCCGTTGCGGACTTCTGCCAGTCGACTTGGCCGGCCGAACGTGCAATTATTTTGGTAAAAGTTGCCTGGCTGTCATCTTGCTTTTGAGCTTTCAACTTTTGGCTAATAATCTGCGGTAAAATCTTCAATAATAAATCAGCGCCGACTCGAGCCAAACGTTCATGAAGGCTCTGGTTAGTATCGCCGGCTAAAATCGACAAATCTTCTTGGGCAAAAATTGGCCCACCGTCCATTGTCGAATCCAACTGCATAATGCTGACGCCGGTCTTAGTTTCGCCATTAAAAATTGCCGTCTGAATCGGAGACGTACCCCGATATTTTGGTAAAAGCGAAGGATGGACATTAATAAAACCAAGACGGGGGATTGCTAAAATCTCCGCATTAACCATTACACCATAGGCGACCAGGATACATATATCCGGCTGCTCTTTTTTTAGCACCTCAGCTAATTGCTTTTTATTTTCTGGTTGCGCCACTTTGAGACCGGACTTTAAAGCTAAGAGTTTGACCGGCGGTGCTTGCAATTCATACTTACGGCCGGCGGGCTCATCCGGCTGAGTAACTACTAAAACCGGCTTATAATTGCTTTTGACCAAAGCCTGGAGAAATGGCAAGGCAAATTCCGGAGTACCGAGAAAGATTATCCTAAGTGAATCCATCAGGGAGAATTAAGAATTAGGAATTAAGAATAATTAGCTTATACTCTTGCCGCTTATTTCTTATTTCTTATTTCTTAATTCTTTCTCCATCTTTTCCAGTTCATCTTTCCCCTTAACAATCTTTCTAGCTTTATCAATAAATAAAACCCCATCCAAATGATCCAGCTCGTGTTGAACCACGCGGGCCAAAAAACCTTTAGCCTCAAAATTCAATTCTTCACCTTTGGCATCAAGGGCGCTTACTCTAACTTTGGCTGATCGCTTGACTAGACCAAAAACTCCCGGGACGCTCAGGCAGCCCTCTTCGTCAATTTCTTTGCGCCAGGATCGTTTAACAATTTTTGGATTAATCAAAACTAAGGTTCCATCTTCGGTGGCAATAACCGCCAAACAAATATTCAGGCCCACTTGCGGCGCCGCCAAACCGACCCCATCTTCTTCAATCATCGTTTTTTCCATATCTAAAACCAGCTGCTGAAATTCTGGCGCAAGCAGTTCAGCAGCTTGGATATCCTTGGATTTGTCGGCCAAATTTTTCGCCGGATAAATTTTTATTGGTAGCAACTCAGCCATATCGTTATATAAACCCATTATAGCAATGTTGATTATTTACCGCTAGAGCCTCTTCTCCAGCTCTAAAATCTTTTCTTCCAGCTCGTCGTGGGCAAGCCAATCTTCTTTATGATAGGCCTCAAGCTGCAATAGCAAATAACCCTTCAATTGTTTTATCACCTCCTGATTTTGCTTCATGTTTTTGTTTTTAATTTAAGAAAATGAAAATCTCCCACAGGCCGGGGGAGATAAATTTATTTTTCCGTTTCAATTATAGCACGCTAAACTGCCATGTCAATACCAATGAAACTGATGCCGCCGCGGATTTGGGGATAAGTTGACGTGATAAAAAAATTAGAATAAACTAATGATGACCTTTGGAAACATTTTCTTGTTGTCTGGGAGGAAAGAATGAAAAAGAAAAAGAAGAAAGGCAGTAACCTTGAATCAAAACCGGCCTACTGGATTCTTGAGGCCTGGCTATCGGCAGTCTTCCTGGGGCTAGTCCTGCTGATATCCGGAGCATATATCTGGTGTGGGCTTCTGCTCGGTCTGGATGCTCTTTATTTCTTGATAGCCATTGTTGGATACCTCGCGTATCTCCTCATCCCTCCCGCTACTAAGCCGCTCGCTGGCATGGAAGGATGGGAGATATTTGTTCTTATGCCCATATTTATTCTCAGAATAACTTACATCGGGCTAAAAGAATAAAGACGAAACAAACTCCAACTGGCTAAAGCCAAAGCACAAGCAGCCCAATGGCTGCTCTTTTTTTACCGATAAAATTCTGCTACAATCAATATATCAATCCTATGACAATTGATAAGGGCCTGGAATCATTTAAGGCTATTCTGGAAAAAAAAGTAGCAAAAAAAATGCCAGCTTACCCCTGGCAGGATTTGGCTTTAGCCATAATTGATGAACTTAATATCCCTTCATTCAAACGCAACTCAGTTTTCCAGGTCTGCCGAAATCATCCAAAAAATTTTATCGAAAAATGTCTCAATGACACAAAAGAGCTTTGTCAGACAGATGAAAAATGGAAGTATTTCTTCAAGCTGGTGGAAAAAAAATAAAAAATCAATAAAAAGTAGAGACGCAAAATCTTGCGTCTCTACTTTTTATTTTATTGACTATTGAAATTTGTAATTTGCAACCATATAACCAACCCCAAATGGTCCTTCATAAGACAAAATCTCCGGGACAACATTCATCTGTTTTAAAATCCCAAGCAAAATCAGAATTGATCGCAAACCGCACTCACCGGCTTCCTGTGCCAGTTTAGGATCAAACTTTAAAATCTCATCAATCTTGTTGGCCCGAATCAATTCCACCAACTTTTTATCGAATTCCTCGCCTTTTTTGGAATAACCGCCCGGCGCATCCTTGGTCAACCGATGAGATAAGTCACCCGAAGCCACAATGGCAAATCGTTTACTGATTTTTGACAATTGTCCGTGCAGAAAATTACCGAAGTTAAAATGCTGCTCCCAGTCAAGAGTGGAGTAGGTGATGGGGATAATGGGAATACTTTTTAAATGCTTAGTTAAATAATACAACGGGACGGAAAAACCATGATCAAGTTCTTGACTGCTGGTTAAAACGATCGGCACTTGTTTTTGGGATTCATCTGACGCCCGAATTTCCTGAATCGACATGTAATCGCTTTTAAAATTGAGCTCCAAACTAAAGTCACCAAACTCTTTAAAATTAGCTTTATAATCAGCGCTCAAATTAACGTTAAAAGCATCTTCAAGAATTTGCCCGTGGGGTGAGATTACCACAATACTGTCGGGCCTGGCGGCATAGAGTTCTTGTTCTAACTTTTCCATGGCTGATGCTGTATTTTGAATTTTTGCCAAATTCTCCTTGCCGATCTCCGGCAATAAAACCGGCGGATGGGGAGTAATGGCGGCAAATACGATAGGCATAAAGTATAAATTAAAAAGTTAAAAGTCAAAACTCAAAAGTTCAAGTCAAAAGTAGAAAGTTTCAATTGGCTAACTTTGAATTTTAAATTATAATTTTGATTTCTGAATTTTGATTTTTGGCTTTCTACTCTATATCTTCACCCAAAGGATGGACATTGACTGCCGCAGGTGAAGTAATAATTATATTATCCCACTTATAGCTGAACTCTGCAAATGCCGTTTCGGATTTAATCCAACGGCGAGTGCCGTTAGAAATAACATAAACTTTTGAATCATTTGCCGCTTGGACCAATTCGCCGTCCTTGAATTTAACCGGCTGGCCGGTTGTGTAATCAGCCAAAACTTCCGGACTGATGGCAGTCAAAATTTTATCGCTAAAATTGGCTTCCATTATCTCCCGGGAATAAATTGGGTATTTGATGCCGTTTTCAACAAAGTAGACTCCGCCGGTTTGGTTATCTTGAAGCAGGGCACCGGTTGGATAAGCGCTTTCAACCGTAATCTCTGCCCCAAAATTATAACCGGCCAAATCAGCTTCTTCTACCGGTTCGACTTCTTCATAATTAAAACCAATTTTCCGGAAAACTTCCGGCGAAGCGATGTGGCGCAATTCATCATTAACTAACAAATAAATTTTACCATCGGCCGCGGCCAATAAAGAATAGTTATGAAATTTGATTGATGGGCCGACCTCGTATTTTTCCAAATCGGTCTGCGAGACGGTGATAATTTTTTTCGGATCAAAACGGGATACCAACACACCCCAGGAGGTAATCAACCGACGAACGCCATACTGGACTAACCAGACACCGGAGCTATCATAAGCTTTTAATAGTGACCCATCGGGATAATTTTTACCCCAATAATCCAGCCAGATTTTGGAAAATCTTTCATTGCCGGAATAGTGCGGGGTGTAATTGTAAAAACTGGCCGTGGCGTTATTGACCGGCACGATAATAAAGCCATCAATCTCATATTGTTGTCCGGCCTGAAAATTCCAGTTCCCGGGATTATCCATGTATTGGCGGAATTGCCAGGCCGCGCCGTCGACCTGCTTGCCGAAATGAAGAGTACTACCATTGCACGAACCGTCATCGGGACAGCGGTAACCCATCGCCCGATCTAACTGTCGTTGGCTCGGCGCTGATTCGCCGATTAAACTTTGTTCCTTTTGGAGGGTCGCCAAAAGTACCTGCGGATTAATTTTACTTTCCTGAGCCGCCTGCCAGATGATTTGTGAAGCTTTAATCATATTACCTTGATAATCTTCAGCGTAAAGTGGGGCGAGACCGCTGCCTTGTTCTTCTAAGAATCGCTGGATTGCCACCAGAGACATTGAATCGTAATCTGCCATCTCTTCATCAGTAATAATGAAGTGGGGGTTGAAGTAATAATCTGCCCGGGCAGGGGAGGGTGAGTAGCAGATAGTTAGCAAAGAGCAACTAAGGAGGGTAATTTTTAGTGTTTTTTTCATAGTCTTGGTCTTGATTCATCAATAAACAAATCTACGTCACCACCGCACGCCTGACACTTTCCATCCTTGTCCAATCTTTTAACATTGTACCCAACTCTTTCAACCACTGCCGCGCCGCACCTTGGACAATAAGTGCTTTCTGATTTAACGTCAGGGATATTACCGCCATAAACATAATGAAGCCCGGCATTATGACCAATCTGCCAGGCTCGTTTAATCGTCGCCTGCGGCGTTGGCGGCAAATCGTTCAATTTATAAGTTGGGTAGAAAGCCGTCACATGCCAAGGGGTTTCTCCTCCCAACTTAGTTTTAATAAATTTGGCAATCGCCGTCAGCTCTTCTTCACTATCATTGAGAGAGGGGATAATCAAAGTCGTTATTTCTAGCCAGATATTATTTTGCTTATACCAAATTAAATTATCCAAGACCGGTTGGAGCTTGGCACCACAAATTTTTTGGTAAGTGCTGTCTTTAAAAAATTTCAAATCAATATTGACGGCATCTAAATACGGCTTAGCCATCTCCAACGCCTGAACTGAAGTGTAACCATTTGACACCCAGACATTTTTTAGACCTTTTTGGTGAGCCAACTTCATACAATCAAAGGCAAACTCAAAAAAAATTGTTGGCTCGGTATAGGTATAAGCAATGCTTTGGCAATTATTATCAATTGCCGCTTGGACAATTTCGGCCGGCGTGGTTTCTTCACCGGGGATTAATTTTCGCTCAAAAAATAAACCTTCTTTTGAAGCCTGAGAAATATCGGCATTTTGACAGTGAGCACAACGAAAATTGCAACCAATTGTCGCAATCGAAAAAGATTTGCTCCCAGGCAAAAAATTAAAAAGCGGCTTTTTTTCAATCGGATCAATATTAGCGGCAATGACTTTGCCGTAAACTAGGGAGTATAGAACACCAGTTTGATTTTCCCGCACTCCGCAAATCCCACGGCGGCCGGGAGCGATCCGACACTGATGATGGCAAAGTTGACATTGAACCTTCTGCCCTTCAATTTTTTGATAGAATAAAGCTTCCTTCATACAATTATTATACTATAAAATAACGATTTCCACACTAGCAAATCTAAAAAAAACCTGCTAAAATTAATCTATGAAACGTTGTTTTATTGCCGTCAACCTGCCGGAGACTGCCAAAAAATTGGTTTAACTTAAGCTTCCCTCTCCGACCACGGAGAGGGGTCGAGGGTGAGGTAATAGAGTTCGTAACCTCACCCCCGACCCCTCTCCCTTCTGGGAGAAGGGAGTAAGCCGCACTAAACATTGTAAGAAAATAAATCAACTATGAGTAAGACCGAGATACTAGGCGTCAAAATTGATAACCTATCCCTCCAGGAAGTTTTGGAAAAAATCGACGGCTTTTTAGAATCAAAAAATAAATACTTTGTTGTTACCCCAAATCCGGAATTTTTGGTCGCCGCCCAGAAAGACAAAAGCTTCAAAGAAATTTTGAACTACGCTGATATTGCTATCGCTGATGGGATTGGCTTAATCCATGCCGCTAAATTTTTAGGCCAAAGATTGCAACGGGTTACCGGGGTTGATTTATTCGGTTATCTCTGCCAACTGGCTGAACAAAAAAGTTATCCGGTTTATCTACTTGGCAGCGGGGAGGGGATAGCACTAAAAACGGCTGGGGTTTTAAAACAAACTTTTCCCAATCTAAATATTGTCGGGGCGGAAGCTGGTGGAATTATTTCTGCCGCCGGCATCGCTCAAGATACCGAATTGATTATACGAATTAATCAAGCCAAGCCAAAAATTTTATTTGTCGGTTTCGGCCAAGTCAAACAGGAAAAATGGATTTTTAAATATTTAGACCAATTAAGCTCCGTTCAATTAGCGATCGGACTGGGTGGGACCTTTGATTATGTCTCTGACAATATCACCCGCGCGCCGGAATTGGTTCGTAATCTAGGTTTTGAATGGCTGTATCGATTAATTAAAGAACCATGGCGCTGGAGAAGGATTTTTAACGCCATTGTAATTTTTCCGCTGTTAGTTTTGAGAGAAAAAATATTTAAAAAAAATAGGAATCAAGAATCAAGAATTACGAATTAAGAGAGCTTATTTCCCCTTGATTCATAATTCTTAATTCTTACTTAACCTTATGTCTAACCTAATTACCACCCGCTTTGCTCCCAGTCCAACCGGCTTTATGCATGTCGGTAGTTTGCGTACGGCGTTATACTCTTATTTATTCGCCAAAAAAAATAAAGGCCAATTTTTGCTGCGGATTGAAGATACCGACCAAAACCGTAAAGTTGAAGGAGCAACGGAAAATCTCCAGTCAGTTTTAAAAAAATTCGGTCTGGACTGGGATAATAAAAAACCAGTGATCCAATCCGAACGGCTTGAAATTTATAAAAAAGCGGCGGAACAGCTGGTTAAAGATGGCAAAGCCTACCATTGTTTTTGTTCAACCGAACATCTGGAGCAGATGAAAAGAATTCAAGCCGAAAAAAAATTGCCGCCGATGTACGACGGCACCTGCCGCAATTTATCCGCTGAGGAAATTCAGACAAAACTTAAAAGTAATACGCCGTATGTCATCCGTTTTAAAATGCCTAAAACCGGCCGGACAGAATTGACTGATTTAGTTCGCGGCAAAATTACCTTCGATAATAAATTAATTGACGATCAAGTCCTTTTGAAATCTGACGGCTTTCCGACTTATCATTTAGCCGTGGTCATTGACGATTATGAAATGAAAATCACTCATGTCATCAGGGGAGAGGAGTGGCTGCCTTCCACGCCCAAACATATTTTACTTTATCAGGCATTTGGCTGGACACCGCCCGAATTCGCTCATCTGCCGCTGCTGCTTAATCCGGATAAAACCAAACTATCGAAGAGACAGGGTGACGTAGCGGTCGAAGACTATCTGAATAAAGGCTACTTACCTGAAGCAATTTTAAACTTTATTTTACTTTTAGGCTGGAATCCCGGCACCAACCAGGAAATTTTTAGCTTGCCAGAAATGGTTGAGGTTTTTGATCTGGCCAAGGTCAATAAGTCTGGCGCCGTCTTTGACGTTCAAAAATTAGACTGGCTCAACGGCCATTACATCCGTCAGAAATCATTAGGTGAATTGGCAAAACTCTGTCAACCTTTTTTTCAACAGGCAGGTGTGGAAAAGTCTGTGGAAAAACTGGAACCCATTATTGCTACCGAGAAAAACCGCATAAAAACCCTGGCTGAAATCGTAGATGCGACCAAATTTTTCTTTGAATTGCCGGCATATGAACCGAAAACCTTGCTCTGGAAAACCATGACGAGCCAAGAAGTGGCGGCCAATTTAAAACTTTTGGTAATCAAATTGACTGACCTGGAACAAAAAAATTGGTCAGCGGCTGAACTGGAAACATTGATCTCGGAATTTATCAGCCAATCCGGTCTCAAAGTCGGCGAGTTGCTTTGGCCAATGCGCGTAGCTCTATCCGGCCAAAAAAATTCACCCGGACCATTCGAAATTGCCGGCACTTTAGGTAAAGTGGAAACCCTAAACCGAATCAAAAAGGCGATTGAATCAATTGAAAATAGCTAGAATTTATGCTATAATGCAGTTAATGAATAACGTAAATAAAAACAAAAGAGTAAAATTCATTAGTCTCCTAGCAATTTTATTTATCACTAGCGTGCTTTTTGCTGGTTTTTTTGTTATCCAGCGAGCCCCAGCCCAAGCCGAGGACCAGGTTCAAGAACTTAATTCTGAGATTGGCGATAAACAAAAAGAAATTGACGCGCTCCAAAAAGAAATTGACGCCTATGGAGAACAAATCAAAATCAAACAAAAAGAATCCAAGAGCTTACGCAACCAGCTGGCCATTTTGGACAATCAGATTGCTAAAATCGAATTAGACATCCAGGCAACCGGGAAACGAATTGAACAGACTAATTTAGAAATTCAAAATCTCAACCTTCAAATTAAAAATAAAGAAAACGAAATTAAAGATAAAAAAACCAAAATAGCTGAATATATCCGCTTGGTCTATCAAAATGATCAGGTCAGTTATCTTGAGGTAATGTTAAATAATGATTCGTTTTCTGATTTTTTCGATTATATTAAATACATTGAAGAAATCCACGGCGACCTCAACGATAACCTGGATAAACTAAAGACAGCTAGGCAAGAACTGGAAATTCAAAAATCAAACCTCGAGGGAAAAATAGAGCAAGAAGAAACCCTCAAGGATGATCTAATGAAACAAAAGGCGGATTTGAACGAAAAAACTTCCGCCCAGGAAATTGTTTTGGTCCAAACCAAGCTGACAGAAAGACAGTACCAGAGTTACCTTTACCAGCTGCAGCTGGAGCAGCAGCAAATCAATTCGGAGATCGCCACTTTGGAAAAAAAGGTGCGGGAGGAACTGGAGCAGAGGGAAGAAACTGAACGATTCAAAAACTTTGGACCGGCGCGACTGGCCTGGCCGGTCAGTCCCAGCCGCGGATTAACCGCCTTATTCCATGATCCAGATTATCCTTTCCGCTATATCTTTGAACATCCGGCCGTCGATATTCGAGCGTCTCAGGGCACAACCCTCAAAGCCGCTGAAGCCGGTTACGTAGCAAAAGTAAAATTCAAAGGGGATAAAAGTTACGCCTACATTATGTTAATCCATAGCGACGGCCTTTCGACTGTTTACGGCCACGTCTCTTCGGTTAGTGTCAAAGAAGATGAATTTGTCGCCAAAGGCCAGGCGATTGGCTTAACCGGCGGTATGCCCAATGGCATTGGTTCCGGCAATCTTTCTACTGGACCACATTTGCATTTTGAAGTCAGACTTAATGGCATCCCGGTCAATCCGTTGGAATATCTGCCGGCATTCTAACCATTTTAGAAAATAAACTGTGGAAAACTTATTTGACGCAGTTTATTAAATAAGATAATATTTAGATAGTTGTCTAAATATCTAACCTTCCTAAATAAGCAATTCATTAAAGCAGGGGACCACTATGAGCTTAAATAATACTTTTACGGCCCTTTCCGATCCGACGAGACGTAAAATTCTACAATTACTAAAAAAGCGGGATTTAGCGGTGGCCGAAATCTCCCTGAATTTTAATATCACTTTACCGTCTTTATCGCATCATCTGACAGTTCTTAAAAACGCCGACTTAGTCAGCACCCAAAGACGGGGACAGCAGATTATTTATTCCCTGAATTTGTCAATTTTTGAAGAAGTAGCCGAGCAACTTTATGGTTTCTTTAATTAAAAAGTGAGTGGGAAATTAGCTTATTAGGTTGGTGGTTCGTCAGGCCTTAAACTAAAAAGCTACTATCTACTTACTAACTAACCAATATGAACCCAATCAAACCAACACTCAAAACTGAGGTCGTGCCTATCACTCTAATCCTGCTTGGCCTATTAGCCAGCTTCTATTTCTACGCTCATTTTCCGGAACAAGTGCCGACCCACTGGAATTACCGCGGCGAAATTGACGGCTGGGCCAGCAAAGGCTTTGGCGCCTTTTTCTTTCCGTTTTTAAATTTAGGCATATATCTGTTGTTTTTGTTTCTTCCTTATCTGGATCCCAAAAAAAACCGCTACCAGGATTTCCGTAAAGCATATCATGTTTTTAAAACGATGCTGATCACTTTCATGACTTTTATGTATTTTTACACTGGCCTGGCCGGACTGGGCTATAACGTTTCCATCTCCACGGTCACACCAGTCGCCATTGGTATTTTGTTTGTCATCATCGGCAACTACCTAGGCAAAATAAAATCCAACTGGTTTATGGGTATCCGCACGCCTTGGACTTTATCCAACGAAGAAGTTTGGAATAAAACCAACCGGCTCGGCGGCAAAATGTTTATCATTATGGGCTTGATTACGATTTTTGGAGTCTTTTTTCCAAGTGAGATATTTTGGATAATTTTTATCATCAGTATCTCGCTGGCAGGTTTAGTCCCCATTATCTACTCTTACATTCTATACCGAAAAATAGAAAAGAACGGCTAAAATAAGCCAAATAATTTTTAACCCTGACATCCACCATTGACAAAAACTGATTTTTGCCATATATTGTAATATATTTCGGGAATTAAGTGATTCTTAACACCACTTAAACCGAAATTGTTTCAACAGCAGAAAGAGACTCCGAAAGGGGGTGAAACAAGGGGAAGCTCTTTCAAAATCAACAGCAGAAACGTTAGGGTGTAAAAACCCAACGAACCCAAAAAAAGGAGATCGCTCATGAAAAAGCGACAACACCTACCGGCAACCCTCTTGGGGTTGCTCTGTCTGACGATGATCATGTTTGCTTTCTGCGCGACGGACCTGCCGGCCAACAAGGCGAGTGCCGGCGAACAAGCGACCAACGTTACCTTGGGCCAATCCCTGGCTCCTCCCGGCACGATGCCCGCTTTCAACCAGTTGCCCGCCAACATTTATAGAGACGACGACACGGGCGGCAACACCTTGGACAACGATGCGAACATCTGCGCGGACGTGAACAAGAATGACGGGCTGAACGGCTACGCGGCGACGGCGAGAACCGGAAAGAAGAACGTGGACGTGCTCCTCGCGAATCTGCAGAACAACAAGATGCGGCTGGCGCGGCTGGACACGGCGAGCGTCACCAACCCCTCGGGACACGCCAAGAGAAACGCCAAGATACAGGCGGCGGCCACACGCGACCGACTATGGCATGTCCTGACAACGGGAATGAACAACGCCACGAATGGCAACGGCGATAACCATTACGCGATGATGAAGACGGCAAGCGATCCGCTCCACAACGACGCGGCCAGCGCCAACAAGGAAGAGTCTTGGCAAGCGAGCTACAGCGGCGGAATGAACAGCGGGCACACCGTGGCCAACGTGCTGCGATGTTGACGACGGACGTGAAAGGACCTGAGAGTCCCTTACCCCGAACATCAAGTTCGGACAAAACTACTCTCAACGTGATGCGTTCCCATCCTTTCGGATGGTAACTCGTCCACACCCGTAAGAAGGCGGGAGCCTACCCTGAGCTCCCGCCTTTCTCTTTGCTAAAAATTTTGATTACAAACGTAAAAGAGATTACTTATCTTTTGACAAAGGATGAAATTTGCCGTGAGTTTCTTCGGCATAGCGGTCAGAAGCGTGAACATAGCGGGTAGTAGTATCCAAAGATTCGTGGCCGAGCAGAATCTGAATCGCGGCTGGATTAGCGCCGCTTTCCGCCAAGTATGTAGCAAAGCCATGGCGCAGACTGTGAGCTGAGGTCGGCACATTGATTTTTAGTTTCTCGCGGTAGAATTTGATCCGTTCCTGCAAATAATTGGTTGAAATCCTCCGGCGAAAACTGGCTTTCTCGTTGGAATTCCGGCCACGGTAAGGAATAAATAAGGCAGACAAATTATCGGTCCGCAAATGCAAATAATCATCCAGATGATGCCTGGCCCGAGGGGTTAGATAGACAAATCGTTCTTTCTTGCCTTTGCCACGGATAAAAATCCGGCCGGTATTATCAATTTGCTGCCGGTTTAAATTAATCAATTCGGAAATACGCATGCCGGTAGAAAAAAGCATCTCCAGCATTGCCCGATTACGTACCGCAATCAAATTAGTATTTTCTAAAATTGATGGCGATTCAATCAATCTGACCAGTTCGTCCAGCTCGGCCACCTGACCGTGTTTTTTTTCGGTTTTAACCAATTTAACGGCCTCAGGTGAAATCGGACACGGCAAATCCATTTCAATTAGATACTTGAGAAATGAACGCAGAGATGACAAGAAACGATTGACTGACCGGCTTTGCAATTTTTTATACTCCCTAGCTTTATCTTCGGAAGTTTTTCGGTCAATTGAGTTTAGATAAGCTTTATACTGATTAACCCCGCGTTTATCCAGCTTAGAAAAGGGGAGGGAGACTTCCGCCATAAATCTTTCAAAAACTTTCAGATCGCGTTCATAATTATAAATTGTTTCATCCGAATAATTATTAGTTTGTAAATTCAATAAAAAATCATCAAAGTACGGCAAACTTTGTTTTTTATCATTTTTGCTAGAGGGGAGGGTTTTATTGGCTTTATTCATACTTAAACTGAGTGTAAGGGTTATTATACTCAGTTAGTATTATTCTATAATTAAGCCTAAAATCGGTCAAGACGGCTTTATCCACAAAGGGCCTGAATTTCTGATTCTAGCCGGGTTAACTTGCCATTAACCACACCTAAACGTTTAAGTTGGTTTTTATAATTTAAAACATCTTTACACAAAACCACGCCTAGACGTAACAAATAACGTTTCTGATAGTTACTGAGTGAAATTAGACTGGTTAAAGGGTATAAACCATCCCGCTCAACAAAATTCTGCAAACTTTGGCCGGCCGGATAATCCCAGCTGATGACCTTAACCCCGGCGCAAAGACCGTATTTTTTGACTTCGCTGGTCACCTTAGTGTTAGTCACCAGCCAACTCTGCAGTTCCCCGCTTTGGGGCTTTGCCCCCTGTTTACGTTTTGCGACCCATTGGTTATTTACATCCATAAACCGGGCGTGAGTATATAAAATATCTTTAGCGCCAGTTTTACCGCCTGGCCGGATATGAAACTTACACTCAATAATGGCGTGAATATTTTTATCCGGTATTTCAGCCACAACGTCAATCTCGTGACTGATACACTTACCCTGAAAAGTCTGGTTGGTATAAGTTTTGTAGCCTTGCTTTTCTAAAAGCGCAGCAAAATATTTCTCAAACGGAAAACCGCTGGGACCAATGGCCATAATTGATCGCTTAAGGTTATAGCGGGCGGCATAATGATTACCAACCGCTTTCAGCAGGCCAAAAGCCAAACGATAAATCGTGGCCGTGCTCATGCCCGGCCGCAACTCTTTTCTGATTTGTTGCAATATATCTTCAATTTCTTTAGCTCTGGCGCCGGATTTTTGCAATGAATATCTTAACTTACCTAAAGAGAATACTTCCCTATCTCCGGCGGCTTTGGTGATAAATATTGGTTTTGGCATAGACTTGGATTAATTCAAAAAATCAAAAAAACAATAAATCAAGAAAACAAGTGTTTTATTAGCTAATTTTAGATAAAAAATTGGCTTTTTTGTTGACAAAAATTACGATATATGCTATGATTATTTGATGTTCTTTACAATTGGGAGTCCGTCTCCTGCCCAGCGAAGTCCGTCTTCGTGTTAAAGGCGTAAAGAACCAATTCAAAGGCGCTTCCGTAGCGCTTCCAGGAGGTGTATCATGTCACCGTATTTCGCCGCACAGCTAGAGAAGTTGGGGTTTATCGGTCCGGTGTTACTTGGAGTAGGGTTTCTTGCCCTGATTGCTCTGTTCTGGCTCGTTTGGAAGATTTGGATCAAACCGATGATTGATCGCTACCACCAAAGCCTAATGGCAGTATCTCTCCGTGTCCAACGTAGTTTATTTCTCGATTCGCTTCACGACGAGAAAATCTTGTTGGTATTAGATGCAGCCAGAAATGCTGGGATTCTGCATCCTATCGGGGACCAAGGAGGAGAAATCACCGGCCTAGACAAAGAGATCATGTCCTGGATTACAGGCGATTCTCTTGGTAGAGTGCTAGCATCGGTAACCAACTTCTACCAAAAGCAGGTGTCGTATAATCTCAAACAGATCGCAGAATTCTATGTGGATGTCTGTGATGTCTCTTATGGAGACAAATTCCTGAGAGGATTCGAGGAACGCTACAAAGAGCTTACCTCTCAACTAAGAATTCAGATCAGAAACATCCGCGCAGCAAAACGAAAAAAGGATGAAGAGGCACGAATCAAGCAGGGGCTAGAGCTCTGCAGACGCCCGGCGGCAAACTCCCAAGGATGAGGCAAAAGAATCACCGCGCCTCACCTCTAATCTGAGCCCTGAAGAGCAGGGTAAAAGATTGAAAAACCTCGACGACCTCGCAGGTTGCGCGATCCGAAAAACGGATCAAACGACTTGCGGGGCGTCTTTTTTTGTTTAATTATCACCCTTCGACAGACTCAGGGTGACAGCTATGTGTCATACTGAGCTTGTCGAAGGGTGACGCTAGCTTAATTTTCTATTTATAAAAAACTTTCTCAGCAAAACGCAGATCAATATATTCTAAATTCGCCCGATTGCCTAAGCGTTGCTGTAAAAGCATCAGTAGCTTGTTAAATTGCTGATCCAACGGTTCAGTTAGTCTAAAGTAAACCTGCCAGCCTTCGGTTGTGACTAAAATCAAATCTAACGGTCCAGGACTGGCAATCATATAGCGGGCAATTTCAAAATCCGCTGAGTTAGCAACGGCGTTAGTTAATTCGGTAATAAAATTAACTTCGGCAGGATCTATGGTCGACTGACCAAGCCTAACCTCCGAATTACTTTGATCAAAAACTACCGGGTAGTTAGTCTCTGACGGAGAAAAACGAATAATCGCCGTTCCCTCTCCCCCATCCTGAACCAATAAGTCCTGATTGCTAACCTCTTTAATGGCCAAGCCAGCCGGATTAAGATAATATTTTTTGCCCCCACCAAACCAAAAGAACGGAGCGATTTCTTCCTGGACATCAATGGTCAACTTATGCAGCGGCTGTTTTTTAATTTCTAAACCGCTAAAAATGTAATTCTGAGTCAAATGTTTCTCCAGTTCACCGGCATCAAAAAATAAAAGGCTTTTCTGGCTAAAAAACCAAAACCTTTTCTTGGTCAATTGCTCGTTAATAACCTGAGAAATCTCTTTGGCTGAAACAGTTTTACTGCCATTAATACTGACCTCCTTAATTTCAAAAAAAGGTTTTTGAGACAAAAGAATCAGGCCGGAAATAATAGTCCCGAACAGAATAATAAATTTAAAACGCCAACGGTGAGTTGATCGTCCTCTTGAAGTTTTTGAGAATAAAGGGTTTTTAAAACTCTTATTTTGATAATCTCGGCTTCTCATATCTGTCGCGATGTATCGGTCATTTATACCAGTCATTTTTAGGCTTAAAAGAAGTGGCCAGCCTGGTTTTTTGGCTATGACGTTCCAAAGCCAGCTGGATTAGCCGATCCAGCAGCTCTGAATACTTTAGTCCGCTGACTTGCCATAATTTAGGATACATGGAGATAGCGGTAAAACCGGGAATAGTATTGACCTCATTAAGATAAATTTGATGGCGATTTTTAGTGACCAAAAAATCGGCTCGGGCCATACCGGCCAAATCCAGGGCCTTGAATGCCGCCACGGCAATAGTTTGAATTTTCTTAATAACAGCGGCCGGCAGCTTGGCCGGGATAACTGCCTGAGACTTGCCGTCAATATACTTGGCATCGTAATCATAAAATTCGTTAGAAGCGATGATTTCACCGGGCACAGAAGCTTTCGGCTTATCATTGCCTAAAACTGCGACCTCAATTTCGTGAATGTTTTCTATCCCCTCTTCCACGATAACCCTGCGGTCATATCTGGTCGCGGCAGTGATTCCGGCGATTAACTCTTTACGATTATGACATTTACCAATACCGACTGACGAACCAAGATTCGCCGGTTTGGTAAACATCGGATATTTTAAATTTTGCTCCAGCCGCCGGATGATTAACTGGCGATCTTCTTTCCAGTCTTGAGTCAAAAACCAATCATACTTTGTGCTTGGTAATCCAGCCTGGTCGGTAATTTGTTTTTGGATGATTTTATCCATCGCCACCGCTGAACCCAATACGCCAGCGCCGACATAAGGAATACCGGCTAATTCCAGCATGCCTTGAATCGTACCGTCTTCGCCGTAAGGACCATGCAACACCGGAAAAATAACATCAAGCTTGTCAGCCGAAGATCTGATTAGTTTGGAAGAATCATCGCTGGTCTTAATTAAACGCCTCTCGGTCGGATCCGCCGTCAGATGAGATTTAAATGGCAATTTTTTCATGCCGTCTTTCAAAAATTTAACTGCTTGCGATCCGGCGATCCATTTGCCCTGCTTGGTGATGCCAATTGGAATAACTTCATACTTTTTCTTACTCAAGGCCGCCATAACCGACTGAGCAGAAACAATGGAAACCTCATGCTCGCCCGACCGGCCGCCAAAAATTACTCCAACTCTTATTTTTTTTGCCATATTAATTAGGATTGACAAATCAAGTTAAATAGATTAAACTAATATGCTATTATAATTAGCAAAATCCGTCCTTTTCTCAAACACTTCCCTGGGGAAGTCAGCCAATTTCTTAAGCCCAACAGCAAGGAGCAAGATCATGAAAAAGCAAGTCGCTAACCCCTACGATCGCAACAAAGTTCTGTATGCCATTTCTATCCCGACGATACTCTTGCTACTGATAGTGGGCATAGCCAGCCACTTTCAGACTACCTTAAGTGCCAGTGCCAAAAAGCTCTCGATGTTGGAGGCAAAACCGTCAGCTTATGTGTTGATGGACAAAAGCTACGGCTATGATCCGGAAACCTGCGAGGCAATTGGTGCGGTTCACCTTGTCGGCACAGTACTTATGAAACCAGTCATCAAAGGGAACATGATTTATTCCGCCGAATGCGGTGAATGTTTCCCCCTGAAAAATGCAGCCAAGTTTCTGCCGGCGATCTGGCAGGTCAGAGTCGAAACCGGTGCCAGTGTCTACAATATAGACGTCACCAGCAATACTACCCTGATAAGAAAAACCAGATTCATTCTACGTCAGGGGACATATGTTTTTGGACCGACCAGAACAACAGGGAGTTGGTTGGTTATAACCGATCTCAATCTTACGCGGCTGGACCGGCTAGGACCATCGCAAACAGGCAGAACCTACGCAATCCAGACCACGGATTTGACTCTCATCAAGGATGATGAACCAAACCCTTGGCCGGAATTCCGGGCTAAACCCTACACGCCGGTCTACCTCAAACGGACTAATGAAGAAGTAAATGAGATCGTCGCCTTCCTTCCTGCCGGCATGACTGTCCGCGGTGCCAAAAACTGGGAAAACGATCATAGGTATCTGGTGGTTACTGACAAGAATCTGCCTTGGCCCGGCCTGCCGCCTGAAGATCGTGTTCCATCAAACCCACTCTTCCTGATTCCTCTAGACTGTCTGGAGCGGACCAACGCCATGCCAGTGGCAACCGCCAACGGTTTGCCTGGTTAAGGCCAACGACTTTTTCGAACCCAAAAAACTCTTTGCACCTCTTTCCCCGCTTGGTTACACCGAGTGGGGAATTTTTTATTGCAAATAAACCCTGGTTAAAACCGGATTAATCCGCGTTACCACTTCATAATTAATCGTGCCGATCTTTTCGGCCAATTCTTCGGCGTTGATTTGAGCTTTACCTTGTTGGCCCAACAAAACCACCTCATCGCTAACTTTAACTTCCTTTATGCCCGAAATATCAACCATCATTAAATTCATACAAATCCGGCCAATCACCGGACAATACTTGCCTTTAATTAAAACCCGACCAAAGTTACCTAAACGCCGGTCATAACCTTCAAAATAGCCGACCGGCAAAACTGCTATTCTCATCCGCTTCTTGGCCGTGTAGGTAAGACCATAACCGACTTTTGTCCCAGCCGGAATATCTTTAACTTGAATAATGTTTGTTTTCCAGCTCAGCGCCGGTTTCAGTTTTAACCAAGGATATTGTTGCTGAGCGATTTTTTTTACCGTTCCAGAAGGCCAAAGACCATAAAGACCCAAACCCAAACGGATTAGATTAAAATGAGATTTTTTTTCCACTAAAGTAGCGGCGCTACAAGCGAAATGTTGGTACGGAATTTTAATTTTTGATTTTTCCAATTGTATCAAAATTTGATTAAAAACCGCCAACTGCTGCCGGGTGTATTTTTTATTCTCCTCGGAAGCGGCAAAATGGCTGAAAATACCTTCGATTTTTATATTAGGCAGCTGACTGATCTTTTTAATAAAATCACTGGCTTGGCTGGCTAAAATGCCGATGCGAGTAGCACCGGTATCAACTTTGACGTGGACTCTCGCTATCTTTTTTATTTTTTTAGCTATTGATGAAATCACCCTGGCTTGACTTAAATCATAAATCGGTAATTCAATATTTTGTTTAATCCCCCCTTCCAATAACTCTGGTTGGCAATAGCTGAGGACCATGATTCTTTTTCTAATGCCGTTTTGACGCAATACCAAACCTTCGGCTAAATTTACCACGCCAATCCATTTTACTTTTGGCGCGACCAATTTGGCGACAGCAATCATGCCATGACCATAAGCATTGCTTTTGACAATCGGCATTATTGCTACCTGAGGGCCAACCACTTTCTGATATTGCGCCAGGTTACTCAGAATAGTTTTTTTTGAAACTTCAACCCAAGAATTAGACATTTTTATAGTCGCAAAATTTGGCCAGCATACTTAATCAGCGATACTGGCCAATAAAATTACTTCTTAACCGGTTTGATCACTTTAAAACCACAATATTTGTGCAGGACCTTTGGTACCCTAACACTACCGTCTTTTTGCTGGAACTGCTCCAGGATCGCCGGGAATAATCGGCTGGTGGCTAACCCCGACGCATTGAGCGTATGGACAAATTCATTCTTGCCGGTTACCGAATCTTTGAAACGAATATTAGCCCGGCGTGACTGATAGTCCAAGGCGTTAGAAATGCTGCTGACCTCTTTATAGATTCCCATGCTCGGAACCCAGACTTCAATGTCAATAGTTTTCGCCATGGCTGCGCTGGCGTCACCCGCGGCGAGCTGAACCGACTGGTAATGAAGCCCCAGCCCTTCGACTAATTTTTCTGCATTTCGCACCAACTCTTTAAAACCCCCCCACGATTGATCGGGCCGGGCATAATGGAACATCTCAATTTTGTTGAATTGATGCCCCCGCACCATCCCCCGCTCTTCTTTGCGGTAAGACCCGGCTTCCCGGCGAAAACAAGCGGAATAGGCATAATACTTGGTCGGCAAAGCCTGATCGTCTAAAATCTCATCCCGGTGATAGTTGGTCAGCATCATTTCGCTGGTGGCGTTTAAGCAGGTGCCATCTTGAGTCCAAAATAAATCATCACGGAATTTTGGCAAATGGCCGGAAGCGTAAGCTGACGCCTCGTTCAGCAGATATGGCGGCAACATGAAAGTGTAACCGTTTTTTTTATGGAAAGCGGCAAAATAATTGATCAAAGCCCATTCCAATTGCGCCCCCAAACCGATATAACACCAAAAACCGGCGCCGGACATTTTAGCCGCACGCTCATAATCAATCAGTCCCAAAGCAGTGGCTAACTCGACATGATCTTTAGGCTCAAAATTAAATTTAGGTTTTAAGCCAAAACTTCTGATGATTCTATTATTCTCTTTGCCGCCGGGCAAAACGTCATCCGCAGGAATATTTGGCAAACTGGCCAGGGCCATTCTCAACTCAGATTCCGTGCCATGGAGCTGTTCGTCCAAAGCTTTAATTTTTTCACCAACCGTTTTCATCTTCTGAATCGTTTCGGCGTCCGGTTTGGTTTTTGAATATTTATTTCGTTCCGCTTTTAAAGTTTCTGTTTCCTGCAGCAGCTTACGGCGCTGATCATCAAGCTCAACAAGCGGCGTTAAATTTAAATCCTGAGCAGACATTCTTTTCAACAATGCGGTCTTTACCTCATCTTGGTGTTCTCTGATTTTATTGATGTCTAGCATAATAGTAGAATTAGGAATCAAGTAAAAACTAATGATTGCAGTTCTTAACTCTTGATTCTCATTTTTGATGATTTATAATACCTTGGCTTATAAGATCGCAAACGCACTATTCTCAATTTTGGAAAAGTTGTTTTAAGCTGAGGGACAAATGATCTTTGATCATAACCTAGGCAGACAATATCCGGCTTGATCTTTTTGACTAATGACATCGGGCTTTTTGGACTGCCAAGTAATACTGAATCCACCGGCCGCAAGGCTGAAACTAATCTACGACGGTCCAATTCTGAATTATGAGGCAATCGCCTTTTAACCTTTTTCACCGTCTTATCCCGCGCCACAACGACAATCAGATAACCTCCCAGCTTTTTGGCTTGTTGGAAAAAATTCAAATGACCAGGATGTAACGCATCAAAGGTCCCGAATACCATTATTTTCTTCATAAGGAAAGTTAAATTCCAATCTCTGGAGCAATTTGTTTAATTGCGTCCAAACTAATTTGAATGAACTCATCCAGCGGAATTCCCGCTTCTTCACATTCTCGAATAATATCGCGATTAACTTTGGCGGCAAAAGACTTATCCTTCATTTTCTTTTTAATTGATTTTACTTCGACTGATCCTAATTTTTTGTCCGGGCGGATCAAGGCGGCGGCATAAATTAAACCGGTGATCGTTTCGGCCGCGGCTAACAAATGCTGAACTTTAGTTTCTCGCTTTTTACCGGCTAATTCCGGGCCTAACATATCAAAACCATAGCCATGCGAAATTACAATTTCAATGAATTCATCATCATAACCAGCTTCGGCTAAAATTTCGCGACATTTCTGGCAATGAGTATTTTCACCATACTCCCAATCAATATCATGAAGCAATCCAAGCTGACCCCAGCGTTCTTCATCTTCGCCTAAGTGACGAGCTATGGCTCGCATAACAATTTCAGTTTCTCGGCTATGATTCAAATTATTCAGAGCTTTAATGTGTCGAGCCAGCAGATTGTAAGCCTGATCACGATTCATAATTCTTAATCGTCCAGCTTCATTGCCTTTCTAACCTTTTCGCTGCCGAAAGTATAGAGAACTACTAAAACGACAACGGTGGTAATAATGGCATAAGAGTATAGACCAAAACCAACTGCCATGCCGATGGCGGAGACCACCCAAACTGTGGCGGCGGTAGTTATTCCCTGGACGCCGCTATTGCCCTCGCGGATGATTAACCCGGCACCCAGAAAGCCGATGCCGGTAACCACGCCAGCGGCAATTCTGGTCGGATCGGTACCGCTCATTATCCCCGTGCTTAGAGAAATTAAAACGAATAGGCATGAGCCTAAACCAACTAAAATGTTGGTCCGCAATCCGGCCGGGCGATGTTTACTCTCTCGCTCAACCCCGATTAATCCGGTCAGAACGGCCGCCAGAACCAACCGAAAAATAATTTGGATGCTTAATAGCATATTTTATTTCTCCGGACGCAGCAAAGGAAACAATACCACGTCTCGTAAATTATCTTGCTGAGTTAATAAGGTGACAATCCGGTCAATTCCCATCCCGAAGCCGGAAATCGGCGGTGCGCCGTGCTCCAACGCTTTGACGAATTCATCATCTTTGTCATGGGCGTCTTGATCACCGGCGGCTTTGGCCTGGGATTGGCTTTCAAACCGCCCTTTTTGATCAACAGCGTCAACCAGTTCAGAATAGGCATTAACAATTTCCCAAGTATTAACAATCAGCTGGAACCGGTCAACGATGGCGGGATTTTTATCGTTCCGTCTGGCTAAAGGCGATAAATCAATTGGATGTTGAATCAAAAAAGTCGGCCGGATGATTTTTTCCCGCGAAACTTGCTTATATAAAGCGTCAATCAAATTCCCCCGACCCAAAGAATCAACGCCATCAATTTTAATTTTTTTGGCCTTAATTTCCCGGCGCAAAGAATCAGCATCCGAAAATTTATTGATGTCGATATCACAATCTTTCTTTAAAATTTCAGCAAAACTTACCTTGGGCCAGGGGGGTGTAAAATCAACTTTAACGACTTTACCGCCCCGGTCTTTAATATCAATCTTCAAAGTGCCGAATAGCTCCTTGAGCAAAAACGAAAACATCTGTTCGGTAAATTCCATGTTGTCTTCATAATTCCAATAGGCAGCGTAATGTTCCACCATGGTAAAATCCTGCAGATGCGACGGGTCCATGCCTTCGTTGCGGAAACAGCGGGCAATTTCAAAGACCTTCTCAAAACCGCCGATCACACATTCTTTAAGATAAGTTTCCGGCGCAATGCGCAGATAAACGTCAATATCCAGCGCGTTGTGGTGTGTCTTAAACGGTTTGGCCAGCGCGCCAGAGGCAGTATTAGTCAAAACCGGCGTTTCTACTTCCGTAAAACCCTGCCGCCAATAGAACTCCCGCAGCAACTTGATAAATTTACTGCGCAACAAAAAACGCTGCTTACTTTCAGGATTAGCAATTAAGTCTAAATAACGCTGGCGATAAAGGGCCTCTTGGTCCTTTAGTCCATGCCATTTTTCCGGAAGCGGCCGAAGGGTTTTGCTTAAAATGGTAAAATCTTTGATTAGAATTGACAGCTCCCCTTTTTGGGTTCTAAAGAGCTCGCCTGAGACGCCGATAAAATCACCGGGATCGAAAGTTTTTGAAAACGATTTTAATTTTTCTTTGCTGACTTCACCTTCCTTAAAAACAATTTGCATCCGGGCCGAATCGTCGAGGAGATGACAAAAAACGATTTTACCCATATCTCGGATTGTTAAAATCCGGCCGGCGGTTTTTACCCGGCTTCCCAGTTTTAAACACAAAATCTCGGCAATTGACTGAGTTTTATCAAACTTTTCCGGATAGGGGTTAACGCCCTCTTGTCGCATTTTTTCCAGCTTTGCCAGACGGGTCTTGTATTCGTCATTCAAATTTTGAGCCATAAATTATAATAAAATTAGCTAAAACAATATAGCCATATTGTACTAAAATTTCAAGAATCGGTCAAACGTCAAAAATCAAAAAAATAAACAAAAAATGCCTTAATCGGCATTTTTCATTAACTTGGTCTTTTTAGTTTATTTAATCTCTAGAACCTGGCACTCCATCAGCCCTTTGGGGACTGAAACCGTTACTTTATCACCGACTCGGGCACCTAGAAAAGCCTGGCCGATCGGTGACTCGTTTGAAATCAAGCCCTGGCTGGGGTTGGCTTCGTTAGAACCGACAATCGTAAACTGACGTTCCGTTCCGTCACAGATCACTCTAATTGTATCTCCCAGAGAGACCACTTCTGCGTCAGAACTTTTTTTGATTATTTCAGCTTTGCGAATCATCTCTTCTATCTCTGCGATCCGTCCGGCGGTAAAAGCTTGCTCATCTTTGGCATCTTGATATTCGGCATTCTCGGACAAGTCGCCGAGTTCTTTGGCGCGAGCAATCCGTTCAATTATCTGAGGCATTTTTTCAACTTTCAAAAAAGTTAACTCTTTTTTTAAATTATCCAAACCTTCCTGAGTCACATAGTGCGAAGTCATATTTTGATTTTTAGTTAATAAGGCAAGTCAGGTTATAAAAAAATGTGCCCCTATTGGCAAAAGATTATTGAGTAGCAAGACTTAGATTAAGTTTATTCCTAAGGTTTGTCAAGAGCCAATATCCACAATTTGGACTGATAACAGCCGTCCTACCGATTAAGGTAACGATTTTGAGCCCACCAATTTAGGACATCGACCGCTACCGGCAACGCCACACTACTCCCCTCGCCGCCTTCCTCAACCAAAACCGTCACCACCACCTCGGGATTCTGATAAGGAGCGATGGTGGTGATCCAGGCGTGATTAGCATCCTTACTTGACCATTGAGCCGTTCCCGTCTTTGCCCCGACGTCAATAGGCAAACCGCCTAAAGCCCGGGCGCTACCGCTTAAAACAGCTTGGCGCAAACCTTTCTTTACGATCTCAATATTTTCTGGGTCAATAAAATTCTGATTTAAAACTTGCGGGCCAATCTCCTTGATCAAATTGCTGTCTGGGTCCAGAATTGACTTGACCAAATGGGGCCTATACAATATTCCACCGTTGGCAAAAACCGAAGTCCAGGCGGCAATCTGAAGCGGCGTCACTAAAACATCACCCTGACCGATTGCCATGTTATAAGTATCACCAATATACCAGCGTTCATTTTTGGTTTTCTCTTTCCATTCTTTGCTGGGCAAAAATCCGGCGGCTTCGTTGGGCAGATCAACGCCCAGCTTTTTATTCAAACCGAATTTCTCAGCATAGTCTTTAATCCGGGCTACGCCTAAACCCTCAAAACCATTATAACCGCCGCCGATGGTATAAAAAAAGGTGTTGACCGATTCCGCTATCGCCTTAGTGACATTAGTCCAGCCATGACCGCCAGCTTTCCAATCGGGAAAAAACCAACGATCAACGGCAATGCCGCCGACACTATTGAAACTGGTATTTTGATTGATTAACTTTTCCTGGAGTGCGGCCGCACTGACAATCAATTTAAAAGTTGATCCGGAAGGATACTCACCGGTCACCGCTCGGTTAAACAACGGCTTATTCTCGTCGGATAATAACTGAGAAAAATCTTCTTGGCTGACACCTAAAGCGAAAGAGTTGTTGTCAAAAGCCGGCAAACTAACCAGGGAGATTATCTCCCCGTTACGAGGATCAAGAATAATGACAGCACCGCGTTTTTTTCCGGTGGATTGCAGAACCCGACTCAAGCTGGCCTCAGCATATTTTTGCAGCTCAGTATCAATTGCCAAAACCAGGTTATTCCCCGCCACTGGTTCCTGATACGCCAAAACCTCCTTGGTCTCACCCTTGGCATTGACCTCGATCTGTTCTTTGCCCTTCTCACCTTTCAGAGTTTCTTCGTAAGTTGACTCTAGCCCGGTTTTACCGACTTTATCATTAATTGAATAACCAGAGACCAAATATTGCGGCAACTCATCCTCGGTAATCTTGCCCAGGTAGCCTAGAAGATGGGAAAAACTCGGAACTTCTTTTGAGACCAAGTATTGCCGAGTGCTGTCAACCAGCAGGACGACTCCGGGATATAATTTATTTTCAATCTTAACCAAAACAGCTTCCTCGTAACTTAAATTCTCTTTAATTATGACCGGCTGATAAGAGTATAAAGGCTGGGATTCAATTTTTTGTTTTACCTCAGGGCCCACCAGATTGAACTGTTGGATTAGTCTATCAATAATCACCTGCCGCTCAGCTGACTCCTTCGGCAAGTCGACCGGGACAACGGCCAAAGAAAAACTGGGAACATTCTTGACTAATAAGTTGCTGTTGCGGTCATAAACCAATCCGCGCTGGGGATTAATGTCCAAAATTCTGACTCGATTACCTTCAGCGATCGCGCGCCAGCTGGGACCTTCAAAAAATTGCAAATAGAAAACCCGGCCGGCCAAAAGACTTAAGCCTAAAACCAGCAGTACCAGCCAGACAACTTTGCTACCCTGGCTGACTAAAGAATCCGTTACCGGCTGGCTAATTCTTTGTTGCGACCGGTCGGGGCTGACTGCGCCCTCAAACCAGTCCGGACTGGATTTTTTTTTGACGTAGTAATTGCCCAGCCTTTTGCCGGCGGTAAAGTCAAATGGATCAATTTTACCTCGAAAACTCATGGTTGATAATATTATTTTAACGCGACAGTAAAAAGTTGGCTTTGAGTCTGCCGGTAGAAAAATGAAAAATAAAAAATATTATGGTTAGGATCAAAACATTCAAGAATAACTGCCAAGCTAGCCCAGAAAAATAAATCCAGTCTAAACTGACTGCCAGACCAAAGCCAAAAAAATGAGCGAAAAAATTGCCGACAGTTATTAAAATATTAATATTTT
>Ga0265297_10003336_pt1 | contig 29382 bp, 36 predicted proteins | sample Munlanlwell13791_FD_192502 | JGI IMG/M metagenome (GOLD analysis project Ga0265297, IMG submission 192502) | Leachate microbial communities from a municipal landfill in Southern Ontario, Canada - Leachate well 137-91 | ecosystem: Engineered > Solid waste > Landfill > Unclassified | place...
GTTGGCACATGAAGCCTTGCCGGTCCCGGATCTGCCCGACGTCGCCTTGGCTGATGATGTTCTGCAAACCGCGTGCGTGCAGCGCCTCGAGGAACGTGCGGAGGTGCGCCCAATAGTCCGGCGTGGTGTCCGCGCTGATGTCCCGCCCTTTGCTCGTCCAGTAGTCGCCTCCCAACACGGTCCAGAACCGGATGCCCCGGTAGCCCGCCGCCGCGATGGCATCCAGTTGGGCGAGGACGGGATCGGGCGTGCGGACATAGGCCGCGAACAGATCCCCGGCATGGCAGAACACGGGCAGTGTCGGGCCAGTATCGTCGGCAAACCCGCCAGTGACGATCCGCAACTGTCCCCGCTGCGTGACGGGCGGGCTGGGCGGCACGGAGGGGTGCAGCGCGGCATACTCCGGCGAGGCCTGCACCGAGGCCCGGATCTGCTCTTTGGTCTCGTGATAGCACCCCATGCGCCAGACGTAGGCCAGCAAGCCCTCGGGGTCCGGTTCACGGTTGAGCTCTTCGAGGAACACGGCGCGCACCGCTGCGCCGTGTTGCTGCAACTGCGGCTCGGTCCAGCAGGTCGGGCCCGCGGGTTGGCCGCGCGGGATTGCGGTGTGGAGCGGCTCAGCCATCCTCCCTCCGTGACAGGCCAGCAGCAGCACGCTGCTGACGATTAGTGTGCTACGCGCGATTGCGGCTCTTTCCACTGGCCGTCTGCCGTCTGGAGCCCGTACTTCAGATCGCCATCCTCGCCCACCTGATACCACACCAGCGCCTCGGCGCCCGCCTCCCGCCAGAAGGCCGTTTCCTGGGCCATGCGGTCGGCAATCTCTTGGTTGGTCAGCGGCGGCACCTTGCGGAAACAACTGCGGTAGCCGGACTGGTGGTAGCCATACTCGGACACCAGGAATGGCCGGCCATCGATCAGCGTCTGTAGCGCTTCGACTTCCGCCTCACGGCTGGCAAACCCCGGATTGGCCGCGCCGAATGTCAGGTTCTTGTGCGGATACCGATGCACGCTGATCCCGATGTGCTCAGGGACGGCGGACATCACGGCTTCGAGCCACGTCAGCGCGGACACGCTCAAGTTACTCAGGCTGCCAACCCACAGCCGCAGATGCTGCTGGTCGCAAATCCTGACCACCTCGCGCAAGGAGACGGCATACTGCGTCGGACTCCACCGCGTGCCGGGCCAGCAGCCGAGGTCCGGTTCGTTCTGCCACTCCACGTCCGTCCACATCGGCACGCTCCATAGATCCAGTTCGGTGCGGCAGATGGTGAGCGGACGTAGGCCGGCGACGAGCACTTCCTCCACGCACGCGGCGGTGATCAGTGGGTCGCTGGTGTGCGCCGCTTCGATCCGGGCGAGTTCCCAGCCGCGCGCCCGCACGTCCGCGCAGAGCTGCGCGCCGCGGACTTCCCCGAAGCCCGTCTGCACGCCGTGCCGACCCTCCGGGTAGCTCGGCGCGGGCGGCGGGATCGGATCGGGCGCGGGCGGCGGGGCTGTGACCTGCACCGTCACCGGGTCAGACGTGACTGGCGTCGCCGCAGTCCCTTGCGCGCGGACCTGGATCGCGTGCGTGCCCGCGGGCAGATCCGTGAACACATGCAGGCTCCCGTCGTGCGGCGGGTGGATGACGCCATTCAGCAACCAGCGCCACGTCCATGCCTGGTCGATCTGCACCGCGGCGGTCACGGTCAGCGGAGCCTCACCGGTCTGCGGCTGCACCGAGACACGGTGAATGATCGGCACGGCCGGCGGCGGGACGGTCGGGGCCACGTAGGGCTGGAGGTCTGTGGCCAGATTCAGCACGGCCAGCCGAATCCCCGCATCGCCCCAGGTCACGACCCCGAGAAGCCGCCCATCGTCGCTCAGCGCACAGCGCGGGGTATTGCACACCTCACCCGGCCACAGCCGGATCTCGCGCGCCCACTGGTCCTGCACGAGCGCGCCCATGCCGCCCGCGTCGTCCCCTTCACAAGCCGTGATCAGCCCTGACTGCCCATCGTAGGCTTGGACATGGCTACGGTAGCGCCCGGCGAGGCACGGCCGCGTGCCCACGACGCCTGCAGTCAGTGTGCCGGAGGCAAACAGACAGCCATCGCCCGCGCGGTAGACGTAGCGGCACTCATCCACGAGCACCGGGTAGCCCTGGGTATCGAAGTGCGAGAGGCCGGTCGGGGCACCCGTGCGCGAGCGCAGCGGCGCCGGGTCGGTGAGGCTGCGCGTCCAGATCCGCCACGTCCCGTCCTGCCACGCCAAGCGGTCGGCGCTCAGGCACACCGGGTCATTGCCCGCCGTGAGGCCGACGGTCTCGGTCTGGTCCGTGTCGAGATTCAGCAGGTGCGCGAAGCCGTTGTCAGCGCGGTACGCCAGCCACGGCCCGCACAGGCGCGGGAAGGCTAGCCGCGTATTCGACCCCTCCGCCACGACGCGCAGCTGGCCGGTTGGACTGCCGTCCGGGTGACACATCAGCAGCCACAGTCGGCCTTCGAGTGCGCCCCAAGCGACCCACCAGTCACCGTCCCACCAGCCGATGTCTGGCACGCAGCCGGAGCCCGCGAGGGTGTGTTGGTGCATATGCCGCCCGGTATGCACGTCGTGTGCCACGTCAGGCCGGATCTTCGCCGGTTCGCATCATTTCGGCCAGTTCCGTCGCCCGCGTGCCCACCTGTTCGGACCAGCGGCTGTTGAGCATGGCCGTCGCGGCCCGCGGCCAGTCCCGCGCCCGAATCGCCGCCCACATCTGCCGAAACTGCTTCAGCGCGGAGAGGCCCAGGTTGAACGCCATGTTGATCAACACGCGCTGGCGCACATCATCCAAGTCGGCCACCAGCGGATAGGCGCCGAGCAGTTCTGTCCAGTGCGTCTGCACGTCTTCGTTGTACAGCGCGTTGGCGATGGCTAAGGAGATGCCCCGGTCGGTCAGGTTGTGCCCGATGCCAATGGTCAACTTGCCCGCCGTGTCCGTGTACACGCGCAACCGCAGCCCTTCGTGCTTGACCAGTTGCCGCCGCAGCAGTTCTCGATCCACAGACACACCTCCGGCACAGAGATCGGCCGTGCCCGATCCGTCACCGAGCGCCGCTAGACCTTGGCGCGTTGATGGAGGGTAAACAGTTCTTCGGCCGCGCCGCTACTGGAGAAGGCGTAGCCGCCCTGATTCTGCAGCAACGGTTTCACGATGCCTGGCGGAAACAGCGTCGGCCCCACGGCGCAGGCTTGCTGCCCGCTCGTGAGCAGCAGCGGGAAGATCACGTCCGCCGCGCGCTGCGGCAAGCCCCCCGTGCTCCCCGATTCGTAGTTGCTCGTCGTGCCGTCAATGGACTTCAGCAGCCACAGACGCGCATACGGCGCGGCCGACGAGGCCGCCGACAGCCCGCACGACAGGAACCACTGCGCGTACTGGCAGCGCCCATCGGTGGACTCATTGTGAATGCTGTCGCCGAACACGGCCTCGGTCGCGCCCAGCCCGTCCACGCTGCCGCTGGTCCCGGTCGCGCCCTGTGTGATGGCCGTGGAGAGTGCCCCGGCCGTGGACCATTTCACCAGACTCATGCTGTCCCCCTAGACCGAGGCGGCAATGTCGCGCAGCATCGCCGGTGCCGCCAACACGGCCGTCACAATGGCCGACACCATCGGATCGTCAATGCCCGTGCCGTTGGTGTTAAACGCTGTCGAGTAGCCCAGCCCGATCAACTCGGTCTGCCACGCCGACGCCTTCCACACGCGCTCGTTGCTGACGACGCGCCCGGCCCAACTCGCGCGCTCCGCATGATTGGCCACCGTGGACGATTCGTTGCGAATCACAATGGCCGCCAGAAACGTCGCCGCCTCAAATCGCCGACGCAGGTCCGTACTATCAATCGCCGCACTCACCGAGACTAAATCTGCCATGCCTCACCGCCTCATGTTTTCAGGACCAGCGCCAGCAACCCGCCGACCACGCCCACCAGGATCAGCCCGATCATCCCGTAGACAATCCGGCGAACGGGCTCGAACGCTTCCACGCTCACAAACTTGGAATCCAGGCGGCACTTGATTTCTTCGAGATCCTGCTTGATGTAGCCCAGATCCACCTTGGTGGTTTCGGCCAACACCCGCGCCGCCTGCGCGGCCGTCGCCGCCACTTGGGCCGCCGCTTCTGCAGCGACATGCGCGACCTGGGCGGCTACCGTGGCGGCAATGTGTTGCAGTTCTTCAGCGCGCATCTGATCCGTCATGTCGTCTCTTCCCATTGGCTACACCGTTATGAGTAACGCCGCCAGCGCCAGCGCGCAGACCGCGACATAGACTCCCGTACACAGATAGAACTTCTGCCGTCCCGTCACGTCCGATCCCTCCCGTCCCACCAACACGCCACCGCGAGGATCGCCGCGACCACCGCCACGCTCGTACACAGCACGCAGAACGTCGCCAGCAGGAGATGCAGACACACGCCCACTATGTTGCCCCCGAGGTGGCCAGTTGTTCCCAGGTGTCCCCGTTGTAGATGTTGAGCTTCTTGGTTTCGCTGTTGAACACGACCGTGCCCGCCGCGACGTCGCCCAGCAGATCCCGCCCCGACGAGGTATACGCGCCGAGTTGCACGGACCCGCCCAGATAGGTCAGGCCTGACGCCACGAGCAGCGCGTAATTCAAGACGGCTTCGGTCGGCGCCCCGTTGATGTAGACGCTGGCTGCCACACTGATCGCATCCACATTCTTCGTGATCCCCGGTTCCGTCACGTAGAGCTGGGCCGCGAGCGCAAGGGTCGAGTTCTCGGTCTGGGTGATCATGGTGTTGCCCAAGACCGTCCCCAGCATCTGCGAGACGTCCCCGGCCGCGCCGGTCAGGCTGCCATAGAAGTGATTGCTGTAGGCGGTATTGCTGCCGCCACCGGAGACGTGATCCCCGCCCACCGAGAACTTCTTGTAGTTCTCACTGGTCGTGCCGACGGTGAGTTTGTCGGCCACAATCAGCGCATCATCCGTCCTGAGCGTATTGGCCGCGGATCGATAGAGGTTGGTATCCTGTCCCGACGCCCCTTCTCCCCAATAGTGCGTCCCCAGGGCTGAGACATACAGCCGCGGCACCGCATCAGTGGCTCCGATCACAGACCACGCGGGGTCGCTAGCGACCACGCGGCTGATCACCAGCGTGTCTTCGGTCTTGAGTGTGTCGGCCGCCGACCGATACAGGGTCACGTCGGCGCTGGTTGATCCGTTGCTCCAGTTCTGTATCCCGCTGCTGGTGACGTGCCACCGGGGCACGATAGCCGTACTGTGCGAGACACAGAAGCCCGGCGCCTGAAGGGCAGCCAGGCCCGAGGGGACGCGCACGAAACAGGTGCGCGTGCCGCTATCGACGAGCACCACGCTATCGGCGTCGGTGCTGGGGGTGTAGTAGTTTGGACCGATATACGTATCCACGGCATTAGAGGACACGACAATCTGATTGCTGTCGGGACCAGACCGCGGGATGAAGTTCCCCTCGATGACCGCATAGCTCACGCGGTCCAGGCGCAGATTATCCACGTCATTCGTGATCGCCGCGATGGAGTTCTGCAGAATGTGCGGATTGATGATGGTGTCGGTCGATCCGCCCGCGAGGTCAATCACGGCACCGTTATGCCCGGTGACGGGCACAATCGGCTCAATGTTGTTCAGGCGAATCTCCAGCTGATACGCCGCGCCCGTGATCGCAATCGCCCCCGCGCTGTTCGTGATCGTGTTGTGGAGGATTCGCAGCAGCCGCGACCCGTCAACCAGCATCCCCTCGATCCCGACATTGGCTCCCGCGATGATGTTCCGCTCAATGGTGAGGTTGTCCCCACCCCGGTTGAGATAGATCCCGTTGCCGAGCTGGTTGTCACGGATAATGGAGTTGAAAAATCCGTTTGTGCCGTCGGGATAGTCCACATAGATCGCGCGCCCGCCGATGTTGGTCGTGATGAAGATCCGCTCGATCACCACGCCAGAGATCGAGTGCTCCCCGGGCACGATGTAGATCCCGTGCTGCCCCTGGTTGGCGCCCGTCGGCACGATGGCAAAGTCGGCCAGCCGATACGGTTGGCTGCTGGTGTAGCCGGTGCCCACCAGCTTGATGATGTTCGTCGTGGCGAGCGTGGCGGCGTCGGGGGCAAGAATCGAACTGCGCCCGGCCCCCACAATCGAGCAGGGATAGCCCGTGACCAGCCCCATCGTGAAAATCTCGGTGCCATCGCCCGTGATCGCATAGACCCCCGGAGGGATGTAGACCACTCCGCCCGGTCCCCCCGCCGCGTGAGCCGCCGCAATGGCGGCCTGGATGCTCGCCACATTTGTCGCGGCGGATGCAGCGGGGCTGGCCCCATACGCGCGGATGTCATACCAGCCCAGCCCCGCGCTGTTCCCGGCAGTCAGCGTGCCCGCCACGGTGAAGTTGTCGTCGGTCTTCAGCTCGCCCGTGGAGTTGCGGTACAGGTTGACGTCGGCCGTGGACGCCGCCCCCGCGCCCCACTCCTGCTTGCCGCCTTGCGAGATCCGCCAGCGCGGTTCGGTGTCCCCCTCGACAAAGGTGCGGATCGCCGTCCAGTCGGCCGGGCGCGTGATGTCCTGATAGTTCGTGAAGGCGTTTGCCGTGCCCAGCATCGCCACGCCTTCGAGCGACGGGGCCGGAATGACCACGGGCGACCCGGAGAGCGTTTGTGCGCCCCCGCTCCAGCTCCGGTACAGATCCAGCCACGACCCGGCAAACTCGTCCCCTTCGACGGCCTCCACCTCCCACCGCAGCGTCTCGTCATTTAGCAGGGAGGTCCGCAGGGAGGTGACGAGACAGGTGGTATTCACTGCCCGGTTCGTCAGGTTGACCGTGACCGTCTGCCCCACTTCCCAGCCCGGCGTATCCGTGGTGAAGCGCACCACGATATATTTTCGGGCGTAGCGCCGGATCAGCCCGTCCGCAATCGCCTGGCCCACATCCTTGTCAAACACATCCGGGCACTCGGTCAGGTTCTCGTAGATCCCGGCCGTGGATTGTTCGCTCGTGTTGTCGGACTGGATCGTGAGCGGGAAGCGCGCCGTGTACTCGGCACTGACCAGCGTGCCCGACGACAGCACGGCGTAGTCGGTGGACTGGTACAGGCTGTTGTCGGAACTGGCGTAGGTCCACTCCATCACGTCCACGCCGTACGCCCCGAGGGGCTTGACAGCCGCGTCCGTCGAAGTCACGGTGATCGTGCCGGGGGCGGCGGCAATCGGATAGTCCAGCGGGTAGACCCGCTGCGCGCCATCGGCCGTTGAGACGTCCGTCTTCGCAATCTGCGCGAACCCCCCGATCTTCAGGATTTGGCGATTGCGGTACAGATCGCGCGCCACGTCATAGGCAAACGTGACACAGTTCGTGTCCGCGTCCGTGATCGTCTCGGGCGCGGCGTTGCTCCCCGGCTCCTCGAACAGCAACTCCGGGACAACGCCTGCGCGCACCTTAATCGTCCAGATCCAGCCCGTAATGGTGCTCAGTTCGTTCAGGACATCCGTCAGCAGCCGATGGTCATAGGAGAGCGCCCCGAGATCCGGCCCAAACTGTTGCCCGCCGTTGAGGATGACGCCGTAATCGTCCAGATACGACGCGACAAGCACGCTCAGGACTTGTTTGAGGTTGAGGCCGGCCGCGAAGTCCTCCGTCACCAGCCGGCGGTCGGCGTAGGATTCCGCCGAGACGCACTCCAGCCGACGCCGCAAGCCCGTGTCGCGGCCGAGCGGCGTTTCGGCCGTCTTGGCAATCAGCCCGCCGAAGACGATGGTCGTGCCGTTCGCGCCAATGATCGAAATGGTGTCATCGACAACGGGGCGCAGCGCATTCGCGCGATCCACAAAGCTCACCGTTGCCGTCGCCCGCTGCCCGAGGGTCTGATCGACGGCAAACTCCAGCCGCTCAATGTAGGCGGTGCGATCCACGCCGCCGATCAGGACGCTGATATCCGCCACTACTTAACTCCATAGATCCGCAGTTGGGTGGGGAGTTCCCGCGCGACGGTTTGGGCAAGCACGCGCCCGTCCAGTTGAATCGTGATGTGCTGGGTGACGCCCGCCCCCGTCGCCCCGGCCATGAGCCGATCCAGCGGGATCACCGCCTCCGGCCCGGACTCGCCCACCATCGCCAGCGTCGGGCGGCTGACAAGGCCGCCGCTGGCCAGTTCGGGCACCTCCGCCACCCGCGGCACCGCAATGCCGATCACCGGCGCCTCCCCACGCACGCGCCCAAACTGGCGAATCGTCTCGTCGCCCCAGCCCTGAATGGCCAGCGTCATCGCGTCAATCGCGACTTTGATCTCCTTGAAGATCTCCAGCATCTGCGCGTTGTAACTCAGCCGATCCGTGCCGATCAGGCCCTCGATTTCGGCCTGCCGCAACAGCGCCGCCGTCTCGTCGTCAATGGCGATCTTGCCGCTCTTCCAGAGTTCCCACAGCGTCTGCAGCGACGGCTGCATCAGCACCATCGCCTCTTGCGCCGTGGCCCCGCCCGCGATCAGCGCGTCATACGTGCGCCGCGCATCCGACGCGAAGGCGTCAAACAGTTCCTGGGTCGGCGCGATCACCAGGCCCAGGGTCTGCATCAGTTGATTCGCGGTCTGCATCGGCCCAAGCAGGCTCGCAAACTGCTGCTGCACCTGCCGGAACTTCAGCAACTCCCGCAAGGCCGCGCCGCCCGCGCCCTCCAGATCGACGCTGCTGTCCGCCAACTTGTCGAGCGCCGGCCCGATGGCCTCCAGCGACGCCAGAAAATCCCCCGACGTCTGGTAGAGCGCCCCGAAGGTGGCCAACAGGTACGCACTCAGGCTGCCGAACCGCGCTTGCACGTCGCCGGCCCCGGCGCTAACCGCCGTCAGCCAATCCTCCACCAGCGTCGCGACCAGGTCGGCGGCTTTCTGGGCATGCGCTTGCGCGTCGGCCAGCGCATCCAGCGCCGCCTGCAGCGCCTGCGTGTTGCGCGTGGTATAGGCGAGATTCCCCGCGTTCTCGAGCAGGAGCTGATTCCAGCGATCCCAGTCCGTCCCCAGCAGCGCGAGGCTCTCCCGCAAGGCCTCGGTGCCGCCCGCGCCCTCGCGCAAGTTGCGGATCAGGTCATAGCTTTTTTTGAGATTGGCCTGCGTCTTCTCGTCTTGGCTATTCCAGGCGCTCATGACTTGGTACAGCAGCCCGAACACGCCCATCGCCGCAGACACGGCCGCTCCGAGGCCCGTCATGGTGGCCGAGAAGGCTTCGCCCGCTGTAGAGGCCGCCTGCAGGGCGTCCTCCGCCTTGTCCAGTTCCTGCAGGCTCTTGCCGACGAGCGCAAATGTGCTGATGCCCTGGCCGACGATCCGCATCACGTCGCTCATTGCGCCGTCGGAGATTTGCGCCAGCTCAGAGAAGGCTTGCGACAGCCGACCCAATGAGCCGGTCCAGGTCTGTGTGGCTCGATTTGCCTCGCCAAATTGCGCCGCGATATTCTGCGTGGGGACAGTCCCGGCCAGCCCGATCCCAGCCGCGCCCGTCAATCCCGCAATCGGTGAGGCGGCCAGCAATGGCGGCGGGGTGTTGAAGTTGATTTCCGTCTGTCGAATCGCCGCCTGAAACTGCTCCAGCGCAGTCGGCAGCACGCTCATAATGCCGGTAAAGCCGGAACTGAGTTGGGCCACAGCCCGCGCCGCCCGCTCGCCCTGCGTCTGCAGGCGCTTCAGTTCCGCGTTGAGTTGCTTGACTTCGCGGTCAGCGCGATCCGCTTCGATGCCTTCAGCTTTGTACGCCTCCGTCATGGCCAGTGTCGGCGCGAGCGGGGCCACGGGTGCCGTCCCACCACTCACCGCCGCTCCGGCTAGCCCGACCAAGCCCGCCGCTTGCGCCTGAGCGGCCGGACTCACGCCGAGCGCTGACAGCAGTTGCCAGTTCTGCTGCTCACTCAGCATGGTCAGCTTGGTGAGATTTGCCTCTTTGATAACACTGACCAGTTGCAGTATGCCGCCAACCATGGACCCCAACGCGACCGCGCTCCGCGTCTTCAGGGCATCCCATGCCTTTGCCAAATTGCTGAGCGCCTGCACCTCGTCATCTGCAAGCACGGGGGCCTGTTCCATGAGTTCATTCAAGCCCGTCAGCGTCGGAATCAGCCGGCCACCAGCCTGCCCAAAGAGATCCATCGCAATCGCAGTGCGATCCCCCGCGCTGCCCACATCCCGCAGCGCATTACCAATCGCCAGCATCTGTTGATCGGGCGACATGGTTTGCAGAATCTTAAAGCTGAGGCCCAACTTTTCGACGGCGGCAATCGCGGACTTGTCCCCACTACCCAGGCGGTTGTTGAGTTGGTTGATCGACGCGACGAGATTATCGAACGTCATGCCACTCTGTGTGGCGGCATATGTGAGCTGTTGCAGTTTCGTCGTGCTAACACCCGTGGCTTGCGACGTTTCCTCCAGGCTGTCGCCCCACTCGATTGTTCTAGCAACCGCCGCACCCAGGACCATCGGCCCCACGTAGCGCAAAAGCACACTGGTCATCCCCGACATGGCAGATGACATCCCCCCGGACTTGGCCGTAAAGGCTCCCGTTGCCGCTTCGAGCTTCTTGGTTTCGTCCGTCGCCTTGCCCGTGACGCCGGCAAACTTATTCAGCTCCGTTGAGGCCTTCTGAAAGGTGGCCGTCGCCTCGTCCTTGACTTTCAGGACGGCTTCGATGGTGCCGACGTTCAGATCAGCCATGACCTAATCCGTGTCCAGACTCTGCGCGTATTCCTGCACCAGTTCCCCCAGGACAGGCCAGTAGCCCTCCGGGAGGCTGGTAATCGTGTCCAGGCTGGCCGCGTGCAGCCACCGCATCAGGCAGAGATCGGAGCGGGCGCGGCTGCGGTAGGGTCCGACTGCTGCTGCTCCCGCAGGCTGGCGACGTGCTTGCTCAGCGCCAGCACAATCTCCAGAAACGTCGCCTGCGTCAGCGCGCGAATGGCGTCCGGCGTGACCTTGCTTTGGTTGCCCCGCTTGTCGGTAAACGACCAGTTCACGAGATACGCCTCGATCACCGCCAGTTGGTTCAGGTCCGAATCGACAATATGCTTGCCGGTCTCGGCGACCGTCACCGCCCGCGAGGATCGCTCCGCAATCCGCCGCGCTTCCCCGACGTTCAGCTCCTGCTTGACCTCGATCCAATCACCGTCGCTGAGCTCCAGCCGCACGGTGTCCGGCTCCACAAACCGATACCGACTCATCTGTCCTCAGTTCTATCCGGGGTGCCCCTGGCACCTTCCACACACCCGGCCCCCGCGGCACAGGTGCGGCCCAGACCCAGTCTGCGTCGCGCGTGGTGAGACGCAGCTCTGTCGGGGGCTGCGCGATCCACCACGCGTCCGGTTCAATCAGCGCTGCCGAGATGGTGCCCGCCATCTTCGGCGTCACCTCACACGTCCAGCGGCCGAGACGGGCAGCGAGTTGATAGCCGACGCGGACCTCGCCGCCCTCCCCGACAATCGTCATAGTGCGTTAGGTTTCGGTGTAGCTCAGTTCGCCTTCGCCCGTCAGCGAGATCGCCGTCTTCGGAGCGCTCGTCACGCCCCCGGCAATCACCGTCCCCAGCTTGACCCAGGCGGTCCCGCTGAAGAACTCCGACGTCGCGGCGGAATCCGGGTAGAGATACAGCCGTGCGGCTTCCGTCAGCGCCGCGGCATCCCACAGCGCCGCGCTGCCCGTGTTGAAGTTCCCGCGCAGCGATCCCGTCCACTTGCGCGCGCCCGACAACACATGCACCGCCCAGGTGGAGCCCAGGGCCGAGACTTCCTCGAGCCCCTGATCCAGCTCCAGGCTGTAGTCCGTGTCTTCTGCGACATTCACGGCAGCGCTCGATCCAGTCGTCGCCGCCAGTCGCAATTCTGCGTGCTTTCCCGTAATCGCGGCCATCGGTGACTCCTAGTTCTTGCTGAGCTCGCCCTCACCCGTGATGGTGATGGCGGTCTTCGGTGCAGAAGTGACGCCTCCGGCAATGACGCCGCCCAGCTTCACCCAGCCCGTGCCGTAGTAGTACAGCGTCACGGACGCTGCGGAGGGATAGAGATACATACGCAGGGGCTTGTCGGCAATGGCGGCCGTCCAGAGATCGCCGCTGGCCGTGTTGAAGTTCCCCCGCGCGCTGGCGGTCCACTTCCGCGCGCCGCTCAGGACATGGACAGCCCACGTCGAGCCGAGCGCGGAGACGTCCTCCAGGGCCTGGTCGAGCTCCACCGAGTAGTCGGTCATTTCGGAAACGTTCACGGCTGCATCCGACGTGGACGGCGCCAGATAGATAACCGCGTTTTTCCCAGTGATGGCACTCACGCTAATATCCTTTCTGCTTGACCATCAGCCAAGCAGACGTTATCATTGGCATATGAGCACGCAGCTGATTTGCCAATGTGGGTGTGGTCAGGTCATTCCGCCGCGCCCGTCGCATCAGCGGAAGCCGCCGCGATTCATTCTCAGCCACTTCATACGGATGCGTAACAGCACGCGATTCGCTCGGCTGAGAGAGGTCAAGGCGAAGACGCGGAGCGTGCCGCCTCCGGACTGGAAAGCACCCAGCGGGATCTGTCAGTGTGGTTGCGGACGCCCCACAACAATCGCCAAGAAAAGCCTGCCAACGCGGGGCATCTTCGCAGGTTTCTACTATCGGTTCGCGCGAGGACACGGCACCGCGTTCCAGCTGCGAGGACCAGAACACCCGGCTTGGCATGGCGAGCGCCACGTCAACGCTGGCGGGTACGTTATGGTGTACCGCCCCAACTATGATGGGGACGGCAAGCGATACGTGCTTGAACATCGCTTGATCTATGAGCGGACACACGGCGTGACACTCACGCGAGCCGACGTCATCCACCACATCAACGGCGATAAGACGGACAATCGGATCGAGAATCTCGTGCGGACCACCCAATCAGTCCATCGCGCCATGCACCCACTCTCAGACGACCACCGAGCCAAACTCCAGGCCGGCGCACGGGCGTGGCTACGTAACAAACGCCGCGGCTGATCCCGAGCCGGATCGCCAGGCGGTCATGAATGTGGTGAGCCGCGCGTCGAAGGTTTCCCCGTTCACGCGGGCGCGCGCCTCGGCGGCACAGGCCCGCCGCTGGCGCGGATCGGCCAGCAGGGCGCGTAACGTGTCGCCCAACTCAGCCGGGGTGGTACAGGTGGGGACGGCCGAGCCAAACAGCGCCGTCCCGTCCGGGCGCGGGTCCGACACCTGACAGGCGCCGCACGCCGCGAGTTCATACGCGCGGGGATTGAGCGAGCACGCCTCAGTCGATCCCCGGTGCAGGTTCAGACAGATGTTCGCGGACGCATACAGCCGCGGCACGTCCACATTGGGCACGATGCCGGGCGTGTAGGCCCGCTGCAGGGGGCTGTCGGGCGAGAGGTGCCACAGGCCAATCAGCCGCACGTCGATCCCGGTCCAGTCCACCTGCTCGAGGAAGGCGACGCGCTCCGGCCAGCCCGTGCCCAGCAACAGCACATCACACGCCAGCTGTTCCTCAGGCGGGTGCGGCCAGTGGATCGTGGGTTCGTAGGCGTGCGGCAGATACGTCCAGCCGTACTGCTCGGCCGAGATCCGCTCGTGGGTGCAGGACATCATGCCGGGGTAGGTGGCCGACCATTCGGCTTGATGGCTGTCCTGATAGGGCGACTCGGTGTGGATCACGGCCGTGGGGATGGCTGCGCGCTGCAGGAGTTGCAGGGCGAGGGGATGCACGGACAGGCCGCTGACAATCAGGACCAGATCGGCGTCGTGGTACATCGCCTCGATGACCATCGTTTCGGAGGCTTGCTTGCTCAGGGCCCGCAAGCGTTGGGCGTCTGGCATGGCGGGATTGAGCGCGAGGCCGTGATAGGCCCAGCGCTTCGCCAAGTCATAGACCCGCGCCTGATGGCCCGCCCGGAGCAGGGCTGCGTGGTAGCCCGTGGCCACGTCCAACACGGACATCTGCGCGACGGGATAGACCAGCAGGACTCTCATGCCGCGGCCTGTGCCAACTCGGTGTGAACGGTCTCCGCCGCGGGCGACGGCCCCTTGCGTATCCACACCAGCCCCCAGGTATGCCGCCCGCGCTCGGTGTGCAGATCCTTGTCGGCGCCAAAGCGGTGCCAGGCCCGCGCCACGCCCGGATAGTCCGGGTTGCCGTAATCGTCGCCCAGGATCAGTCCGCCTTCGGCCAGGAGCGGCCACCAGGCTTCGAGATCGGCCTGCACACCCGCGTCACTGTGATCGCCGTCCACGTAAATCCATGCGGGGCGCTCGACCTCGGCCTCCGGCCAGCGGTGCGCGGCTTCCACCGACCGCATGCGCCACAGATCCACGTTTGTCAGACCGTAGCGGGCCACGTTCTGCTGGATCTGCTCATAGCTGCCGGGGAAGTCTCGCCACGGATCGACACAGACGAGTCGCCCGCCCCACTCCGCCAGCGTGCGGGCTTGCGGAATCGCGGACGCCCCGCGGTAACTGCCCAGCTCCACCGCCAACAGCGGCTGCTCCGCCGTGAGCATCGCCAGCATCAGATCGGCGTGGTGAAACCAGCCCTTGACGTCCGGGGCCAGCAACGTCGTGAACTCCTGCCAGCGAATCTCGTAGTCGGGCGCGGGCGTCTGCGGCGCGGGCGGCGCAACCGCTTCACAGAAGCAGCAGTAGCCGTCTGGATTCACATGCGCGGCATACACGACGCGGCGACAGCCCCGACACGTGGTCACGCTCATGATCGGCAATCCGCGAGAATGGTGGAGGACCAGTGGATCGGCCAGCCGTAGGCCAGTGTGGACGTCAGGAAGTCGTAATCGCCCTCATACCGATCCCCCCACGCCCCCAGGCGCGGCGGCACGTTCGGCACGAGCAGCATCTGCGTCGAGACGTTGCCTTCCTTGACCTCCGGTGCCTGCCAGAGAATCAACCCATGCTTGTCGATCATGCGGTTGAGCACGACCGTCATGGGGTAGGCACTCGCCAGCCGGCGCAGAATCCGCAGCCCGCCGACGAGCACGCGGTCGTCATCATCGAAAAAGCACAGATGCGACCCCCGCGCGAGGCTCATCCCGAATTGCCGCTGCGCGTTGCCGTAGCAGCCGGTAGGCGGGCCGTCTACGTAACGCATCTGATCGCAGGCCATCGCCCGCACAGTCAAATCCGCCTGGGGCTGCGGGCCATCCCCGACCACGATCACCTCGTCGCTAGGGTCCAGGTCCGGGGCCAGATCCTCCAGCAGCCGCAACAGCACGGGGCGGCCCACCGTCGGGACGATGACGGAGAGACTCGGCATCATGACGAGCTCACCGCCTTTCGCACCTGGTAGTTGCACGCGAAGATCCAGCGCTGATTCTCGTCGCGCTCGAGGAGGAACGGCGACTGCAACGGCTCGACATGCAGGTAATACACGTCGCTCAGCGTGCTGTTGGTAATCGCAGCGAAAGCGGTGGTCACGTCCTGCGCCTTCTTGATCCCGGTCAGGTACGTCCCGTGGCGGGTGAGCACCTGCACGCGGGGCATCTCATAGCGCAAGGCGGACGTGCCTAAGTCATGCTCTGGGGCGATCCCGCCATACTCGAACAGCGCGACGCACGCCTCCGGGGTCGCCGGGAGCGTGCCGTAAAAGAGATCCGTGCCGACCGTGCCGACCCCTTCCGTCGCAAGATACGCGCCGAGCTCAGCAAGCAGCATCGCGCCCTCGCGTCCGCCACCAGTCGCGGAAGAGAATCACCCAACAGGCCCAGGACAGGCGCGGCTGCGTCATCGCGTGCGCCATCCGCGTCCCATAGATCAACACCGTCCCCACCGCCACCATCGCCACGATTTGATACCAGCGCATGCCCCGATCTCCCGGCGCGCGTTAGCGCAAACTCTCATCGCCCCCTGACGGCAAAGCAGGCCGCCAACATCGAAGGGATGTGACACACACATGACTGTCATTGGCTGGCCCGCGCCAGCCGCTCTCGAACGACCGAAGCGACGTGCTCGACAAACGTGGGCATCGCGGCCAGCAACGGCCGCTCCAGAAACTTCGGGCCACTGCCCGGACGGGACCAGCGGACGCCGTGGCCGGTAGCCACCGCCACGCGCCACGAGTAGGGCGAGTGCTCGGACAGGTGCTCGTGGACGGCGACGGCGTAGTCTTCGGCTTGAGCCCCATACCCGATGCGCGCGCCGATCAGCCGACCGTCTCCGCTGGTCAGCGCTTCAACATTCCCAGACCGGCGCAGCGTGCCCGACCCGTGCGGGGACTCCGGGCAGAGCTGATCAGCCTCGGTCAAGATGTCGTTGGCGACTTTCCACACGCCTTCAGCCACACCCTCGGGCGCGGCCTGCGCCATCGCTTGCAGCCGCCGCTGCACCTCGTCCCAGCCCTTGACTTCGAGGGTGAGCATCAGCAATACACCACGTCGGCATACGGGCCGGACTCATCCGCCAGCTTCAGCACGGACAGGATCGGCGGCTGCGTCGGGCTATACTCGGTGCTCAGCGTGATCCGGTCCCGTGCGGTCACGCCCGCGGCCGTCGCCAGGTACACCTGCACCGTGCTCACCTTCTCCTCACCGCTGGCCGTGCGGACCAACTGCACCTTGCCTTCGATCAGGCACTGGTGCGTGCTGGCTGATCCGTAGGTCGGCTGACCGTAGGCATCCTGCGAGGCCCAGGCTTCGACCTGGCACGTCTGCGGCATCAGCGCCAGAAGCGCAGCATCCATGCCCGCCCCCTAGGACGCCGTATGATTCGGTTCAGTGGAGGCGTACTCGCCGTACACGTGGACGCCGACCAGACACGTCGCGTTCGTGGTGTAGACGTGCAGATCGTCCCACGGGTCCAGCCGCGTGTTGAGCGTGTTCGATGAGTGGATGACAAACCCGCTCGACTCGCTTGACCCGCTGGAGAGCGTGGACGCCTTGATGTAGATATCCGTCGCGCCCGCGTTCACCAGGTCAATGTGCGGGCAGACCTTGTACGTGGTGGAGTGCAGCCAAATCGGGCGCCCCGTGGTGCCCGCCGTCACAACATACCAGAGTCCCATGCGGGCTCTCCTTCAGTTACGCATAGCGCCGGTAGGGCGCGATGATGCGCGACACGGCCGCGGGCAGATCCCGCTGAAGCGCGGTGACGCTATACGAGAGCGAGAGCGGCCCGACCGTCTTGGTGGTCACCGCCGGATCGTGTTGCCGCCCGAGATACCACGCCTTGACCGTTTCCACACAGGCCCGCTCGAGATCGCGCGGCAGATTGCTCAGCACGACCGTGCGAGGGCGATCCGTGGATGCCTCAGCCGTCAGCGCCGTCGAGTCCACGACAATCTTGGCTGCCGTGCCCGAGACCACCGTCAGCGTGCGGTTGTTGGCGGCCGTGGTCCAGCCGGCCGTCGTGATGCGGTCCCCCGCGACCACCGTGGGGAACCCGGACCCGCTGTCCTTCACGCACGCCGTGGACGTGCTGATCTCCAGCGTGGCGGCGGAGAGGTTCTGCGCGGGCACCAGGTAGCCGCCGACATACGTCACGCTGTAGTCGTTCATCGGCTGCGACGGGACATACCGCGGCACCAAGTCCTCCGCCGTCTCGCCCACAGTCCAGTACCAGCCGCTGTCGCGGTAGAGCGTGCCCTGCTCCTGATCCTCGACGTAGTATTCGGACGACGCAATCGTGCTGGCGGAGGAATAGACGACGCCACTCACGGACACCACGGGCGTGCGGGTGAGTTGCAGCAGGGTGCGGCCGGTGCCGGGCAGCACTTCGGTGACAGTCGCCCGTGCGAAGTCCCGCCCGCAGTACGCTTCAATCGCCGCGGACGCCTCCCCGATGAGATCGTCCAGCAGTTCATCGTGGGTACTGCCGGCGAGGTCCAGCCCGAGTTCCACCTTGACGCGCCGCAGTGTGGTCAGCGCGGTCGCAGGCGGATACGTGGAGACAGTGATCCGGCTCACGGACGCCTCCGAGGCCGTCGCTTCGGCCGCTTCCGGACGGGACTGGCCCGCACCGCCGTATGGGCCGGCGGTCGAGCAATCATGGGGTTACTTCCGGGGAGTGGCAGGCGCGGTCGGCCCGGCGGCTACGGTGCCGTCCGGCAGCCGCACCTTGGCGGGGCCAAGAATGGACACGATGCCCTGCCGCGCCAGCACGTCCGCGGTCTGTTTGGGGAAGCCCGCCTGCTCGCCCGCGTTGAACGCGGCATACCGGCGGTTGAACTGCACGATCATCCGAGGCTGCTGCACAATCACTCCTTGTTACGAGGTGGACGCCAGCGTGGTGCCGATGGTGCCGCTGGACCGCACGACGCCGCCGATCCAGTCCAGCACGACACAGTGTGTGGTCGCATCGTCGCTGGAGTAGTCGATATTGATCGTCAGCGTGCCGTCCGACGCCGTCAGGAAGTCCAGATCCAGGGCGGCGGTATGCGTGGACGCGGCGACGCCGGTATTGATGGTCGAAATCGAGGAGAACACGTCCGTGCTCGCGCTCGACTTGACGTTGATGCGGGCCGCCGCGCTGGAGGCCACCGCGCCGCCGGCATCGCCCGTGCTCCCGCTCAGGTAGACGCGGACGTGCTGCCGGCGCGCCCAGGCGTTCCCGCCCACATCGTAGAGCTGGACGGTGACGTCGTATTCATCGTTCGAACTGTGCGTCGAGCAGCCGATCACTGCCACGCCCGGAATGTAACTCTTGGTCGTGGAATCCAGCGCGGTCGCGCCAATCTGCTCCCCGCCGATATCGCTCGACTGGATCGAGCTGTAGTCGGTCAGGGGCGTGCCGCGATCCCACCAGTTCCCGTTCGAGATAGCCATGTGTCGAAACCCTTTCCGATCCTACGTGGCGGCCACCGTCGTGCCGACCGTGCCCGAGGACACAATCAGCCCGCCGCGCCAGTCCACCATCAGATACAGTGTGGAAGCCGTGTGCGCGCCGCCTTTGCCAAAGGCCACCGACAGCAGCCCGTCGCTGGCCGTCAGGAAGTCCTTGTCAAGCGTGGCCTGCTGCGTGCTCATCTCCACGCCCGTGTTGATGGTGGAGATGGTCGAAAACACATCCGTGGAGGCGCTGGACTTGATCCCAAACGCGCTCCAGGCCGTTGAGGCGACCGTGCCGTCCTGGGCCGTGGTGCCCAGAAACACCCGGACATGCTCGCGCCGCGTCCAGGCATTGCCGCCGATGTCGTACAGCACGATCCGGGCGTTGTACTCGTCGTTGCTCGACTTGCTGGACAGGTCAATCGTGGCCACGCCAGGGATGTACGATTTGGTGGTCGTGTCCAGGTTGGTCGCGCCGATGGCGTCGGCCGCAAAGTCGGAACTCTGCAGGGTGGACCCGTCCATCAGCGGGCCAATGCCCGGCGTCATCTTCTCCCACCAGTTGCTGTTTTGGTGCCGAGGTGCCATGCGTTATCCTTTGGGCGCTCCAGCCGGGGGCGGAGGCGGCCCGGTGAAGATCATCTGCTGCGGCGCGGATCGCTGCTGCGCGACCTCGGCCAACTTGAACGACGAAATCACGCCGGTCTGCCCCCCACGCTCGGCGTGCTTGATCAGCGACTTGAGCGAGTCGAGTTGCGCGACCGCGCCCGCGTGGAAGTTCGACGCCGCCAGCGCCTGTTCCTTCTGATACTGCTCGCCCTTGCGCCGCGCCTCGAGCAAGGCCAGGTTGATCAGCCCGTCCCCTTGCGGGCGCATCTCATAGCCGTAGTACCACTGCTGCGTGCAGAGCGCGGAGGCAGCCGGCAAAAACGTCTTGACCCCGAGGCCCGCGGCCAGACCCAGCCAGAACTCACAGCACGGGCGCTGGTAGCCGTATTCCTCATCGGTCACCATGTCCACGCCGTAGATGTGGATCTCCTGAAAATCCTCAAGCAGCGCCAGCGCGATCATCCAGCTGACCGTGTTGGTCTGATACAGCCGCCCCTCCGGCAGCCGATCCGCTCCATCCGGTAAGATGGGCAGGAACTGGTGAAACAGCCGCTCGACCACCTCCCGCGGATACGGGATGCTCGACGGGATGTCGTCGTAGTGGTCGTGCATGTAGATCGGCATGGGGAAATTGCGGTAGCGCGCAACTTCCTTGGCCCGCTTCTCGGTGTTCCACTGTTTCGGCGGGTGGATTTGGAACCAGCGCGCGAAGCCCTTGATGTCAATCACTTCGTGCAGCCGGTTCATCCCCCACAGTTCCATGTCGGGATCACCCTTCGGGTAGGCGTCCCGCGAACTGCCCGCAAACCCGACAATCGAGACTTTCGACCGCCGCCGGCCATCCGCCGGAATCAGCGGGGCATACCCCTCCACCTGTGGCATACAGTGCGACTCCTTGTGCAAACGGGGCAGGCCCAGCCCCGCGGCCAGGCCCACCCACTCCACCAGACGGTTACGCCGTGGACGGCGCGCCGCCGTACTGCACGTTGTGATGCGAGCTCGTCGGGTTCTGATCCCGTCCCATCAGGATGTACATCCCGCGGGGGGAATCCGGCCCGTCGCCGTCGCCGCTGGCGCGCTCAATCGTGAGCAGCGCGCGGACGTAGCGGTAGCAGCCGGCATCGTTCAGGTTGACCGGGCAGACAAACACGCCTTCCTCGGACGACTGCGCCGAGGTCGGCTTGATGCTCATCGTGAAGGTCGAGCCCAGCGTGGTCGAGCCGCCAAAGGCGCTCGAGGTGTCCGTCACCCAGTGAGCCGTGACCACCAGTTCCTGCGAACTGGACACGTTCGAGGAGATCGTGTAGTCGCGGATGGCGTAGGCGAGGATGGCCGTCTCGTACCCGCTGTAGGTCTGCAGGTCGATGGTGTTGCCGTAGAACGAACTGCCCGCGCCCGTGTCATACTCGGTGGCGGTCAGCGTCGAGATCGATGAATGGAACGGCACGAACGTCAGGAAGTCCGCTCCACTCCGCTTGAATCCGAGGTTCATAGGGAATCCTTCACGGCACGGGACGCACCCACCGGAGCGCGCCCCGCGCCAGGGTCAGTCAGTCAGGCGCCTACCAGTTAGGCACCCCAATCCACATCCGAGAACACTGCCACGGAGAGGTCGTGCCGCACGCCAAAGTCGTGCGCGCTGACGATCTTCAACACGGTCTCGTCGCGCGAGAAGCCGCCCGTGAGCGTCCCGGCCGAGCTGTAGTACGCCGCGCCGTCCACCGCCGACACGGTCATGTCGTAGGCGTCCGCGACGATCAGATCGGCCATGTCCGCGAAGTACAGCTCCGTCTCGTCAGACGTGCCATCCGTGATGTTCAGCGTGATCGGGATCTGGGTGGTCACCCCGTAGGGATAGCCCCAGAGCGTGCCGTTGAACATGCCCCCGGTCAGCATCTCGTTGCGGAAGGCAAAATTGCCGTTGGCGTCCCGCACGGTCGTGAGATAGATGTACGTGCGCGGCGACATGATCCACGCCGGCCGCAGCATCCGCACATCGTTGTTGAGCAGGTCACCCACGAGGATGCCCAGGTCGGTCGTCACGTTGGCCAGGTTGACCACCGCGTTGACGACCTCGACGTTGCCGGCGGCCACGCAGTAGCGCAGGCCCTTGGGCTGCGCCGAGGTGCCATCCGACCGGATGAAGCAGCTGTCTTCCTTCGCCGCCATCGCGGCAATGGCATCCTGCCGCACCATCACGTCAAACTGCGGGTTGGCGTACTTGAGCAGGTCGTTGCTGATCGGGACAATCGTGACCAGCTTCTTCGCGCTCAGGTTGAGGTTGCCCGTGGTCCCCTGCGACGCGACGGCGTTGGCCGCCTCGCCGTAGTAGGTCGAGGTCGCCCCACCCGTCAGCTTGGGGATGACGAGATTGCCGTTGGGCATCGGCAGGAACGTCGGCCCCAGCCGGCGCACAACGGCCGCGGGGCGCAAGAACTCGATGATCTCCGAGGCGTCCGCCGTGGGGACCGCCGCGCCGCCCGCCGTGAAGCTCGACGCCGTCAGCGTCTTGCACACCGCGTCCGCGATGGGCGTCTCGTACCACTGCTTGGCGAACTTCTGCGCGTGCTCCGGGTCACCCTTGGCCGCCGCCACGGTGCGGAGGAAGCGCCCGAAGTGATTGACGTCCGCGCCCGCCTTGGTCGCGGCATCCTGCGCCTGCAGCGCCTGGAACCACGACGGGATCACAGACGCCTGCGTTTCTGCGTGCTTGCGGATCGACGCGTCCACCGTCTCAGCCACGGTCTTGTTGACCGTCGCCATGAGGTGATCCAGCACCTGATCCGTGGTGAGATTGTCAGCCATGAAACCGAACTCCTAGTCAGGTAAGCGGCCCGTGAGGGCCATCACCGCCTGCTGGACGGCGACGCGGACGCGCTGGCGGGCCTGCTGTTCGAGGCGCGCCACGTCCGCCGGGGTCCAGGTCGGCGGGGTGAGATCCGACACACCAGTGGGCACGGCGTCGGCCACTCCCGTCGGCGGGGCTGCGGGCTCGGACGCAGACTCCGCGACGGGCGGCTGCACGGTGGCCGTGAGCACAGCCTCGGCGTCAGCCTCAGGCGGGGGCGTATCGTCACCCGCCGGCGGGGCGGCGTCGAGTTGAGCGAGCACCGCGGTCAGGAGATCGACCGCTTGGCGTAACGTAGATTCGTTCTTGGCCGAGAGCACCCGGCCACGCTTGAGGACCGCGTCAGACGGCGCGAGCGCGGCGTCGGCCACCGCCCGGCCATCCAGGGTCACCAACACGTCGGTGGGCTCCACCGTGCCGTTTGCAACGCCGTTGCAAACCGCCTCCGGGGCGGTTGGCGCCTCAGGGCGGGGCAAGGCCGCAGCCTCGCCCGCAATGGCGTTTACGGCGTCCAGGACGGCCAGCGTCTTGTCGGCCAGCGCCTGCGGCACCCACGCCCCGGCCCCCTTCGTGTCGGCCAGAACTTTCGTGGCCCAGGCCGTCAGCGGCTGCGTGTCTACGCCGGCACTGCGGGCCATGACCAGCGCGTCAGGGTTCGACGGCACGGCCACGACGCTGAACTCGTACAGCTCGGCTTCCTGCACGTCATACCCGCCCCGCTCCTCGTTGCGGGTATAGGTGATCGGCCGGAAGCCGACCGACGTGGCGTTCAGAAACCCGCGCTTAATCAGCTGGTAGACCGTCTCGGCAAACGGGGACACCTCGGCGGGGACGAACTCGGCGTCCGCGACCAGCCGGTCGCCCTCCACATGCACATCCACCGCGCGGGCGATGGGCAGCTCAGCGTAGTCATGCCCGTAGAGCACGACGGGGTTCTTGCGGTACGCCTCCAGGCGCCAGCCGGCCTGATTGATGATGTCTCGGTCCCGATCCACGGCGGAGGAGGACACGACAAAGCGCAGCCGGCGCGAGTCGGTCGCGTCGGTGTTCGGGACAGGCGTAATGCTGTCCGTCGAGAGCGTCTTGCGGATCACGGCGTCCGGGGCCGCGCCCGTCTGGAGCGCGTCAGCCCAGGCCGCCAAGGTCAAGGTCTGCATCAGGTACCACTCCCGAGAGTCGGGATAGACGCGCGCCCGCAGGCGCACGAGGACGTTACGAACGGACGAGCAAGTTGACCCGGCACTGACAGGCCGGATGCGCGGGATTCGTGAGCACGTACTGACGACGGCCCCGCCGATCCACGTAATCAAACGGGGTGTTCAAGCCGATCACCACTTGGCCATTCAGCTGGTCGCGGCAGATGGCGCACATGTTCGGCAGGCGGGAAGCATCCCAGCGGCGCAAGCTGCGCTCGGCACTCATCCAGCCCTGATCGGCCGCATGCTGCCACGCTGCTTGCTGCCCCGCGGCGGTGGCCATGCTGCTTTCCGTACGGGCAATCAGCAGGGCCCGCTGCTTTTGCAGTTTGCTGGCGTACTTCTGCGCCTGGCTCATGACGGTCGGGACGGGCTCGCCATCGGCAAACAGGGACTCGGCATAACGCATCACCGCGTGTTCCTGCCGCTCCGTCAGACCCACGACCGCGCGGATCGTCTTGGACAAATCCTTCGGATGCACGCCGCTCACAAACGAGTCGGCCAGGGCGGCGCGCACGGCCTGCACGGTCTCCTGCTGCACGTCGCGGATGAGTTGTCCGGCATGCGCGGCGGCCCAGCCCGTCGTGCGCGGGTCCGTCAGCGTGAAACTCATCCCGCCGCCCAACGCGTCATTGAGCACGCCCACCGTCACATGCGCCGCCCGTTCATAGGCCTGGGCCATCACGCGGCCTACGGGGGCCAGCTGGTTCGGCAAGTCAGCCAATCGCGCCAGCAATTCCGGGGTGACCTCGCGCCGCGCCAGCGCATACTCGATGGCCTCCAGGGGGATACTGCGCTGTAAGATCGCCACGGCCCGCTCGAACGCCCGCCGGAGCGGGGCCTCCATGCGCGCGGCCAAGCGCTCCAGGGCCGGATTGGTCAGCCAGCGACGGGCAGGCATCGCCAGTTAGCGATCCTGCCGCCCCAGCGCGTAGCCGACGCCGATGCTGAGCAACCCGATGAGCAACGCCAGCACCACCAGCAGATCCATTACCGCGATCCTTTCCCGCCCTCGCGCGTCAGCACGACCACCAGCCCCAGCACCAGCGCATAGACCAGCACAATCGTGATGACAACGCTGTCCATGCGCTACTCCACTCGCACGCCCACCGCGTTCGGGCTGGGCACCTCACTGCCGTCCCCAATCAGCGCCTCGCCCGCAAAGTCCAGCGTCGGCCGCACCTCGACGCCAATCGGCACCACATGCGCCGCGCCGTGGCCATCCTCCAGCGGCGGCAGCCCCGACCGCTCACGCCACTCATCCACCGTGATCACCGCCGGCTGCGCCTTCATCACTTCGAGCTGATACGCGCGATCCTCGGTGACCGGGGACTCATACTCCACCACGAGCCGGGCGTCATACCGCGGGGCCACCTGCGCCTGCAACACCGAGCGCAACAGTTCGAGCCGCGGCTGGATGACGTGCCGCTGGCCCATGTAGTCCGCCGCGTCTATCGTGGAGCGATTGCTGTTCTCGAGGATGCCAAACCACTCCGGGGGCAGCCCGCCGAACACCTCCAGGATCGTGTTGCGCTCGTGCTCCCTCAAATCCTTGAGCTGCATCTCCCCGAAGGTCTGCGACACGACATCCACGGTCAGCGGCAGATTCGAGAAGTACGGCCGGCTGGCCCGCGCGAACCCCTCATGATCCTGCAGCCAGCGTTCCTGCAGCCGCCGGATCTCAGCCGCCGCGGGCGGATCGTCGGTCTCGCGCAACTTCGGGCTGATGATGAGATCGGGCCGGGCGCGGTTGTAAAACCAGGTCTTCATGGTCTTCGCCGCGTACTCATCAATCTCGAACTCATCGCCCAGCGCTTGCACGATGCCCGTGCCGCGGCCGTAGGGGTTGGCCGGGTCCGGGTGGCGGAACCAGACGATCAGTTGCTCGGGGACGTTGCCCTGCCAGCCCTTGTAGCCGACACGGTAACTGCGGCGCTTGAGATCGGGGGTTTCCTTGATCCAGGTGGGGGGCAGCGGCCAGATCGCCGTCGGGGCGCCGCGGCCGTCCACGTCCAGCAGCCAGAAGGCCTCGCCCAGAATGTCGAGATGGATCTGCGTAACCTGACGCACCTGCATGCCGGCGAGAAACGGGTTGCCCGTGTCGAGCAGCGTCAGCAGCGGGTGCGACTCGAGCGCGACAAACTCATCGCCCAAGCCCTTGCGCCGGAGCGCCCGTGCTTGCGCGTCCCCCGCGCGCAGCCGATGATCGGGCACGGCCACCCAGCGCTTCTCCTCGCCGTCTTCCACGAGCTGCTGCCGGTAGCCGACTTGCCAGGGGACTTGCGCCACCGCGCCGCTAATCTTGCCGGCCACCGCGCGCAGCCAGGGCATCGTGGAGTAGGCCGCCAGCAACGCCTCGGCCGTGCGCGCCGGGGTGGCCCCGCCGTAGCCGTAGACGCCCGTCAGGAGGCCATACGCCTGCTTGGCCGAGTCGGGGGCGAAGATGCCCACGACCGCCCGCCCCGCCGCCTTCAGCCGCTCACGGAAGGTGCTCATACGATGACCCATTCCGGCCGCTTCCGGCCGAGCAGGAGATCGGTACAGGCCCAGACCAGCGCATCCAGGCGATCCGGGCTGGCCTCCCCCGGCACCCAGAGGCAGTTGTGCGTGAGCACACCATTCGCCAGAAACTCTGGCGTGCCATCAACGGTCAGATTCCAGACCGGGGATTTACGCGACGGCGAGATGCTCAGAATAGGACTGGCGCCAACATCGACGTGAGCAGAATGCTGTGCGCTGACCCGTTGAGAAGAATTCCGCTCCGCATCGTTTACACAGAACGCGGCGCGGCACCCGCTTGTCCCAAGAACGTCTGGCAGCCTGTTGGTAACGAGCGCGTGACCATAGCCTGAACCCACGCGGGGCGTGCTGGGCAACGTGCGCTTTGTGGGTGAGACAGGCCAGGTTTTCAAGGCTATTGTTGCGTCGGTCCCCGTCGATGTGGTGGATGGCGTGTCCTTCCGGAACCTCACCGTGCGCAGCGCGCCAGACGGATCGATGCAAGAGTTCTCCACGTCCGGGGCCGAAACGACTTGCGCGGAAATATCCGCACGGCTCAAGGAAATACTTGATCCCGGCAAACTCGCGGTATTCACGCACAATGGGCATCGGCACGCGAGCACCTCATCGCCCAGCGCCAACTCACCCGCGGGAATAAATCCGCGCGGCGTGGCAATTGGATGGCCAGGCGTGGCTTCTAACACTGCTCCACAATGCAAGCGCAGTGCCATCAGCAAGGCCGATCCGGTTCGACCGGCCCACGCAACCCGTTGCCACCCATCTCGTGTCGCAACGAAATCACCGGCTCGAATCTCACAGATCCGAACGGGACCGCGCTGAGATTGAATGCGCGTTTCGGGCGCAAGGCAGAGCTGATCCTCAAGCGCCGGCAGCGAGGTGGTCAGGTGGATCTTGTTCTGCTCGAACAGCGCCACAATAGGCTCAGCCCGCACGACTTTCCCCCGGCTGGCCCGCACGGGCACCACCCGCACCGGGATGCCCAAGTCCCGCGCCGCCGTCTGCACCGTGTGCGTCACCATCTCGCCGCCGTTGTTTACCTCGGGCACGATGCGGTCGGCTTTCCAGGTGTCATAGGCCCGCACGGCTTTCGCGCCCCACTCGGCCGGCGTGTACCGCCCGCTCAAGTCATCCAGGATGTAGCCGTGGCCATCGCTGCCCAGGCCCGCCACGATGATGCCGGTTTCGTCCGCATCCGGGCCGGAGGTGGCCGCCGGGTCAATCCCGACCACAATGCGGGTCAGGTCCGGCGGCTCCGGCACGCGCGTGCGGTCGATCAGCGCATGGGTCCACAGGGCACCCGGCGCTTCGTCCAGATCCTCAGCCATGATCTCCATGCGGTACGCCGCCTGGGTCATGTCCTGCGTGATCTCGCTCAGCGCATCCCGGTTCAGGTAGGGGTTGTCGTGGCTGGTGAAGTGAAAGGTGGCCCAGCGGCCCGTGGTGTCCGTCGCGTACTTCTCGAACAACTTGCGGGCATGCTGCGGATCGCGCGCCTTGCTCACGCTCCGGCTGCGCAACGACGGGGGCGTGTAGATGAACACCGCGTCCCCGTTGTTGTCCAGCAGCATCGGGGCCCCGACGAGCTCCCAGGCGTCCTCGTCCATGAGCTGGTACTCGTCAAGGATCAGCAAGTCGGCATAGTCGCCGCGCAAGGTATCCGCGTTCCACGCCGTCTTGGCCCGGATACGCTGCGCCGTCTGCGGCAGTTCAATCAGATGCAAGGTTTCGTTTTTGCGGTAGACCGTCGCCTCGATGGGTTCCCACAGCGCCGTCACGACACGGGACCAGAAGGTGCTCACCTGCTCCTGCGTGGGGGCGGCATAGAGCACGCGCCGGCCAGCCAGGAACGCACGGACGGCCAGTACTGAGGACCCCACCGTCTTGCCTCCCCGTCGGCCCGCACGAATGATCTTCCGCTTGGCCAGGCTGTCGATAAACGCGGCCTGGTAGGTGTGCGGGCGGGGGAGGTGGACGGTATACTCACGCAACGGGGGTCCCGGTCACGATGTCGTCGTACACGACTTTGACGGTCACTTCGGCGGAGACTTTCTGCGTCGGGTCGCCCAACTCATCTCGCACCATCAGGGTTTCCAGGTGCGGGGCTTTCCCGCGGCCCATGCGCGTCTTGGCTGAGTCCTGCCACTCGAGACTGGAGCGCACCTCCGCGAAGAACTCCCGCAGGGCCTTGGTCTTGCGGTTGCGAGAGCCTTTCTTGCGTCCAGAGGTGGGCAGCTTGGGATGTCCCTTGGCAAACGGCCGGAGGTTGGCGCGGGCCACACTATTTCCACACTATTCCGGCACTACTGTGACGCGGAAGCTGGTATCCATCAGTTCGGGCAACCGCTGCGCTAGCGCGGCGGCTTCGGTTTGCGACACGATCAACATCAGCCGGGCCTCGCCCTCGTTGTCAAACGTCAAGCACTTACCCGGCGCGGGGGCCAGCGCGGCGACAAACGAGATGGGGTCAGCCTCAGCCTTGCGGCGCATACATAGGGCCGCGCCCCTGACGCGCAGCGACAGCCCGCCTGCCGATGGCGGCGCCCCGAAGGCCGGCACGGACGCCAGGGAGGGAGGGGGACTCCCCGAAGCCATCAGGTAGGACAGGCGGGGCGCAGGAAAGGCGCATCAGGAGCGCGGCAAGGGTTACGTCAGCAAGGCCCGCAGACTATCCTTGGCCCGATGACGCAGATCGACGGCCCAGCGGCGACTCACGCCGAGCACCGAGGCAATCTCTTCGTCGGAATGACCAGACTCGCTCAGGAGGAAGGCCCGCCGCTCGGCGCGGGGGATCTTGCCCAGGGCTTGTTGCAGCGCGATCCGGGTGTCCAGGTCGGCGGCGGCGCGGCCGTGGTCCGACACGTCCCCCAAGTCATCCAGCGACACGATGTCATCCGGCCACGGCACAGAGAACTCCCCCTATTCTGAGCATGGCACGGATCGGGCCGGATTGGCGGGCGCGGCGGGCGAGTTGTGTCGGCTATGTATCCGTTGCGTTCGGTGCAGTCTGTGCAACAGGATAGCCGAGCTTGGTGAGGTAGGCCGCGAGCTGGCCGCGGGTCACGCGGTAGGACTTCCGCCCCTTGAAACTGCGACACAGGGCTTTCAGTTCCCCACAGCGGACGTCGTTGATGATGGTGCCGTAGGACAGGTCCGTGATGATGGCAATGTCGGTCAGGTCCACCGCGGGGCGCTTGAGCGCGTCACGGATCGAGGTGGGGCGGGGGGGCTTCACGACTGATCCTCGTCATCCTCGCCGTGGTTGCGGTACAGTCGTCCCAGCCACCAGCCGATCAGATACCAGCCCAGCACCGGCCAGAAGGGGTGACGGCGTTTCACCGCGGACGCGGGCGAGAAGTTCATGCTGACGTGCGACTGCCCCTTATTGTCAATTACCACGTCATAGCTCAGGCGCCCCGTGGTTTGGTAGCAGAAGGGGTAC